>TARA_R110000868_G_scaffold411698_1_pt1 | contig 14500 bp, 12 predicted proteins | sample TARA_R110000868 | Tara Oceans TARA_R110000868 (sample SAMEA4397489) | marine metagenome | biome: Polar Biome; feature: [SRF] surface water layer (ENVO:00010504); material: water (ENVO:00002006), including particulate matter (ENVO:01000060) such as... | depth 5 m | reverse complement strand
ATGGCATTGTAGAGGTCGTCGGTTCGATTCCGTCTGGCTCCACCATTCTTTTCAAGGCTTTAGGCCAAGATCAGGCAGGGATGCATTTTCATTCCCCACCGCATCCTCACTGCGAAGCGCGATTAGCTTGAAAAAGTGAAACGTGTTAACGGTACTAATTAATCTGCATAGGATTAATGGTGAGGAAATGATTCAATTATCGATAAAGCAGCTGATTATCGGGTTATCTGCCATTGTCATTTTAACTTTAGTTCTTGAACGTCAGATAGCAGGCTTGGCCTTCAGCTACAGGGAGAGTACTTGCGGCATACCAGAGAATCCGGATTACAGAAAGTTTTTTGAAATTATAGACCGTAACGTTAGCCCAAGAATACAAGAAATGCATCGCTCAAACGTTAAGTTTTATAATACCAATCCGCGTTTTTTCACGGATGAAGTTGGCTATGCAATGGACTGCATTAAATACTCCGTAAACGAGCAGTAAAAATAGTATATGAATATTATAGCAGATTCTTGATAGGGTGCTAAGGGGGGACATGGGGGCACCCATATGGGAAGAGAGAGGTGCCTCGAAAATTTCTACAACAAATTCTTAGAATGAGAGCTTGTCCCTTTTGATCCGTATGCGCTTACCCAATTGCTAACAAACATCCACCTCTTTCTTGGAATAGTGAGATGGACGCTAGGCTATTCTAATCCAACTCCTTAGGCTGAACGAAATAGGGGTTATCTGTCGGTTCAAATTCAATGTTTAAGGCCTTAGCTTCGTGCAACTGCCCATTCGTACATTCTGCGGCCTCTAAGTCGAAGAGTGCTAAGTTATATGCATCCGCGCCAAACGGGCTCTTGTAAACAACCCCATCATATCCCTCAGCCTTAAACATTTCAGCGATGATCTGCGTAGGCGCGTAATCGGCGCTGTCATCCGTAGTCTGGACAGGGTGCGCAAAAGCCCTGTCTACCTGGGTCCAGAGAATGTCAATGTGTTCGTCTTCAGACACCGGTCGCTCATCCAATCGCATCCCGTATACAGGGCTGCGATCATGGTGCTTGGAAAGGTCGATAACCCTGAGCTCTCGAATCGTTCGAAACTGACATAAGGTTACTGCGGCTCCAATCCATGGTCTTGTTTCGGACATCGCCGCCTTACTAGACGTCGACAAATAAAGACAGGGAATACCCTTCGGATTTATCCGGCCTTCCTTCGCGCGGAAGGGTAGAGGTTTCATACGATCAATCGGCAAAGAAGACGGAACTTCAAACTCTTCGATGACTTTGCCATCGTCCTGTCGGACTTGCTCGGACCTCCACCCGTTTCCTAATTGTGCTCGCCAGAATACTGAACCGGGTTTGACCTCATGAATACGCCCTGAGCAATTTTCTTTTAGAAGGTTCAGAAGCCTTATCGACTCTCGATCCAAGAAATACCGGTTCCCAGTCCGTACCCGTCTAGCAAAATTGCTAAAAGCGCTCCACGCTTCAAAACTCAGCATATTTGAAGCCTCATTGGGCAATGAACTCTAAGTCGATATGCCCAGCAGCTCATCTATGAACAATTAAATGTCAGTTTTTGTGCCTCTGCCCAACCATGGACAAATTGTCGTATCTCTTCGGTCCGCGAGATCGGATTTACTTGCGCGTTTCGCATTGCAAGAGTTGCATCTTGGCCCAGAAGCCACGGGATGAGTCCAAGCCGATCATAGCCCTCTCCAGTATCTTTGTAGCCTGGGTTTAACCACTGCACGAATAGGTCAAACCCATTCTGGGCAACGAAGTCAAGGGTCTGACGCACCGTCTCCGTATATTGAATTGAGCAAAGCACAATACGACACGTTTGATTGCTGAGTATATCCCCTGCGTACTCTCCTCTCTCCTCAGGCGAGCCACTGACCAAAAATACCTCCACGCACTTGCCATTGCTGAGAATGAGCTGACGCGGGTATTTTCCAGTTCGAACCGTAGAACTGAATAGAGTGTTCCACGTCGTAGACTTGCCAGAATCTCGATTGCCTAGAACACCAACAAATAACCGATCATTCATTACAATCTCCAGGCGCGAGCCTTTGCAATTTCAATATCGCTATTATAGCACTTGTTACGCTAAATTTTCTACATTGTTCTCCTTTAGCAAGTTCATGGTTCAAGCAATGTTTTGCGCCGACCGAACAATGTAAAATGATGTTTCCTCAAATCGCACGGAAACCCAAACCACGTGAGGGCTTCAAAGCTATAAACTGTTAATTTCAGAGTTGTCCCAAATAGCGAATATGTGAGGTAATGACGAGATCACTCTAATCGTTACTAGTAATGAACCTTTGCTCTCTCGCTTTTAGAATTCCTTTTTAATGGTCGGGATGGATGGCAAATCCAGTTCCCTAAAAGCTTCTACCATCCGTTGATGAAGGGTGGCGTCATGTTCGATCCCACAAACAAAGCAATCGTGAACATTTAAAATCGGTATATCCCGTTCGGTGAAATAGTCGATTACCCGTTCCGAAACTATTGCCTCGGTTCGCTGAAGGGACAGCCCCACACCTGAAAAGAATTGATCTCGTATGCGGGAGTGTTTGTCTGCAAACCTACCAAGCAATTTTTTCAGGCTCGTGTATGTGACGTATTCACCGATTTTACGTAGCTTGCGTATAGTAGCCCATATGGCTTTGTTCTCGTCCTTCGCGTTGAGGGCCACAAGTAAGGCTAGTTTCAGAACCGTTCGTTCGAACGTATTCTCGTTCTCGAGGCTGTACGGGTCTGCGTCACCATATAGGTCTGCATAATTTAAACCGTTAAGCCCATAGAGCAGATGAATGTGGATCGCCGAATAATCAAGCCCCGTTGCGGCAGCCCCATCGATCTGAATAAACCGCCGCAAATCACTCTTCAAATTTTGCCACCAGGGGCCATAAAACCGTCCGCCCAGGTCAAACGAGCTGTTGCTGAAAACCTGGTGGTATTCCGTCCTGGTAAAGTCAACGGGGTAATCACCTAGTAGCGACCGCTCCCCTCGACCCAGGCCCCGTAGAACAATCTCATGGGCTTTTAGGCACGCATTGTAGCGGACCAATCGATCGCGCATGTGGGACGTGTGGGCGTTATCCCTATAGGGGATCGCTAGCTTCTTCCAATCGCGTAACGTGATAAGCTCGGGTTTAAACCTTGACGACACGTCATCCGGCCTTACCCCTACCTCGCCAACAGCCATGGCAATCAGTGAAGGTTTGGCCCGTATTCTCGAGAGCTTCCCCTGCTGATCTTCACGGTAATAGAAACCGCGCTTATAATCGACGAGCCCCTTCGCTCTTAAACCTCGCGTAACGGCCATCATATGAGTATAGCTGCATCCATAAGGATGGTATCGAGGGACCTTCCTATAGCGGTTTGACATAGAATGATAGCGCACCCAAATTCCGGGCAATTGAAAGTGCGCGTGCAAGAGGTTGCAGAGTACAAGGTTCAAATGACTCATCGTCCCTCCGCGGTCCATGCTCGCAAATGACACGTCATCGCACAGAACGCTGTGGAGCCTCTCAATAGCATACTGCACACTTCGGCTCAGGCTTGCCCGATTGAAATCCAGAGGACGAGAAATGTAGTCGTCATCATTCAGAAGGATTTCGAAATCATCTACTTCAACCGTTTCAGCCATTGTCTTCACTCTGCTTCTGCTTGCTGTCCGCTATCGTGTGCTGTCGTCGCCGTTGCTTAGCTTCATCGACGTGGCATATAGCGTGGTGTTCCTCGCAATAGGGAGACCCATCTTTCCGTGTTTTCCCACAATTGGTTGGATCAATTTTCGGGTCGGCGATTATATGTCGGCAACCTGTTATTGGTATAGGTATCGCCCGGCGACGCGGCGAGGTTTTTGGTTCCTTGCTACCCTCTTGGCTCGTCGGTTGAGTTGGTTGATTGTCATCTTCCCAAGGGGGATCGTCATTCACCTCCTCCATATTGTCATTGGCGGCTTCTCGGTTGGGTGGTGCTAATCGATTAAACCAATCGACAATTTCATCGTGACGGTATCGAACCGATGTGCCGATATAGTGTGGCGTAACGTCGAAAACATGATCGTCGCCATTGTGCCGTTTGAAGCGCTGGGATCGAACCCAGCTCTCAGACATTGAAAGAAGCCTTGCGACCCCTTTGTCGTTTAGAAGTAATGGTGCTGATGATTCTTCTCTTGGCATGATGCCCTCCTCATTAAGAATTGGAATGCGTCAAACCTAGTCGAATCAAATACGTTTAATTAGATGGTAAGATGGGGGATGCTTGGGGAATAAAACGCAATTCTTGTCGAGCACAATTGAACTTCGGCACAGAGAGAGCGTTGGCTAGAATAAATAAGTGTGTGACACTGCAATTACACTCGCAACGATACATAGCAGATTTTCGAATCGTCGCGGGTCAATACGTCCATAATAGAGCAATAACCACAAAATGACCGAAGAGCAGAAACAACGACTTGAGAGCCAGCTCTGGAAGATCGCGAATGAACTTCGCGGGAAAATGGATGCAGACGAGTTCCGCGACTACATCTTAGGCTTCATCTTCTATAAGTATCTCTCCGAGAAGCAGCATCTTTTTGCCAACAAGCTCCTCGAGACGGAAGAAATAAGAGACTACTTGTTGGTCACAAACGGGGAGGACCTCGAAGCCATAAAAGATGAGTCACTCGAAAAGCTTGGATATTTTCTGCAGCCTAATGAGCTGTTCAGTGCTATTACGAAAAAGGGGAACATTAAGATTGACGAGAACGATGAGGAAGAAGTCGGCAACTTCATCCTCGAAGATCTTCAAGGCATCCTTAATGCCATCGAACAAAGCACGATGGGAAATGAGAGCGAAGATGACTTTAATAAACTTTTCGAAGACATCGATCTTGCTAGCACAAAGCTTGGTCGAACGCCGAACGCTCGAAACCAGCTAATCGCAAAGGTGCTCGCCCACCTGAATGCTATCGACTTCCAGCTCGACCAAGTGGATGCCGATGTGCTTGGAGATGCTTACGAATATCTCATTGCGCAGTTTGCGTCCGGAGCTGGGAAAAAGGCCGGTGAATTCTATACGCCTCAGCAGGTTTCTCGCGTTCTCGCAAAAATCGTCACCTTAGGCAAAAATCGCATCAAGAATGCCTACGATCCCGCTTGTGGTTCAGGCTCATTGCTACTCCGCATCGCAAAAGAAGCGGAGGTTGGAGATTTTGCAGGGCAAGAACTCAATCGAACGACATACAATCTCGCTCGAATGAACATGATCCTACACGATGTACATTTTTCTCGATTTGATATCCGACAAGAAGATACGCTCGAAGAACCACAACATCTAGATGAGCGGTTCGAAGTTGTAGTCGCAAATCCTCCGTTCTCAGCCAAATGGAAGAGTTCCGACAGCCCACTTCACGAAACGGATGACCGCTTCAGCCAATATGGGCGTCTAGCCCCGGGCTCAAAAGCTGACTTCGCGTTTTTGCAACATATGATCTACCAACTGGCCGACAACGGAACCGCTGCAGTAGTGCTTCCCCACGGCGTCCTATACCGAAGTGGCGCGGAAGCTGAAATTCGAAAATATATCATCAATGATTTGAATTATTTGGACGCCGTCATAGGGCTACCCCCAAATTTGTTCTATGGGACTTCAATTCCTGCTTGCATACTAGTTCTAAAAAAATGTCGACCAGATGACGGGGATATTCTTTTTGTTGACGCGAGCTTGGACTTTGACAAGCGTGGCAATCAAAATTTTTTGCTGGACCGGCATGTTAACGACATCGTTGACGCATATCAGAAAAGGGAAACGATTACCGCATTCTCAACGGTGGTCAGTTTAGAGGAAATTTCAGATAAGGGTTTTAATTTAAACATCTCAAGCTACGTTGACACGATACCTCCAGATGAACCGATAAACATCTCTTCAGTTGTCGCCCAGATGGCACATGCTCATTCAGAGATGAAAGAAGCAGAAGATGCTATTCAGCAAGGGTGCAAGAGTCTCGAGATTGAAATTCCCGTCGGCTACAATGTGGATTTTTTAAAAAAATTCAAACAAGGGTGTATGCAAAGGCTTTTCTCGGGAAGTTTGCGCTTCAAGAATAACAATGGGCAAGATTTCCCGGCCTGGCGAGATAAAAAGCTAGAAGACCTTGTTGTTTTCTTAAAGGGAAAAGGCGTTTCAAAAGCTGACATTGACCCGCAAGGTTCGACCCCATGCATAAGGTACGGTGAAATTTACACGCTTTACAGTGAGCGCATTACTCAAGTGGCATCTCGGACGGGGGTTAGCATAAGAAACCTTGTGCTTAGTGAACCTGGCGATGTGATTATCCCAGCTTCAGGCGAAGATCGTTTAGATATGGCGCGAGCATGCTGTGTTGAAATGGGCGGGATCGCGTTAGGAGGGGATATTAACATTCTACGGGGCGCGGAAGACGGTGTGTTTCTAGCGTATTATCTGAACGGAGCGAAGAAACGGGAAATCGCGAATAGTGCCCAAGGGTTCTCCGTGGTTCATATATACCCATCCCAGCTTAAATCTATTCATTTACCAATCCCGCACATTAACGAACAAAGGAAAGTATCTGAGTTTTTGGGCGCTTTGGATACTAAAATCAAATTGGTTTCCAAGTGATAGGTGTTTAGCCGCTATGGAGAAACTCAAACAAGAAATCCAACGCATAAAACGCCACCGACTCGAATACTACCAAAGCCACTTTGACCTGGTGGAAGGCTACATTGACGAGAAGCCGGATATCACAATTGAAACCTGCAAGGCACTGATCGAAGGCATAGCTAAACTCTCCCTAAACCTACTTAATCAGGAGCCCCTCGATAGCCACAACAATGAAAATTTCCAAGCGTTAGTTAAACGCGCCCTCTTAGAGCTTCAGAAGGGCCGAGGCTTCTCTGATGCCGACCTGTGCAGACGTCTGTCCGGCGTGGTTCATTACATAGGAGAGGTCCGCAATGATCATTGCGATATTGGGCATGGTCGTGCCTCACTCAAGGAGCAAGTGAACGATGCAGAGTTTGCTGATCTAATCGTCGGGATCACAGACAATATCTGCACCTACATGCTTCACCGCTTGGACCTGCTGGCAGAGAAAGTCGTAGAATACGACGACCACCCGGAGTTCAACGATTTTCTAGATGAACAAACCCCCCTTCCAGGCTTAATCCGATACAGTCGCGCCCTTTTTGACCAAGAATTTGAAACCTACGAAATCGAGCTTGGCGATTATCTTTTAGAGCTAAACGCCGAGGAAGAATGAACACTCAAACAGAGCAACAACTGGAAACCTCTCTGATTGCCCAGCTCGAAGGCCTAGGCTGGGAAAAGGTTGTGATTGCCAATGAGGATGACCTTTTGGTGAATCTCAAACGTCAGCTGGAGAAGCACAACAAGCTGCTCCTCTCTGATCTAGAATTCCGGCAGGTTCTCAACAAACTCGCTCGCGGCAACATCTTCGAGAAGGCTAAAGTCCTTCGCGATAGGGTAGACTACACTCGGGACGATGGAACGACCGGCTATATCGAGCTCATCAACCAAATTCAGTGGTGCAAAAACCTGTACCAGGTGACTCATCAGGTCACCATGACGGGCAAGTACACGAACCGATATGACGTGACTTTGCTGGTGAATGGACTGCCACTAGCACAGATCGAGTTAAAGCGCCGAGGCCTAGAGATGAAAGAGGCCTTCAATCAGACGAACCGCTATCACCGGCACAGCTTCTCAGCGGGCTATGGGCTCTTTGGCTTCCTCCAGCTTTTTGTCATTAGCAACGGGGTTAACACGAAGTACTATGCGAACAATCCGGTCAACCGGCGCGACTTTAAGCAGACCTTTTTCTGGGCCGACGAGGACAACAAGAGAATCTCACAGCTAAGCGAGTTCGCTGAAGCCTTCTTAGAGAAGTGTCAGCTGTCCAAGATGATCACAAAGTATATCGTGCTCCATGAAAGCGACAAGCTGCTCATGTCGCTGCGCCCTTACCAGTTCTACGCCGTGGAAGCGATCGTTGAGCGTGTCACGAACACGCAGAAAAACGGCTACATCTGGCATACGACCGGCTCCGGAAAGACGCTCACATCCTTTAAGGCCGCGCAAATACTCACGCAAAGCCCGAAGGTGCATAAGGTGGTCTTTGTTGTGGACCGAAAAGACCTCGATTTTCAGACAATCAGAGAGTTTAACAACTTTCAAGAGGGGAGCGTTGACGCGACGAATAATACAAAAAAGCTCGTTGAGCAATTTGCGGATGCTACCCCGCTTATCGTAACGACCCTTCAGAAACTAAACACCGCTGTCAGCAAAGAGCGTCATCTCAAGGTGATGGACAAGCTCAAAGACGAGCGAATGGTTTTCATCTTCGATGAATGCCACCGAAGTCAGTTCGGTGAAACTCATGAGCGGATCACCGACTACTTCGACAACGTGCAGCTGTTCGGCTTCACAGGGACACCAATATTTGCAGACAACGCTGCGAAGAACGCTTTAGGGAAGCGAACGACAAAGGATCTCTTTGGAGAATGCCTACACAAGTATGTCATCACGGATGCAATTAGAGATCAGAATGTGCTGAAGTTCTCGGTCGAATATATTCGTACAGTTAAGCGGAAAGATGAGGTCGAAGATATCGAGGTGGAGGCTATCGACACAGCCGAAGTTATGGAAGCCCCAGCCCGCTTAGATAAAATTGTCGACTACATTATCGCAAACCATGACAGAAAAACGCATAGCCGTCAGTTTACAGCAATCATGTGCGTTTCGAATATTAAGACCCTTATTGCTTATTACGAGCTTTTTAGCGCAAAGAAGAAAGCCGGAGAGCACAATCTTAGAATCGCGACGATTTTCTCCTACCAAGCGAATGAGGAAGATGCCGACGCAGATGGTCTCGGCGATACGGATGATCTGCCGGATGAAAATCGCCCCGAGAATAAGCACAGCAGGGAGAAGTTGGACGAGTATATTTCTGATTACAACGCGATGTATGAAACTAATTATTCCACAAAAGATAACCAGGCTTTCTATAACTACTACAAGGATATCGGGAAACGAGTGAAGGCGCGTCAGGTCGATATTCTACTTGTCGTGAATATGTTTTTGACGGGATTCGATAGTAAGCCGCTCAACACGATATACGTGGACAAGAATCTAAAATATCACGGTTTGTTGCAGGCCTATTCTCGAACTAACCGAACGATGGGCACCAAGAAGTCTCAAGGAAACGTTGTAGTTTTTCGCAACTTGAAACCGGCGACTGATAACGCCATCGAGCTATTTGCTAACAAAGATGCGCAGGAAGAAATCATTCTTGCACCCTACGAAGACTACTTAGCGAGATTCAAAGAAGCCACGGACAAACTTTTCGCCATAGCACCAACTGTCGAGAGCGTGGACGAGCTTCTGACTGAGGAGGATGAATCAGCTTTCGTACAAGCCTTCCGTGAGGTGATTCGAGTAAAGAACGTACTAGATTGCTTCACGCAATTTGATTTCTCCGCTTTACCCCTAGACGAACAGACATTCGCAGATTTCCGAAGCAAGTACCTCGATCTCTACGACAAAGTTCGGAGCGAAAATGAAAAGGAGAAAGTGTCAATTCTTGATGATCTCGATTTTGAGATTGAACTCATCAGTCGGGACAAAATTAACGTCAGCTACATCATAAATCTTCTTCGGGACATGCGAAGCAAGAAGCCGGAGGAACAGGCAAAGACTCGTAAAAGCATAATGGATATGCTGGATACGGAGGTACAACTTCGAAGCAAGAAAGAGCTCATCGAACGCTTTATCTCACAGCATTTTCCCAACGTTCCAGCGAGTGCAGATATCGGTGAGGAGTTTGATAGCTACTGGGAGGCCAGGAAGCAGGAAGCGATTGTCAACCTCAGTAAAGACGAGGGCTTAAGGCAAGAAGGCCTCGAGAAAGTAATTGGAGCATATCTCTTCACCGAGAAAGCGCCGATGCGTGACGATGTCATTGGCATCATGGGGCATCGACCTTCCCTGCGAGAACGGCGCAGCGTTGCCGACCGCGTGATAGAGAAAATCAAAGACTTCGTCGAAACGTTCATAGATGGTGTTGATTAATAGTCTTTTGATAGATGGATGTTCTATGAACTAGCGGTGATCGAAAGCTCTAACCTCTCAGAACTTTTCGGATTGCGTCAATTAGGCTTTTTCGGGCGTATCTTCTCAAGTCGTCGAACTCACCTTGAAGGAAGTCGGCCAGCTTGGTGATGCTGCCATGCCCTCCAGTTCTAAACTCACCTTGTTCGATACCATCCTTGAGCCGCCTTAGCGCTTCAGGGTGGTTGTCGAATATACCTGGCCTGCCCGGTCCGGTTCGAGAGGAGCCGACGTAAGGACGTGTCGGTGAACTAACCAATCCGTAATCAAAAATACCTGTGACTTGATCTACTGCTCGGTCTAGATAATCAAAAACTTCCCTCTGCTGGTTGACCGTGTCTCTAAACACTTCCATTAAAAGCGGGAGTCGCTCTCGAGGGTTCTTAGTGTACTGAAACCAAATTATTCGCCAGTCGCATGTAGAAGGATCAAACTCGTCTAAATTCTCCTTGATGATAGCAAGGAAGGCGTCCTTTGAACTTGTCATCTCATCCGAGATTGCTCGGGGCCATTGTTTGGCTAATAGCTCCTTTGCTAGCTCCTCAGAGAAAGGTGCGGTCGTACGGATCAGCCTTAAGGGCCTGCCAACCTCTTTTGCAATCTTGTCATAATGACCTGACGTGTTCAGGCCACGCTGAACCTCTGTCCAAGTTTTCGCTTCCTTAGTGAGGATAAAGATATACTGGCTCCCACGCAGTTGAATCCCCTCAAGGGTGGAGACGTACTCAACCATCCATAGGCTCAGTCATCTTTGAGAATATTTCTTCAATCTTGTCAGCGGCTCCCACCGCCGCCGAGTTCACGAGAGCAGCGTAGTGCTTCTCCAGCATCTTGAGGTCCGTATGCCCAAGGCGCCCTGCTACAGTTCGCAGATCAACACCAGCTGCAATAGCATGCGTGCTACTCGTTCGACGCAAGTCATGCATTGTTACGTCCTCCAACCCCGCCAACTTCCGAACTTTGTTCCATCTACGACGCAAAGTGATGTCTGCAATGCTGAATACATCGGGGATATCCTTGGCCACCCGTTTTCGCTGTCGCTTCAAAATCTCTACCATCGTTGGCGTACAGTGCACCATACGAGGCTGGTCTGTCTTGCTCGTCTCGATCAAAACAACGACACGGCCATTTTTCAGATCGCGGATATGACGCCATTTCAACGCCATGACTTCACCTTTTCGCATACCGGAATGGACACACCACATGATGAAATCAGGGAATGCTTCATCCGTGTCCTTTGCGGCTTTCAACAGCTTGGCCAATTCACGGCCATCCAGAAACCTCTGCCGCCCAGTTATGCCTCTGATCGGCCCAGTTCCAAGGCATGGATTCGTCTCTATATGTCCTGAGCGAACAGCATCGCTTAGCATAGAACTTAGTGTTCCTCGCTCTCTATGAACAGTAGACGGCTTGGCGACTGTGAGGCGCTCATCCACCCACGAGCGGACATCTCGGTTCGTGATCGCGCTCAATGGCTTATTCCCGAACGTGGGGACAAGGTGCTTCTTTACATGCGCTTTGGCGACACTCAGGCCTTTGAGTTGGTTCTGGACACGTTTCAACCAACCTTCTGCCCAATCCTTAAACAAGACATCATCTGACCCATCTAAGGCCTCCCCGTGGTCCGCCTTGCGCTGCCACTCGGTCTGCTCGGCCTCTAGCTCATCCCAGGACCACGATGATAGCTGACCCAGCTTAACCTCCAATGACGAGTTAGCAGCGTGATACTTACCCTTGTACGTGCCGCCACGAGGCAAACGTATTTTTATCCACGCTGTGTCACTTCGCGCACCTCTATAAACACCAATCCCATCAACGTAACGGGGGCGTTTTTCATCCGCTTTGCGCGGCCCTTCGAGTAAGACTTCGTAGCGGGCGTATCGACGTGGGCGACCTTTGGGTTTCGTAGGCATTTGTTTGTATCCAAAATGGGGAATTCAGTGGGGAATATAACACGAAATAGCGCCGAAACCACCCCACCAAATCCCCACACTTAACGGATAAAAACAATAATGTGCCCATATATTGTTGAAAAACATGAAAAATATATTTTATTTATTTTCAAGGAACTACAGTGACGGCAATAACAGATATAACCATGATCATTACAATGGCATTGTAGAGGTCGTCGGTTCGATTCCGTCTGGCTCCACCAATACTTTCAACGCCTTAGCCTCCTTCGGCTGAGGCGTTTTTTGCTTTCAGCAATCACATAACAATCAACCTCATGAAAACGGCCAATTAACCAAGCTAAATTTGCTTTGTCTTTTTGGGCTAGTGATTGGCCAGCAAACTCAATTTCATTTATATCTAGAGCCTGAAATTCGCGTTATGCAGGAAGCATCTCATGTGGCAAGGAATCGCAACTTTTTTCGAACAACTCGCTCATGCAATCGCGTATTTGGCATGGGCAGAGCTCGCGACGACCGTATTTGTGACCTTTTTAACGGCTGCGGCTGGAGCAGGCGCTGGTGCGCTAATCGCGCAGCGAGTTATTGAGAGAGGTAAATCAAAAGGAGACCTTATCACAGAGATACGTAACACGAACGCGGCGGTCTCGATTTCCCATGATATTCTAAATGTATTTCTGGGGCTCAAGCGTCAGCACATTATAAAATTAAAATCAGATTTCGAAGCCTCAAGAAATGCTCTCGATGATTTCCATGCCGCTCGGAATGCTGGTGACACAACTGAGGTGTTTGAATTTCAAATGGACCTTCAGTCTATCCCAGACATCATCGTACCCGATGAGCGCCTTCAAAACATAGCTTTCGAACAATTATCAATTGTAGGGAAGCCTATAAACTTTACGTCCGTTCTCGTGCGCTCCATTCATTCGTTGAAGAAGTCTATAGAGAAGCGGAATCAACTTATCGAAGAATTCAGAGGAATTGCGCCAAACGATAATACCCGGAAAGTTCATCTTTATTTCGGGCTCCCAGATGAACATGGTCACACGGACGAAAACTATCCAAACACCATTCAGGCAATTTCTCAGTACACGGATGACTGCATTTGGTTCAGTAAGAGCCTTATCGCAGAACTTTCGAAACACGGCGAAGGGCTCAAGGCCAAATTCAAAAAGGACTATCGGGACACGCCGCCAAAGGTCGCTTCGATAGATATGACAAATGTTGAGGAAGGGCTTATCCCGTCGGACGAAGACTTCGCCGATTGGACTGCTGGGTTCATCGAGCGAGAACCATGAAATTAACTGAGATTGAAAGCGAAGTTGTCGTCCTAAAGGCCGTCAAAGAACTGATTGACTCTATTGTCAATTTTGAAGTTCTCGAGCTAAGTCGAGGGGATCCGGCTCAAATTCACTTTCAGTCGATGACACATGCTAAATTCTTTAACATGGTGCTGGTCGACCTACTCTCGAAAATAGATAAAACAGGCTTTGTTGAGCCAAAAACCTATCTTTCTTCTCTAGCTGAAATCACCAATAAACCCAATTTTAATGTCGATAGCTCAGTCAATAATCTTGCAAATGCGACGCAGGACCTCCGCACTTGGCTGAATACGCAAATCCAAAGAGAGAAAATATGGCTTCCTTCAATAGACAGGGAAATGAGCATAGAAATCACTCGTATTGAATTGGTCAAAATTGGAGGAAATATCTGCCGCCACAACTTCTTAAGGGCAGCGGGAATTGCCTTGGATGTCCAGAAGCTTCTTGCGCGGAGCGGTGTAAATATAACGATTGATAAAGCGGTCCTTGTTCTATCCGATTTAAACGAGTGGCTACATGGCGACATGTTCCAATATCACAGCAGCACTATCGCCGAATTCCTGAACAATATCCGCTGGGGCATCTATACATACCTTCAACCTGAGTTTAATCGCAGCATCGTCATCAAAGATGTAGAAAGCCAGGCGTATAGCTATACGTTCCCTAGTGGAATTGTGACCGATTTTGGAAAAGAGTGTTACTGGGGGCTAATGAATGAAGTTAGAAAAGAACCCTACATGAGGCGTTTCAAAGTCACTGATTCGCTCAAGCAACGCTACTAATTTTATCTGATATTTTTAGCTACAGTTACAGGACGATGAAATCGGAAGTCATGCTGCGAACCTAGCGAATAACGAGTAAATCTAGGGTTCAATAGTTAAAAATTCGTTCGGGCTTATTTGGTTAAAGACGAGATGAAAATTACTGAGCACTTTTATTCCACGCCATGGTATCAGCTATTCGCACCTTGACGCCCATCGCTCCCATCCCCACCCTCAAGTAAGATAAAAGGAGCACCCCATGGCTGAAAAATTATCCGATGATGCGCGCACCGACGCCCTCGCCGGTCTCGACGGCTGGGCTGCGGTCGAGGGGCGGGACGCGATCCAGCGGTCGTTTAAATTCAAAAGTTTTAAT
>TARA_R110000868_G_scaffold128606_2_pt1 | contig 14505 bp, 27 predicted proteins | sample TARA_R110000868 | Tara Oceans TARA_R110000868 (sample SAMEA4397489) | marine metagenome | biome: Polar Biome; feature: [SRF] surface water layer (ENVO:00010504); material: water (ENVO:00002006), including particulate matter (ENVO:01000060) such as... | depth 5 m | reverse complement strand
ACAGCTTAGAAGGCTGTTGCTCTATCCAGCTGAGCTAAGGGCAGTGCGTTAGTGATTTGATTCTCCTTTGAACCGTGTGTTTAAGCGTTTAACTTAATACTATAATAGCATTGAACACTGGGAATGTCAACCTCTTAGACGATTGATTGTGCCATTAAATCCGCTCCCTGAATCCGCTCTAAGTGTCCTTGAACCTCCGCTCATGAACAATACATTTGTACAACACATATGTTCGACATAAACCAGATACCACGCAGCGGGGCCTATACCCAGATACAGTATATAGATAGCATATACGTATAACAAAGTCAAGACCCTTAATACGTAAGCATACTCAGCTCTTATAGTGTGTTAAAGGTATACGTATATGACTTGAACCACTTAACACCGTACGTATACGTTTGAGGACTCACCGAGCTATTAAAGAGTAGTGTGCAGAGTGTATACGTATACGTATACTAGAATCATGATGAATATATATAATACCGCGCAGCGGGGCCACTGTAGGATCACGGTTTTACGGTCAAGGATCCGTAGATTTTGGTTGACTTCACCATAGAAAGATGGTATAATCCACAATTAAACTCCATCGTTTGAGTCATATGAGCAAGGTTTGGCTGCAAATTAACTACACCTTATGACTCGTTTGGAGGTGTTTAAGAGGCATGCGTAGAATACTCCACCGTATGAATCAAACAAATGAATTATTCGAGTCAAACAATTGAATTATTCGAATCAATTAAATGAATTTTTTGAACCGTTTGGTACACTAACCCCAGGCCTCCTAGAGCCTACACACGCAGTGCAGCGGGGCCACTATAACGTACTTGATCAAGTACACTAGTTTCCACTCACTAGTGTATACGTATACGTATAGTCAAGTCAATAGTGTCTAAGTGTATTGTTCAGGGTAGAGTCTACGGTGATACTGTCGTGCTATACGTTTGTCAGTGGTGTATACTGCTAGGTTACCTTGTGTGTCATATACACTATAGAACAGTCTGTGTATGCTACTACCATCGCTGTTAGTGCTACGTCCAACTGTTGTGTTTATGTAAGCATGTTCACTCATACACATATTTAACATCACTTATACTGTACTCATAAGTATTCGGTCACTAGTGTACAAGTATAGTGTACAAGTGTAGCCTATATGTGTTAGCTTGTGCAGTGTACAAGTGTAGTCGCCGAGTGTGTATAACAGTATAGTGTATACGTATAGTGTTAGACTGTGTGCAGTGTTGGATAGCTCTTAGTGTAAGTCTGGGTCTCTACCCATGCCACGAACTGTTGATTGTGTGTAGCTTTCAAGTTCAAACACATCATTAGGATAGTTAGTGCGATAGTAATCAAGCACTTCTTGCGCCAATCGATCACTGTCAAGATGATTAGCAACTGTTTCTAGGTCACTGTTTATGATTCTATATAATTTAAGCATCTAGTATTTAGACGAAACTACTGTGTGTTAACTGTGTATATTAGGATCTTCATGATTGGCAAAGTCAGCATGTTCATCTATGTCATTGACGTGTGTGCGATCTTCATATCTAGTTATGCGACGGTCTAGAGTGTACAGTCGTTCTGTTGACCATTCAAGTGCTAGTATTAGCGAGTTGACCAGTGTGTGTGCTAGGGTGCGTAACATGGTGCTTATACCTTAAATTTCTTGCGAACCGCTTCGCGGCTATAGTCTACGTCGGGCTCGAAGTCTGGACCGCAGATGTAGTAGTTGGCTGCTGCTCTTATTTGATTCAGAGTGGGTTCAGCTTGTTCCATGTCAAACTCTATGTGTATGGTCGTGCTATGATCAGCCATATTGCAACTCCGATTAGTACAACTGTGTACATTGTTATTAGATAGTAGGCTTGATGTTTGATCTCTTTGGTACTGAGTACAGGAGCTCCCATCTTGCTCAACCGTTTGGGTGTTATTCTTTTTTTCATAGTACTATTATATACTCATTCACCTTTGTTTGTCAATCGAATGTGACTAGTTAAATAGTGTTATGAAACCAAAAAAGACCAACATGCAACACCTTAAAGCCAATGCTGTGTGGCTTATAATGCATCCCTGTCAGACATTTGGTTGGGAAATGGACACACGCTATCCGTGGCTGGCAATGGAAACCATAAGACTAGCTGATCGCATACGCTGGTACACACAGGACTGTAAGCATCAGTTTGTGGTTATGCCTGAGCATGACAACAGAGTGTTGGCACCATTTAGTCAAGTGGGTAGAATGACCAAGCGCCAAGAACTTGTGCTCTACATGAAGGAACGTGGACTACAAGAAGTAGTATACACAGGCTTTCATCATGGCATATGCATACTCAGTGAGAGAGAACTAGGCATGCAGAGTGTGGCTCTTATACCTAACTCAGTGCTGTACCTCAAACAGGATCTAGTAATGATCGGACCTGGTGGCGGCATTGAAGCATGGGGTGAAGCAGATCGTCAAACACAAGAACTAGCCCACATCATCTAAATCAACTAAATATTATTAACATGCAAAGGGAGAACAAACTTTGAGTGAAGAAGATTATAGTTTTACAGATGAAGATGAAATGATCATGGAAGAAGCTGTAACCATTGCAGAACTATTCTGTGAAGAACTAGAAATGCTCGAAGAACAACACACACGACTGTTACAAATAAACAGCTCTAATTCAGTGTTGGCTGCACATGATCTAGAGTGTGTTATCAAATATTTTAAAGCGAGACTGGGCATAGAAGACGCTGACCTAGAGCATCTATATGGTGCAGATCCGGATAGAGTTTTGCACTAGTATGTGCATGTGTTAGATAAATATCTATACAACAAGGAAACACGATGAGAGATCAATTAGAAATGTTAGCTGAACATGGACCTAAATGGGCCAAAGAACGTGCCGCTATGGCACTTCAGGTAGCAGAACAATATGATGGTGGTGGCCTCGAAGAATATGAGTATCAAGACATTATGTTAAGACTAATTGAAGAGCCTAAGATTGACACGGACGCAGGCGATGACCTAGATACAAAGGCTCTGTTAATCACAGCAATACACATGGTAGGGAACATCATATGAAAATAAGCGAAGTATTGGACATACAGTTTGTTGAAGAACCAGCAAGTAGAGCCCTATGCACATCGGGTAAGCCAGATAGCGCACTAGGTGCTAGTCAACTATCAAGTTGTAAAAGTCAAGGCTATCGCAGTCGTGAAGGCGGCAAGAGTCACAAAGTTGGATCAGAAAGAGTTAAGGTTAGAGGTAAAAAAATCAAGGGCAAGAAGTATGGCGGCCCGTTACCAGATTGGTCTTAATACATGACAGTTAAACCAGCCAATGGAAGTTTAATAATTGCACCACCGGGTATGATTGACGGGCGTTTTGCTCGTACAGTAAACCTTATCACCAATCACAATCAAGAAGGTACATTTGCACTTTGTGTTAATAGGCCTACTCCACACACGCTAGAAGACCTAGCCAAAGAACTTAGACTAGACATACAAAATTTACGCTTTCCACTCTATTGGGGCGGCCCTATACAAAAGGGCAGCATATGGATGTTACACACTCCTGAATGGGAGAACGAGCATACAATGTATGTAAATCAGCATTGGAGAGTTACCAGCCACGAAAGCATGTTTCATTGCCTAGCAGATGGCGATGCGCCTAGATGGTTTAGAATATGCTATGGCCTAAGTCAATGGGCCCCAGGGCAACTAAAAATGGAATTGGATGGGCAACCGCCCTTTACTAGAAGCAGCAGTTGGCTAATAGCTGATAACACCAAGCCTGCTAAGATATTTGATATAGACCCTAGTGAACTTTGGGATCATAGTATTAGCGTATCAGCCAAGCAGTCGGTTAACAACTGGCTGGCCTAACCCTGTTTGAGATACTGAATAGCATTCTCTAAAACATCGACCCTATCTTGTAGCTGACCCAATGCCCTATTACATGTGTGGCATATGAACCCTCTAAACTTGTTGGTCTTATGGTCATGATCCAAACACCAATGGCCGCTCTTGCGTCCGCCCGCACCTTTAACAGCAGCAGCACCCTTCTTACAAATAGGGCATATGTGATCATCGCCGGGGGTTGGGTGTGTGCGTTTAAGCTCTCTACGTACTCTGCCTAGCTCACGCTCACAGTCACGACATTCGGTGCGTAGATAGTTTGCACCAGAGCTTTTACAAAAACGATCTAAGGGTTGTACTACGCCGCACTTACTACATGCTTTTTCAGTCTGTGTATTCAACATCATCAACATCCCATATATCATCAAAACTTACTGTGAATGTCTTACGTGACTCTGTGTCGTATAGTTCAACGTGGCGTGACTCTAGGTCACGTACTTGAATAACTCCAAAGCCTTCGTATGTGCCAGGCCCCTTCAAGGGTGTGTCACTAAGCCCTGGAGGCCTATCAAATGTGTCTAGCATAGTTTCTACTTTAAACATGCATCCGTAGCTTTTGCCGGGTTCAATGTCTTCAATTTTATACATGGGTTACCATCCTATCTTTTCCCAAGGTACGTCTTTGTCTCCAAAGTGTCCGTACACGCAGTTTTCACTATAGTTAGTATAGTTGAATAAATCAAATCTGTCAATGATTCCTTTAGGTGATAGATCAATTTCATTACGAATAAACTTCTCAATGCTACGATTGTGTCCGTTACTGTCAATAAGGATACTAGTAGGTTGCTTTACGCCAATAGCATAGCTTAACTGAATGTTACACCAGTCTGCCATTTCATCTGCTACTACGTTCTTAGCTAACCAACGTGCCATGTAGGCAGCACTACGGTCTACTTTCGTAGGGTCTTTTCCAGAAAAAGCGCCACCACCATGAGGAGCGAACCCACCATAGGTGTCCACGATAATCTTTCGTCCTGTAACTCCTGCATCACCGTCAGGTCCACCAATAACAAAATTCCCAGTAGGATTAATGTGCCATACAGTATCTTCATCAATTAAATTACCTAGGGCTGATCTTGCAGCCTGCTTTGCAAGTTCTCTTGCAATTACTATTTCGCCTTCAGCATGTTGTGTGCTGATAACAATTTGATCAATACGTTTAATAATACCTTCACGCCTAGCACCATTGTACTCTACGCTTACTTGACTCTTAGCATCTGGACCTAGGATATTATCTAGTTCACGGAGGCCTTTGAGTTCTTTTAATATCTCGTGGGCATAATGAATAGGCGCAGGCATCATACTAGCTGTATGATTACATGCATAGCCAAACATAATACCTTGATCGCCTGCTCCAAAGTCGTCTGTGCCTAGCCCAATGTCTGAGCTTTGGCTATGAATTTCATTATAGATCTTTAACTTATTCCAATGAAACCCTTCTTGTTCGTACCCAATCTCTTTAACTTTGTTGCGGACAATGTGTTCTACAGCCGCTTTAGTTACATTAAAGTTCTTAACTTCACCTGCAAGTGTAACCATGTTAGTAGTTACTAGTGTTTCAATTGCTACACGGGTTGTTTCATCGCCGTTCTTTAAGCCAGCATCGACAAGAGCATCTGAGATTTGGTCTGCAACCTTATCTGGATGTCCGTCACTTACGCTTTCGCTTGTAAAAATATAGTTCATGTAGTTTCCTATTAAATTTGTTTAGGCTCCTGTTTAGCTACTAGGTACATCTTCTTAATGATTATGTCAACATCATCTTCTGTTAGATGTCCTGCAACAGTGTCTCCGCTATTAGTTATACCCGGCAGTTCAACCATATTGTCGTTCTTGAATACTGCTATCTCAAACAAGCCTGCGGCATTACCGTATGACATTTCGTTCTGGATAATACTTAATTCATAATCACCAAAGTTAAGCATTGCCTGTACACCCTTAGGAGTTTCAGTTGGCAGTAATTTAAAATCTGCTAGTTTCATTTGTTACTCTCCTGTATTTGTTTAATGATACGATCAGCATCAGGGTATGTTGACATATGATCTACAATGCTGTCTACAGCAGCAATTCGAATCATTTCTTCTGTAACCACATGCTCTGTGCTAGGTGTATAGAAAGGATTATAGTTAGTAGGTAAGTAGGGTTGCGTCCAACTATACCTTATACTCCAGTTGTTGTTAGCAGGTTCCATCTGCGGCCTCCTAGTGAAGAACTTTATCAGTATCAAAGAAAGGTAGTACGTCACCTTTCTTAGCTACGATTGATGCAACCATTTTATTAAAGTCAGGTTCATCAAGTGAAGTTTTGTACAAGCGAAGTGCAATTGACATTAGCACCGCAGCAACAGCTAACGGGTCTTCGTTCTCTTGAATCTCTAAGGCTACTTCTGCAAAAAAGTGATTGTACAGCTCTTGTATCTGTGAGTCGTTTGTTTTCATTTTATTGTTCCTTGCTTTCATTTTATTAATCGTGATACCCATCATCTTCTTCAACAATAACTGACTTAGGGTTCTTTCTACTCAGTTCTTCGATAATCTTTTGTTGTTTCTCTAATTCCTTTTTTTCTTTTACTGCCTTGCGTTTAGCACGAGCTACTTCACTTTTGCGCAAACGTTCTGCTGCCGCTTTTTCTACCATTACTTCGTCGTTTGATTCTTCAATCATATCTTCTCTCCTAGCTCAAAGCCTCGGAAAGTTTTAAAGCGTGGAAAACGTAAACTATAAGTTCCGTCTTGATTCTGTGTTACAGCGTCTGCTCTTACTTCTACTAGTTGCCCAATAACATTGCTACGACTACTCCAGAAGCTATCACGATTAGCATCACTAAACCCGCTACCGCAATTGACTCTGACCATTCTACCATCGTCCATTCCTTCACAAACGATAGCACCGAGTCGTCCTTCATTTCTGCCTGTGCCTTCTTCGACATCAACAACCTCCAATGTAACTTCAATAAACGGCTTTTGCTTTAGCCATGCATGTGATCTCTTACATTGATAAACAGTATCAATATCTTTAATCATAATTCCTTCGTAGCCTTTTTCAATAGCATCTAAGTTATATGCTTTGAACTGTGCATCACCTTCTTCAGTGCCCAGTTCTACTTCTGTTTGTGTTACAATGTCACAATAACATTGTTCGAATATCTTAGAAAATGTTTTAAGCATATTGCTTCTGCGTCTTTGTCCTTGTATGCTTTGTCCTTGTTTAAACTCTACCAACGGAATAATATCAAACAGTGCAAGTCGAGCATCACCAGCTTCAACATCTGACTTTCGATTTAGTTGTGTCATTAACTGCTGAAAGTCAGCACTCATAACTTCTCCATCAAGCACAAACGAACGTCCAAACTCATCAATGAAGTTGCTTAGTGCATCAGTGATGTGTGTAAAGTTTTCTAACACTTTGCCGTTACGTGAGTACTGTGTTACAGTTTTGTTTTCGTGATCAACAATTGTAATACAACGTACACCGTCTAGCTTAGGCTCAATAAGTTTACGGCCAACTAACTTCTTTTCGTGGTTAGCACCGTCATGGGCGAGCATACATTCAAACACAGGTACTTTATACTGTGGAAACTCTTTAGCTACTTTGTTAACAGTCTTTTCGCTCATTCCACAACGCAAGTCTTTAATAAGAATACGTCTATAAAACCCATTCCATTGATCAGTAGTAGCAACACTCATTGCAAGTTCAATTGCGTCACGTGCCGCATGTCCTGTTAGTTTGCGTTTGTACAATGCTTCAGCAAGTTCAGCAAAGTTTGTCCAACTTAGGCCTTGTCCGGTAAGTACATCTGAACGCTCAGGCACTTGCTTCACACCAAAAGTATATGTTTTATCAAGAGCCATTCGAACACCTTCAAAGAACTCATCTAGTCCTTCTTGCATTGCTGCTTCGAGGATTGCTTGTTTGGCTAGTTTGCTATTGTCAGCTTCTAACTTTGCGATAATATCTTGCGGTTGTGTTCTCATATATGTTGCTCCTTGAGTGCCTAATTAATATATATATTATAACAGAAATTTATAGGGTTGTCAACCGATTAATTACCTCATCTACATTGTGTACGTTGATTTCTTTGCCGATCTCGTATACATGAAAATGATAGTCTTCAATAGTTTCTTTTAGTTTCTTTAGTATAGTTTCTTCAGGCTCAGCTATCCATTCTGTGTACCCTGCGCCCTCTAACATAATAGCATATCCAAACGTGTCTTTGAGTACGCTTTCTAGTTTGCTAATTGGATTAGGTTTACCATACCACAAGTGATTGAATGTAGCATAATGCCTGCGAGCAGAATAACTATTTTGATACACGCCTAATCTGGTCTTTGCACTTCTTACAGACGTAATGCCAATCTTGCAATCGCCGCTACCCATAGGATCTTTCATTAAGTATAAGAACTTCATGTTACCACCTACACTGTGCTGTTGGAAGTTGGATGCGTCCTATCTCGTCATTATACAAGTTTACAATAGCATCATACACACGCCATTGGTCGTGGTCTCTTGGGTTTGTAAACCCTTTGGTGTGTAGTGCAGTCTCGTAGTTGTCCTTTAGGCCTAGTTGTACTGACGTTGGATCACCCCATATTTTAATAAACAGTTTCCCCAGTTCATCATCAAAAGCTGCATCAATAGCGAAGCCCTCAACTTCAGCCATCTTATACAATAATGCCATAGGCCTCCATATCTCTAATTCAGCCGCTGCCTTCTTCCAGTGTGCATTATGGAATTGCAATGCACGTTTAAAGTATTTGCCTTTAACTCCGTAGTCGTCTGTCATTTCAAAGATAGCCTGGCCGCTTTTAATCTGACTAAATGCGTTTGGTGTGTTAGCATTACGCTTAGGTGTAAAACCTGTAGCAGTTAGCACGTTGTTCATTTGTACAGTTGCAGTATCTTTTGTTTCAAGCAGAACCATAAACTCGTCATAAGCATGTAGTTTACGTTTGTTACGACTGTTAATACGGATCATATTGTGTCCTGCTAACCAGCAGCCGTATTCAATACGCTCTGTCTTAGGATCAAATCCTGCCTTTATAATAATATCATCTGCAATAACATCTGTGTCGATAAACCACACAGGAAACCTGTTGTATCCTTTTAAACGACATACTTGAATAGTATGATGTCCGTCCCAAATACAATAGTACACTTTGCCTTTGATTGTAAACTTAATTGCACAAGGTACAATTACACACGTAGGATTAAAGTCTGAGTAAATTTTACTAGTATGATTAGGTGCTATGTCACGTTGGAAGATAGGCCAAAGGTATGCTTCGTCCCAATTAATATATGTAAATTTAGGATTAATTGTAGTACCATTACCCCATGTAATTTCTACACCTTCACTAGGATCATAATCAAACGCTTGTGGTTTAAAGTTAGGACCCAGTACTGTTAGTAGTGCTTGAAAGATATCTTCTAACGGAAGAATACCGGTATCATAATTGTCTGCCATTGTACGCAAATCAATTGCGTCATCTTTCATTTCGAAAGGAATCTTAAAATTCTTTAGGTATTGGTTGATTTCCGTTTTACGATTATACGGTACGTTCTTTTGCTTTAATGGGTGTGCCATTATATTCTCCGTTTTGTTGTGCCTGTGTAACGAATTACTAGGGCTACTGTTATGCAAGACTGCTTGACGAATCAATGGGCCATTGCCGTTAATGTTCTTTTAGTATATGCTCACAATTACCGCATGTCAACCATAAAATACAATATATATGTGTATGAAGATATTAATCACAGGTGCAGCAGGCTTTTTTGGACGCAATCTAGTCTATAAATTAAGCGAAGAACACAGTCTAGAATGTATAGACTTGCCGTTAGAGTTGTTTGACAATGCTGAACGTGAGCGTTTTTATAATGACTATAATGTATGTGGAGCAGATATATCAGAAGATCTGTGGCAAGTTAAGCAGCGTATGATGGATTGCGAGGTAGTTATTCATCTAGCCAATAAAACTAGGATAAGCCCTAGCTGGAACGAGTACGAAGAATACTACAGGCAGAACATAGGAACTAGCCAAAAGATATTTTCACTGTCGCAAACACTAGGAGTAAAGAAGTTTATATACTTTAGTTCTAGTAGCGTGTATGGTGACAATGGGTGGGTTCCTAATAGAGAAACAGATCCGTTAGCACCTACAAGTCCTTATGCAATAAGCAAAATGGCAGCTGAGGCAGCACTTACTGCCCAATCATCTAGAGGTAAGACTGAGCTAGTAATTGTTAGGCCGTTTACAATGTATGGTCCATTTATGGAAACAGGCAAGTATGCTCTTGTTATCTCTAAATTTATTGAAGCAGCACAGGCTGGAGATCCGTTGTTACTAGATGCAACAGGTTCACAGACTAGAGACTTTATACATGTAAGCGATGCTATCAAAGCTCTCGAATTGATTATCGAACACGGACAAGATCGAGACATATATAATGTAGGCTCAGGTACAAGTGTAACTATTAGAGAACTTGCAGACATTGTAAGTAACAAGCAAGTTGAGACTCCGCAACGCCTAGGACACATTCCTAGCACACTTGCTGATATTACTAAACTTACCAAACTGGATTGGTCTCCAACTATTGATGTTAAATCGTGGTTGACAAATATCGTTAAAGACCTTAACATAAAGAGTATATGAAACGTCTTGCACAACAATTAAAGGAAAAGAAAATATGGCATTAGTACCAATGGTAGTAGAATCAACGAGCAAGGGTGAACGAGCTTTTGATATCTACAGCAGATTACTTAAAGATAGAGTTGTTATGCTAAACGGCCCTGTAGAGGATTTTATGGCTAACATAGTTGTTTGCCAATTACTATTTTTAGAATCAGAAGATTCAGACAAACCAATTTCGTTGTTTATTAATAGTCCAGGCGGCGTAGTAACTGCTGGCATGAGCATCTACGACACAATGCAATTTGTTAAACCTGAGGTGTCTACCTATGTAATGGGACAGGCATGTTCAATGGGTAGCTTACTAGCACAGGCAGGAGCACCAGGCAAACGATATATGCTGCCCTATGCACGACACATGATTCACCAACCAAGTGGTGGAGCAAGAGGCCAAGCAACTGACATGCAGATTCAAGTAGAAGAGATTCTTAAAATGAAAAAAGAACTTACAGGAATTTACGAAAAGCATAACAGCAAAGGTAAAACGTTTGAACAACTAGAAGCCGACATGGAGCGTGATAAGTTTATGTCAGCTAAAGAAGCTCTTGAATACGGACTTATAGATAAGATTGTTGATCGCCGTCCATGAAGTTAATCCCTCAAGGACATGTAGTTAAAGACTGGGGCTTAGAAATAAACTTTGCTTCAAATGAAAGTTATTGTGGAAAGCTTCTAGTCTTTGAATATCCTAAAAAGAAAACAGCAATGCTACTGCACAAGACCAAACGTAAGAGTTGGTTTGTAAATTCAGGATCGTTTAAGATTACTTTTATAGATATTAAAACAGGAGTGCCGAGAGAACAAATAGTTAAAGAAGGTAATACTGTTGATATTGCTGAAATGTCGCCGCATCAATTAGAGTCACTGGAACATAACTCGACTATATTTGAAACAGGGTCAGCTGACTATGAAGAAGATCAGTTTAGACTTAATCCCGGTGATGAACAAATACCGCCTTTAGAGCAGTAACTAAATCTTCAATCATTCCATCATCATGATAAGGAGTAGGAGCAAAACGTAATCGTTCTGTTCCTTCTGCTACTGTTGGGAAGTTGATTGCTTGAACATATATATTATATTCGTCTAACAACATATCACTCATGCTCTTACACTTCTTAGCATTGCCAACTAGTACGGGAACAATGTGTGTAGTTGACTCTTCCATTACTGGAATACCATTCTGAGATAAACGCTCTTTAAGTTTAGTAGCACGTTCTTGATGTTTCTCACGTATTTCGTTATGGTCTTTTAGATATTTAATTGCAGCCATAGCACCAGCACAACTTACAGGACTCATTGAAGTTGTAAAAATAAAGCCGGAGGCGACACTACGAATAGCATCTATTACGTCTGCGTCAGCAGCAATGTAGCCACCTTGCACACCAAATGCTTTACCTAGGGTTCCGTTGATTATATCAACACGGGATTGAAGCCCTAGTTTTTCTGTCCAGCCGCCTCCGTGTTCGCCATACAGGCCAACAGCATGAACTTCATCAATGTATGTCATAGCATTATACTTGTCAGCAATGGTACATATCTGTTCAATAGGACTAACATCTCCGTCCATTGAATAAACACTTTCAAAAACAATACAAGGTGTTTGTCCTGCTAGTACAGCACTTGCACATAGTTCATCTAGTTGATCCATGTTGTTGTGTGTCCATACTTGTTTCTGTGCTTTACTGTGAAGTATGCCTTGGATAAGAGAAGCATGGTTCTTGCTATCACTTAAAAATACAATGTTGGGGAATATCTTTGCTAATGAAATAAGAGTCCACTCATTAGCTACATAAGCAGACGTAAACAATAATGATTTTGCCTTGTTATGTAGTGTACTAAGTTCGTGTTCTAATGCCACATGATAGTGACTGGTACCGCCAATGTTCCGTGTACCTCCCGAGCCTGATCCTGTTTGGTCTAGGGCAGTATGCATAGCGTCTATGACAACTTTATGTTGACCCATACCTAAATAATCATTAGAACACCAATTTACAATGTTCTTGATGTTGTATGGACCATACCATATTGCTTTTGGAAACTCTCCTCGCTCACGTAAGATATCATTAAAAACACGGTAATTACCGTTGCTTTTTAGATCTCTTAGCAATTCGTTTATTGGCTTTTTGTCTATCATAATAACAACCTATTCCCCCTAAGGTGTGGTGGGTATAAAAGTGCCACCCGTCTTTTCGAAGTTCTGTCAATAGTTCATCGTAGTCTTTCCACATGGAAATAATACTTCGAAACATTTTTAACATGTTTGTATTTAACTAAATACTTGTGAACAAGCGATATATGCGAATCACTATAATTAGAGGTAACTAATGGCAACTATTAAATGTAAAGGGTTAACAGGCGTACAGTTTAATGTGACTGTAACTTACGGTTCAACTACAATGAACGGACTTACAGCTCTAGTACAAGCAATAGAAGGTGCTCCTATTACAACAGGAATGTACGGTGAAATTGTTGCTGAAAAAGACTCTGCTATCAATCAAGCTAATGATGGCGCAAAGACATTAACTGCCGCAGGACTTGCCGCAGGTGATGTAATTATATGTGTTCCATTAAAGACTGGCAACAAAGAAGCACGTCAAGAACAAAAGGGTGCTATTGCACAAGCTAAACGTGAAGGACTTGCAGCCGCAGATACTGATGCTGTTTACTATAGGGCATTAAAAACATTCAATAAGAACAGACTGCCTAACCCATATGAAGCAGATGCATACAACGCAGACGATGACGAAAACACAGGCGCACCAGCAGCAAGTAGACCCTGGAGTTAATAACTTCCACACTTTTTAATAAATACTACTATAATAATACAGGGAGCGAATCTATGTACGAGTACCGATGCGAAGTAACGAGAGTGGTTGATGGGGACACAGTAGATGTGAACATTGACTTAGGATTTAATGTAATACTAGCCGACGAACGTGTTAGAATTATGGGGATAGATACTCCTGAATCACGCACAAGAGATAAAGTAGAAAAGGCGTTTGGTCTTGCTGCAAAGAAAAGATTAAAAGAATTACTAGGAAAGACTGCTATTCTTAAAACACAAATTAATAAGAGTGGTGAAGATATGAAAGGCAAGTTCGGACGTATCTTAGGAGACTTTGTGTTAGACGATGGGCGCCTAGCAACAGAAGTTATGATTGCTGAAGGACAATGCGTTCCTTACTTTGGCGGATCTAAAGAAGATACTCAAGCAGCACATATGAAAAACAGAGAACGTTTAATTGCCGAAGGTGTAGTTAAACTTCCATAAAGGAAATATAATGAAACGTATTTGGGTTTTTATTCTGTTAACATGGATGGGTGTATTTTATGCAGGAATAGCATATAGTGAAGAAGAACAAGCACCAATAATAAAATTACCGATAATGGTCGAGTGCGGAAGCAACGAAAAGATACAAGCTCTAATACGAAAACATGGAGAACTTCCTTTTTTTAGTGGCAATACTTTATATCAAACACCAGGCGGTGCGTATGAGGGAAGATTAGAAGTCTGGGCCAATCCCAAAACAAGATCATTTACAATTACAATTAGACCAAACAAAGACCACACTTGTATTGTATTGCCTGGGAAAAATCTAACCCCTTATATGGATGAAGGGCTTACTTTATAAATAAAAACAGTAGGAGCGAACTATGTTTACAGATAAAATAAAGACTAAATTAACAGACACAACATTTGAACAACGAAGTTTACTATTTGCAGAGCTATCAGCAATTGCATACGAAGACTTGCCTAGCGTAAAAAAGAAAGCAGCTAAACTAGGATTCACTACTGTTGAGTTTTATGAAAAGGCAGGCGCACAAGCATATCGTTTCATGAACAAAGATGATTTAATTATTGCATGTCGTGGAACTGAGCCTACTGCATTTAATGATATCGCAGCTGACCTAAAAGCTC
>TARA_R110000868_G_scaffold13102_9_pt1 | contig 14518 bp, 8 predicted proteins | sample TARA_R110000868 | Tara Oceans TARA_R110000868 (sample SAMEA4397489) | marine metagenome | biome: Polar Biome; feature: [SRF] surface water layer (ENVO:00010504); material: water (ENVO:00002006), including particulate matter (ENVO:01000060) such as... | depth 5 m | reverse complement strand
GAAAATTATTTTTCACTTCAGACCCAAGTTTTGTTCTTGATCCGAATTAAAGCGGACTTAACTTTAAAAATGGAGATTGGGAATTGTCTGTGCTGAGCGAAGCCTAAGTAGAGTTTGTCCGATTTCCTACTATTTCGGGAATGAGCTGGCAAGTGGAATTGAAATCAGAAGCTTTGTAGTTGTGTCCAAGACATTGGTAGAGAAGCTCTTTGCCCTAAATGGAGTGAAACGCAATGAAGTGGCAATGTGCTGAACGGGCTATGTGAGCGGATTATTCTTGTTAAGTAGAATCAAGTGAAGGCGCTATTTTACGTTCAAAAGTGAGTCTTTAGAGTAGTTTAATTTCCCATTTAACAAACCTATTTAATACTTAATACCATAGAAAATAAGGTATTGGTGACTAACTTAAATATCTAGAAACTTGATTGAAAATTATCATAAAAAACTGTCTATCATTTTTAAATTCCTCCCTAATTTTTTTAAAAGCTATACGCATCTGACTTTCCACTGTCTTCTCAGAAATATTCATTCTCAAGGCAATTTCTTTGTATTTTAAACCATCTCTTTTATTTAGTAGTAAGATTTCCCTGCATTTAGGAGGTAATTCGTCAATCACCAATTTTAACTTTTTAATTTTAGGGTCAACGTAGCTTTCTATCTCCATTAGGCTTTCTTTGGCCATATTGTATTTGAGCTCATCAAAGATTTTATTTTTCCGTTGATTTTTTCGGTAAAGATCTATGAAGGAATTATAAGCGGTAGTGAACATAAAACGTTTTAAGGTTGGGCTATCTATTAAATCAGGACGTTTTTGCCACAGCGTAATAAAACAATTTTGGACTATATCCTTTGCTTGGTCATGATTGTTGGTAAGTGTTTTGGCATAGGCCAATAATGGACCATAAAATTGATTGAACACTAATTTAAAATCTTCTTCCTTCTTCTGCATAATGGTCTTTCATACCCTTTATTATAGAAAGGTATTATTATAAAATCTGATTGTTCAATGCAAATATGTAATTTTTTTTAATCTTTTTTAAGGGTTTTACATTTTCTATTCGTTTACATTTTGAATACGGTAATATAATGTACACTTAATTTATAATTAGACAAGTTGAGAAATTTAATAGATAAATATTTAAACGACTCCATTGACGATATAGAAATAGAGCGACTTAAGGTTTGGTTGGAAAATGAGAAGAACCAAACAATATTTAAGCGCATGGTCCAAAGCCATTATGAAATTAACTTGGGATTGCAAGAGATTGATTTGGACAGGGAATATTCAATATTGTTGAAAAAACTTGAAGGCAATAAAACTGTAAGGCAGCGATCTTACACTACTTGGTATAAAATCGCGGCTATTTTTATTGGAATACTGGGGTTAGGCTATCTAATGCATATGATTACTAAAAATACCAAGGAAATCTATGTTGATGAAAATACAATTACAATAAGACATGATAATGGAAGCATGCAGGTGATTAAAGAAGATGGTAGTCTGGAACTTCTAGACAGCAAAGGCAACGTCATTGGAAAACAAAAAGGTTCTCAATTGGATTACAAAAATGTCGTTGATGAAGATTCCAATACAACGGTAAATGAATCCCTGACATATAATGAGCTGATAGTTCCAAATGGAAAAAGAATGAAGTTAATTTTATCTGATAGTACTATAGTTCATATTAATTCTGGTACCCGTCTTAAGTATCCAGTTAAATTTATAACAAATCAGGATAGAAAAGTGTTCTTGGAGGGAGAAGCATTTTTTGAGGTAACAAAAAGTAAAACCAACCCTTTCATAGTCAATGCGGATAAAATAGATGTTCGTGTTTTAGGAACCAAATTCAATGTAAGCTCATATCCTAACGACCATTTAGTAAGTACGGTATTGGTAGAGGGCTTGGTTGAGTTAAATGCAACTAAAGACTCGGAGAAAGATGACGAAAAATATTTATTGATACCTGGGCAAATCGCCTCTTGGGACAAATCTATAAATAATATGCAGATTGCAAAGACCGATATCAATGAATATACCTCTTGGATCAACGGACAAATTATATTCAAGGTAAGACCATTCCCGGAAATTTTAAAGGTGTTGGAACGGCATTATGATGTTTCCATTACCAACAATTATAGATTTTTGGATAGTCAACAATTTTTTGCAAAGTTCGACACTGAAACTATCGAACAAGTAATGACATATTTTCAGAGTAGCATTCCCTTTTCATATACCAGGGTAGGGGATGAAATTATAATTAACGAACCATAAAACCAGATGCCTATAATTAAAATCCTTACTTAGCCTCACCTTGAAATAAAAAAAATCGGAATATGCTCTAACATATCCCGATAGTAAAAAGTGATTAATTAAATAACCACAAAAACGTATACAAAAATATGAATAAAAAAATTATTCGTTTGGGAATAATATGTCTATTATTTCCCAATATCAGTTTAAAAATGAAGTTGACCACTCTTTTTTTAATAATAGCCTTTTTTAAAATAGAAGCCAGTACCTACTCTCAAAACACCAAAATTACATTGGACTTGGATGCAGTAAGTATTATGACTGTATTTAATGAGATTGAAGCCAAAAGTGAATTTAAGTTTTTGGGCAACCAGGATGTTATTGATAATGGAAAGCTTGTTTCCGTGCATGTCAACAAGGAACGGATCGATAACATATTGACCGAGTTGTTCAAAGGTACGGACATTTCCTTTAAAATTATTGATCGACAGATTATTTTAAAGAGAGAAAAACCGAAATTGACATTAATAAAATCCCCAGACGTTGGGTTAAACCAGGTTAAAGAACAGCAAACAATTACGGGAACCATAACTGATAAAGAAGGAACGCCATTGCCAGGGGCCAATATCCTCGAAAAAGGCACTACTAATGGTACTCAAGCTGATTTTGACGGGAATTTTTCGATTGAATTATCAGGGGAGGATTCCATTTTGGTAATTTCATACATAGGTTTTTCAACTAAGGAGGTCTCGGTTAACGGACAGACTAATATTTCGGTTAGTTTGGAAGAAAGTGCTGCTGGCTTGGACGAGGTTGTTGTAGTTGGATATGGCACACAAAAGAAGATAAACCTTACTGGATCTGTGAGCTCAATAGATACTGATGATATTGCCACTCGTCCTGTTACCAACATCAGTTCAGGGCTTTCGGGTTTGGCAGCAGGTGTTAGTGTTGTTCAAAATAGTGGTGGTACTGCTGGTGGCGATGGTGCAACTATTCGTATTCGTGGTGTAGGCACAATGAACAACTCAAATCCTTTAGTTGTTGTCGATGGTGTACCTTCAGAAGGAACAGGTATTATGAACGATATTGATCCAAACGATATTGAAAACATTTCGATATTAAAAGATGCTGCTTCCGCTTCAATCTATGGGTCACGTGGTGCGAATGGTGTAATTCTTATCACTACCAAGCGCGGTAAATCAGGCAAACCTCGATTAACTTACAATACGTATTATGGAACTCAAAGCATTCCTAAATTAATTGACTATGTAAGCGACTTTGCCGATTACATGGAAATTGCTAATAGAATCAGGCCAAACCAACAGAACTTTTCACAAGCTGATATTCAAGAATGGAGAGACAATCCGAACGATCCCTTGTATCATCCGAATGTTAACTGGAATGAAGAGCTTTTTGGGGGTTCTGCACCAATAATGAATCATTCTTTGGGTTATAGTGGTGGAAATGAAAAAACTACCTACCGTTTCTCTATGAGTTACCTTGATCAAGATGGTATTACAAATGGTAATAATATTCAACGCTTTGGAATTAGAACAAATCTATCTTCAGAAGTTCTTGATGGTGTTAGAATGGGCGGTAATGTATTCTTCAGGTGGACAGATCTTTCTCCGAATGCTCTAACCATGTCAACCACATCAACTGAATGGTCTCCATCGATTACGAATCTTAGGCATCCCGATGGAAGATGGGGCGGAACACAAAGTGGTTCGGTACAAACCATTAGTGCTCCTTACGCTGAACTTGCCAACCGGGTTAGAGAACAAAATGAGCGCAGGCTGATGGGTAACGTTTTTGCTGAGTGGGAAATTGTTGACGGTTTAAAAGCTACGGCAAAAGTGGCAATGGATTTTAATCAGGGAGTAACAAATAATTTCAATAAGCGATATGATGTTTGGAATTTTAGAACGGAACAAAGAATAGCCCAAATAGAACTAGGTACCGGAAGGAGTGCTACCGTTGCTCAAAATCAGGATTATCAGATTAACACCAACCTTTTGCTAGAATATACAAAGAATATTGGCAATCACAATATTAAAGTGTTGGGAGGTTATGAAACCCTGCGGTTTAGAGCCGATGGTGTAAATGTTACCAGACAACAATTTCCGAACAATGCCGTACAAGGTATTAATGCTGGTTTAGAACTCATTGGTGGTGGTGGAACAATAGCTGAATGGTCGATGCAATCATATTTTGGCAGGGTAAACTACATTTATAAAGACAAATACTTATTTGAAGCAAATATTAGAGCTGATGGGTCATCGCGCTTTAAAGATGGTAATCGTTGGGGGTACTTCCCTTCATTCTCTGCTGGTTGGAACATCACCGAAGAAGATTTCTTGAAAAATGTGAACGGTCTGAATTATTTAAAGCTTAGAGCCTCATGGGGAAAATTAGGTAACAATCGTATTGGAAATTATCCTTACCAATCAACTTATACCTTAAATCAAAACTATTCATTTAATGGGCAAGTTTATTCAGGTATTGCACAAAACGCATTAACTAACGAAGATATTAAGTGGGAAGAAACTACAACTACTGATATTGGTATAGATGCGTCATTTTTTAATAACAAACTAAGCTTAACTGCAGATTACTTTATCCGTAAAACAGAGGGCATACTAACCGAACTGCCAATTCCTCAGTTTTTAGGAGCAAAATCAGAGCCTGTCGTGAATCTGGCATCGATGGAAAACAAAGGTTTCGAATTGACGCTTGCCCACCGTGGCCAAATTGGTGAGGTAAGTTACAATGTATCCGCCAATGTATCCAAAATCCACAACGAGGTAACCGACTATTTTGCTGATATTGTAACGGGTGGAACACAAATTGGTTACGCTTTCGATTCATATTTTGGATACGAAGTTCATGATATTTTTAGAACACAGGAACAACTGGATAATGCTGCAACACACAGACCGTTTACTAAACTGGGAGATCTTGAATTTAAGGATCAGATAACAGAAGATACCGATGGTGACGGAATACCAGATGAAGGAAATGGCGTAATCGGAACTGAAGACCGGGTGATTATTGGTAACAGAATTCCCAAATATACCTTTGGAGGTAATATTGGCTTCAATTACGAAGGGTTCGATTTTGGCATGCTTTTCCAAGGTATTGCCAAGCGTGACCGTAATACGTGGGATTACATGATTACACCAATGAACTGGGTAGACAAAGGTGTGATTCCACAACGCTGGGTTGATAATGAGTGGACACCAAATAATCCTAATGCAATTTTACCACGAATGGCAAATGAATCACAACCCTTTATTATTGAGGAATCAGATTTTTGGGTGAAAGATGTTTCCTATTTGAGAGTTAAAAACGTACAATTAGGTTACGACATAACATATTCGGCTTTGAAAACAGATATTTTGTCTAAGTTTAGGATTTATGTAAGTGCCGATAACCTGTTTACATTTACAAACGAAGAATGGGGATTCGATCCTGAAACAGATGACGTAAGGTCTGTTCCTAACGTACGTACAATTACACTTGGTTTAAATGTTGCATTTTAATTTAACCAGTAAAAACTTTAATATTATTAAAAATAATAAATATGAAAAATATAAAACACTTACTGACACTTTTGGTGCTTACGGTAATTACCTTTTCATGTGGAGATGACTTCCTTGATAAATATCCATCAGACCAGCTTTCATCTGCAACTTTCTGGATAGATGAAAAAGACGCTCAAGCTGGTTTAATTGCCATTTACGATGCATTGCAGGCCCCTACGCACGAGAACCCTTATCGTGGTGGTGCCTCCTGGGCTTCTATGGGAGTATTAGCTGATGTTACACCTATTGGTTTTGAGCGTCAATCTCACAGACTTAGACCAGTCGGTGACGGTGTACATTCAGGAGCCAATATTTATCTTTCGACGACTTGGACACTCGGTTATAGAGGTGTTGTTAGAGCAAACGATTTTCTTACAAATGTTGAAACTATAGAATTTACAGGGACTGCTGCAGAGCAAGTAAAAAACAGAATGAAGGGGGAAGCCATGTTTCTTCGCGCTTTAAACTACTATTGGTTAGTTGAGTTATTTGGCGATGTTCCGATATTTACAGGTGTGCCAACCGTTGAAGATGCTGCTACTCCAAGATCTCCTAAGTCGGAAGTTTTAAAACTCATCAAAGATGACTTGGCATATGCCGTAGCAAATTTACCAGGACGAGCCGATGCCGAAATAGGAAGAGCGACCAAAGGGGCGGCAATGGCCTTGCAGGTAAAAGCTGCCTTATTCGAAGGCGATTGGGCAACGGCGGCAAGTGTATCTGAAGACATTATGAATCTCGGAGACTACGACCTGGTACCCGACTATGGTAATGTAATCAATATAAACAATGAAAATAACGAAGAAGTAATATTCAACGTGCAACACGTTTTCATGAACGATGCTGAACCGGGTAGCTATGTAGAAAAGCTCTATGCCAATGCATCGTCTGCAAGTAGCGGGTGGTCTTTTATTCAGCCAACACTTTGGTTTGTTGATCAGTTTGAGCGAATTATCGAAAATCCCCAGGAAGGCGTTGATTATGTCAATGAAGGAGGATTGAATAGCAGTGGTGAACCCAAAATCCCAAACGAGATTTATGAATATTTCGAAGGAAGAGATCCAAGGATGGATCATACTATTTTACGACCTGGTTCTCACTTTATCGATCTAAACGACAACGACATTCTTTATCCGCACGAATTAAACGGTGCTAACCATTCTTTTACCGGTCTGCACATGCGTAAATATGTAGTACCTGGTTCAGGAGCAGCCGTGGAGTGGGACGGTCCCCTTGATTTCATCATATTTAGGTATGCCGATATTTTACTTTGCCATGCAGAAGCAGTAGCTATGCGTGATGGTGTTGAAAGTGTTTCTCAAGATGTATTGGATAAAACCATTAATAAAGTAAGAGCAAGAGCTTCAGAATTGTTGCCAAAATACACCGCTGGCAATATTACCATAAATGATATTTATCGCGAGCGTATTTGTGAACTTGGTTTTGAAGGCTGGACACTCTTTGATATGAAGCGTAGCGGTATGATTGAAATTAATAATGGTTACCAAGTTAAGGGATTGAAAGTATTAGTAAATGAAACCGTTGAATTTAATCCTAACGGAATTGGCAATGTAAGAATATTCGACCCCGCGATTCATTATGTATGGCCTATCCCTTCAGATGAGATTCAGAGAAGTAGTAATGCATTGAAGCAAAATCCTGGTTACCCACAATAGTTTTTTCTAAGGATTGTTTAGTTTGTTTAAACCGGGGCAGATTTTTTCTGTCCTCGGTTTATTAACTGCTATATAGTAAATGCAGCATACATCAATTCAATTTTAAATATAATACCTAACTTATTTCATCGAATTAATTGTTGCCCTTCGTCTCAAATCTTTTTTCAAAATATCCGATTTGAGAACCTATCCATAAAAAATGGATTAAAACAAAAAAGGTTAGCCAATCCTAACACGAAGTAAACACAACTATCGCCACAGAATGTGAAAATGAAATTGTGAATCTCTTGAGCTTTCACAGCGATTTAATAATGTTCTATAGAACTAAAATATAAACGAAAAATGATCGCTATTTTAAAAATCTCAGTAATTGTAGTCGCTTTGTTTTCTCGGGGAATCAAAAATGACAAATCATTAATAGAAACAAAGAATGCCAAAAACTATATTGTTTTTAAGAGTTTTAAATTTCTGTTGTTTTTATTTTTTTTGAGTGTTAACATCTCTGGCTGTTCGGTCACCAAGTCTGATAGATTCGGACAGCGCTTAATGGAGTTACACCAAAAAATCGATACCGTCACTATTGTATTGCAACAGACTGATGGCTTAGCAAAAATCGATGGTAACATCAACCTTAATATAGCGAGCTACTTTGCAGACTATATTGCCTGGGAACTGAACCATCCGGAAATAACGAAAGATGCTCTGTGCCGTAATGATCTCTGGCCAGGTCAGGAGGAACTAAATTCAGAACAGCGTGACAAGCGTTACCAAGAGCATATTGACAGAGAGTTAACTGATGCAATGGTTTTGTTGGAGCAGGCAATGCAGGGGCAGGACAAAGAAGCAACGTTTTCAAATATGGATCCGATACGCTGGAGTGCAATGATTTTCAAAGATGGTAATTTTCGGGTAGATGGACGCGTTGTATTCCCTGGTGGATTTAACATACTTGACAGAAATCTGATTAACAGCGAAGATTATCCGGAATGGACTAAGGCAGATGAAGAGGCATCAAAAAAATTCCTCCCGGAAATGAGAGATATGGGCGTGGGTATCGTTGGTCTGAGTGTGTCTTTAACGGAACTAATTGCTGGGCGCGACAGCATCGACCATAATCTAATGCAACAGAAAATTGACCAGCTTGACGAGTACGGAAAGTTAGGTGTTAGGGCTGATATGAGGCTGGGATGGGGAGGCAATAAGGAATTACTTGAAGAGCTTTGGCCAGGAATCACTGAGCATTCGAGTAATGGCGTGCCTATTGACATCGATCACCCTGGTACTCGTGAGCTGATAACAAAATCGATGTTGCAAATTATGCCATTAATCTGTGACCATCCGGTCGTTTTGAGTTGGGATATGGCCAACGAGCCCTTCTTCGATATGAAGGGATGGACCGGACATACCATGGATATTTTCCATGATTGGCTGGAAAAACGCCATGGATCCATGGCGGCCTTGAATAAAGCATGGAAAACAAACTACGAATCATTCGAACAGATTCCTCCGCCGAAACACAACCCTACGCAACCAGAATACAAACCTGGCGAACGAACTGCACCTCCGGCAAGCAAACCTTCACAGGAATACTCCATTGGCGAGTGGTATGATCTCGTTACCTTTCACAATTACCGAGTGGCTTCATTCTTTGGATTTGTTGCCTCAGAGATTCGCCGGTACGACCCCGATGCGGTGATCCATATGAAAGGACAGGACAATAACAGTTTAGGACCAAAACCTTTTGCGGTAACCGATGGAATAGACCGGGAGATGTTGACTCCCGCAGTTAGCTTACATGGTGTGGATACACGACCGCTTCCGATAACTGAGCCGCGTATGGCGGTAATTATCGACTCGGAAGCCGATAACGCCTTACTCAATTACGATGAATCACTTTACAGTTTTCATTGGTTAGGACAATCATTTTTATATGATTACCTGACCTCCCTTGAGCCGAACCGACCAATTGTAGACATGGAATATCACGCCTTCTCAATCAACCCGATTCGCGTGGCGGACATTGGCCCTGGCCATGCCCGTTCCACGCTCTGGATGGCGCATTTGCACGGCATGGTTGCAAACATGGTTTGGTACTGGAACCGCCGCTATGGTCCTAACCCGTTTCCAAGTGAAGAATTCAAATCCTGGTTCTACGCCAGCATCTCCACCCAGCCTTTAGTGGCAGCCGAATATTTCCAAACAATGAATCAGCTGAACAGGTTCTCTGAAGAAGTAACTGCGCTGGCTAAATCTGCAGATCGGCCCATACGAATTTTTGTATCCAAGCCTTCTTACATCCAGAATCAAAAGCATATTGAACAGCTGCACCGTGCCTATGAAGCTGCCTGCTTTCATGGCTTGTCAATTGGTTTTGTTACTGAAAAAATGCTTGTTAATAGTGGTATGCCCGACGATGGCAAGCTGATCATTATCCCGGATGCACAGTTTGTCAGCCCCCAGGCTCTTGCTGTCCTACAGCAGGCAAAACGTGACGGAATCCAATTGGTGCGCTTGGGTCAGCAAAGTATCACAGAAGATGATTACGGTTTTCCGTACGAAGAAGAGAACATTGCTTTTCTAAAAGATATTCCCGTACTCGACTATGCCAGCGCTCCTGATCTGGACCAGGGCTTTGGAAAATTGATTCAAAGATTGACCATTCAGTCTCCGATTGCTGTGCAAACTACCGATGGCGAAAATGCATTCGGCGTCATGAGCCGCTACGCCAACTTGGATGGCCGGTCAATTTTATTGCTTGTCAACCTTAGGTCGGAACCCGTTAATGTGCAATTGATTAATAAGCAGGGAAAAGTGGTTAATGGATACGACAAACTGAATAGGGAGGGAGTCACAGGAGACACGATCCACTTGCCGATCAAGAATGTGCGCCTGATAGTGTTAGAATAGATAACTGTTAGCAATTATTTCGCAGAATAAATTTAAACCCAAAGAAAGATGCAAAAACTATTAAATATTAAAATATTCAAGACTTGTTTGATTTTCAGCTTTTCATTCCTTTTTTGTGGTTGTAATTTGTTCCAAAGCAAAAAAAATGTTAGGGTTAGTATCTCCAATGATGAAAAAAAACCCAACCTATTAATAGTATTTCCCGATCAGATGCGTGGTCAAGCTATGGGGTTTATAGGGCAAGAGCCGGTAATAACACCGAACCTTGACAATTTTGCAAAACAAAGTCTTGTAATTACCGATGCTGTGAGCAATTTTCCTATTTGCAGTCCGGCTAGAGCTTCTCTAATGAGTGGTAAATATCCGTTTGGTCATGGTGTATTACAAAACAATAATAGCCTTTCTGCAAAATATGGTTATGAACTGTCTGCGACAGAAAGGTGCTGGTCAGATATACTTGACGAAAAGGACTACAACCTAGGTTATATTGGCAAATGGCACTTAGATAATCCTCATGAGCCATATATTGATTGTTCCAATAATCAAGGAGATAAAAAATGGAATGAATGGACGCCGCCCAACAAACGACATGGATTTGATTATTGGTATGCATATGGGACTTATGATGAACATATGAGACCCCTTTATTGGAGTACAGATTCCGGTAGACAGGATTTTCAATATGAAAATCAATGGGGCCCAGAACTCGAAACCGACAAAGCTATTGCCTACCTCAAAAATGAGGGTAGTAAGTTCAGGGATAGTAATAATCCTTTTGCATTAGTGGTATCAATGAACCCCCCGCATGCGCCCTATAATCAAGTGCCTGAAAAATACAAGGCAGTTTATAAGAATATACCAATTGAGAATCTTGTAGAAAGGCCAAATATCCCAGCTGCAGGAACGGAGTATGGAGATTATTACCGTAAACATATAAAAGATTATTATGGGATGATTACGGGTATAGATGCTCAGTTTGGAAGAATTATGCAGGCTCTTGACGAATATAATCTCTCTGAAAATACTATTGTTTTGTTTTTGTCCGATCATGGAAATTGCCTAGGTATCCATAACGTTGTTTCTAAGGATTTCCATTATGAGGAATCTATGGTTGTCCCATTTATTATTCGATGGCCAGGTAGAATAAAACCTCGCAAGGACAACCTGCTAGTATCAATGCCAGATGTTTATCCAACGCTAATGGATATGATGGGTTTTAATCAAGAAATCCCTAAGGATGTTGAAGGAGTTAGTTATGCTTCAAACTTTCTAAAAGAAAATGGGAGAAGACCGGAATCTCAGCTCTATATGTATACTCCCTATGGAAAACCTGATATGGGTCGAAGAGGGATACGAACAGATCGTTATACTATGATGATGAGTAGATGGCATGGTAAACTTAACAGTTTGGAGTTATATGATAATGTTAATGATCCTTATCAAATGAATAATATTGGACAAACTGACTCTGAAACAGTTGCCGCATTGACTAAGAAACTTAAAAAATTATTAAAAAAAAATAATGACCCCTGGATTAAGCACTTATCGGAAATCCCCTAAACTAAAGATTATGTGTAAGGTTTGTAAAAACACATATTATACAATATAGTTAGTTGACTGTTCAAGGTTAAGACGTAAAATCAAAGAGTATAGATACAAAAATAATTGCTTTAACAGAAGTTTACATTATTGAAAATAATCTTAAAAAACTTAACATAATACAAATGATTTTGAAAATCGATTATGAATAAAAATAGAAGAGGTTTTATAAAAAATATTTCAGTATTGGGGCTATCCACTGCGATTTACCCAACATTTTTATCCTGTATCAGCAAAAATAGTGGTGCTGACTATCTGAATGAAAAAATAACTAAGATTGAATTATTCCGATATGACATCAATATACCAAGGTATTTCTCTTGGGGGACCTGGTATAACCGTCAGCACTTGTTCATGAAAATATCTTCAGGTCAGTTCTATGGTTGGTCCGAGATTCCTGCAACTCGCAATACACCAGATTTTAACCCAACTGAATGGGTTAATTATGTGAAAACTTATAAGGGGCTTAGTATTAGGGAGGCACAAAATCTACTTTTATCTCAACAAGTACCAGGCACCAAAAAGTCCTTAAAAGAGTTGGAATTTATAGATATGGGATTGTTGGATTTGGTGGGTAGAATGCAAAATAAACCGGCCGTGGAGTTATTGGGATTATCCCACCGAAAGGCTGTGCCAGGCTTGTACTGTATTTTGGATAAGGACGAAAAAAAAGTTAGGGAAGAGGCTGAAAACAGCATTATGCAAAACTTGTCTCATCATATGAAATTTAAAATGTACGGAAAACGTGAGGTTGATCTCAAATTACTAAATATTATTAGAGATGTGCTTGGCGATGACGCGCTTGTTATTTCGGATGTGAACAAAGGTTATAAAGATTGGAAATCTTTATCAGAACTAGGCGATTTGTTGAATATGTTTAATGATAATGGACTTGATGCCATAGAAGATCCTGCACAATTATCAACAGAGGAATGGATAGAGTTACAAACAATGACTGGGAAATTAGACCTTATCCCCGATGAACCCATGCGCCCGGCTTGGCAAGGAATTGAGACAATAACACCAGGCATGGGAAGAATATACAACCTGCATCCTTCTACTATGGGTAGCTTTACACATACAGCTCTTTTGGCAAATAAAGTTCAGGATATAAAAGCCAAAGTAATGATAGGTGATGATAGTTTAGTAGGGCCAGGATGTTCGGCTTGGCAGCAAATTGCTATAGGTACAGGTGCTGTTTGGGTAGAGGCCATTGAGAAAAAAGAGGATTCAAAAAACTATATGGATTGTTTAATTAGTTCTCCTACCAAAAAAGAAGCCAATGGTTTCTATTCATTAAAACCAGCACCGGGTTTTGGTTTGAAGCTAGACACAGACCGCCTGAAAAAAATAGCAGCCTTGTATATTGAAGTTTAATTCATCGATATTAAACATTAGAAACTCCAATCATTTTAATACACCTAAATATACTTTAGCAACTATAAGTTTTCTGAAAAGTGATGCTATTTACAATAATATAGTTGTACGGAAAAAAGACAAAGTTAAAAAGGTAATGAAAGCATATAGTTCGCCATGAAAATTACCCCATATATCATGAGTCTCCATAAGTAAAAATAAAAAAGACTAGCTTTTTGGGCCAATCTTTATGAGGGTTTAACAACAATCGCATTGATTGAAATTGCATTTGGAGCACTAACAGTTGGGGTATGTAAATATATTCATAGGTGTATAATTTTATGATTACTGGATTGTATATATATTCTCAACGCATTGAAGCCTTCCTTTATTTTCCAACAGGAGATAATTTATTATAGTTCAATAAATTAGCATGTGATATAAATTGGAATTTTACCCCTTTTTTCAGTTTAAAATCATGAAACAACCAATTCATTCGCCTCATCCAACACTCTATTTGTAAAGCTTCTCAAATAAATCTCCGTTGTACGCAACGAATTATGGCCTAGGCCTTCGCTGATTATCTCTGTCGATATTCCCATATACTTGGCTATAGTGGCCCAGGAATGACGAATCGTATAGGTAGTAAATGCTTGTTCTATACCCGCATCATTGGCGATGATTTTAAGGTAACCGTTCATCCTTCTTCGTAAGGATTTGTATTTTTCATAACTCTTAGTACTTCCATCATAATTCGCAGGGAATAAATAATCATTTTCCGTTTTGTCGCGTAAATAGAAACCCAAAATTTCTTTAAGTTCATCCGTAATACGAACAGAGAGTTGGTCGCCTGTCTTACTCCTTCCATAGAATATACTGTGCCGCGCAAAAGCCCAAGGGGAGAAAACCTCCTTTACTCTTTTTCTCCCTAACCACATCCATTTTTATCCGTTGAAATGTTCAATTACCTTCAGGTTGCACTTGGAACGGTTAATTACACCAAATAATATATGGATTGCTGCGGTCACGATATATTGATATATTTAAATATGCAAATATAAATATATGGAAATATGTATATAGGTAAATATGATTTGCGTAATCGGAAGGTTTTTTTGCTTTAAAATAGGAACAAATCCGAT
>TARA_R110000868_G_scaffold405062_1_pt1 | contig 14519 bp, 5 predicted proteins | sample TARA_R110000868 | Tara Oceans TARA_R110000868 (sample SAMEA4397489) | marine metagenome | biome: Polar Biome; feature: [SRF] surface water layer (ENVO:00010504); material: water (ENVO:00002006), including particulate matter (ENVO:01000060) such as... | depth 5 m | reverse complement strand
AACGAGTGACCAAAACGTTGAAAGTATTCTGTCTAAACTAAGCGATCAACAATTAGCACAGGCAAAAAAAACCGCTTTAGCTAGGCAAGACGTAGAACAAGCGCAAATGATTGACGCAGAAATGGCTGAGCGTTCTTCAATCCGTGGCGGTTTGGGTGGCGCGTTTAATCAAATTCCTCCAGAGCAGCAAGAACAGATGATGGCTGGTGGCGGTATTGTTGCGTTTGCTAACGGCGGGTCATACAAAAAACGGTTTGAAGAGAGCTTGGATACTTTGACAGGGATGAAGCAGCCAGCACCGCAAACCCCAGAGGAATTTGAACGTGGTGCAATGGACCGTTTGCCCATGCTCCAAAGAATGATGGGGCCAGATGTAACTGAACCATTTGCCCAAGAACTTAAAGCCAAACGGGAAAAGCTACCTGAGCAAATGGAAAAAGATCAAGGGCTTGCTTTTGCTATGTCAAGCTTGCGTTTGTTAACTCGTCAACCAAAACTTGGGGAAAGCCGGAAGCAGCAACTTGTTTCTGGGATAGGTGAAGCTGGAATGACATTTGCTGGTGAAGTTGGGCGTCTTAAGAAAGAGAACAGAGAAGCCGACGATAAAATACGACAGTCTCAACTTCTTATTGCTACTGCTCAACAGCAACGCAAAGAAGGTATGGCTGGTAAAGCTATTGCATCACAAGAGAAAGCCGAAGACAAAATCCAAGACGCGTATAAAACAAAAGCGGCCATACAAGAAAAAGCTACTCAACTTTTGGGTACTCAGGCGACCACAGAAGCGCAAAACGCAAACGCACTGAAGATTGCAGGCGTGCAAGCCGCTTCTCAACGCGAAACAGCAAATAAACCCGGTGAACTGGAACGCATAATGGCTGACGTAGAGGCTATCCGTTCGGGTAAGAAATCATTTGCTGGTAAAACTGGTGAAGAAGGCGCTCAAGCTTATCAAGATACGCTTGCCAAAGTTGGTGAAGCACGCGGCGGCTATAGATACTTAGGGCCAGATAAATCACCAGAACAGACCGCAGCAATTAGAAAGCAAGCTTTGGATGATGATCGTGTGAAGGATGCTGGACTTGCAATACTTGCGGCTGGAAGCGACCCCGCTAAAAAGCAAGCCGCACGGGACAATTACAACCGTATTTTGCAAGAAGTTGAACAGGGAATTGTCTCTCAAGCGGACGCGGCTAGAGCGAATAAACGCCCCGATGCTGGTGTACCGGGTGGGACAGGCACACCTAGTAGGTTAGGTAATTCTGCTGCGGCAGTGGGTACGACCCCACCTCCAGCGGCTGTAAACATACTGAAACAAGATCCGTCAGCAACAAACAGACGTTATTTTGACCAAACATTTGGGCCGGGAGCAGCAGCTAAAGTATTGGGGCAATAAACATGGCAAATCCTTTTGCCAAATTTGCTCAACCTGAAGTAGAGCAAAACCCGTTTGCTCAATTTGCCCAGCCGCAAGAAGAAGCGCCTGCACCAAAAAAACCAGAAGGGGCTACGTCAAACCCATTTGCGGGGATGATTGGCCAAGCCGCGTCTTTAACTGGTGCTGGTATTGAAGCAGTAGCAGAGGTTGCCGAGCGGGTTGGTGACAAATTGGAATTGGCTGTGCCGTTGTCAGGCATACCTGAAGAAGATATCAGAAATAAAAAGCAGCTTCAGCCTTTGTTTGATTGGGCTAAGTCGTTAAAAGGTTTTGACGAAAGCATTGGCTATCAACCCAGTACGCAGCTTAAGGAATTGGGGGCTAATCCACTTAAAGCGGTTCCATTTATTGCCGAGCGTGTAATTACGTCTGCTCCTGATATGGTTGCCGCAGTTGCTGTTTTACCAGCGTATGTGATGGCACGCACAAAACAAATTTTGGACGAACGTGTTAAGAACGACAATAAAACACTTGACGATGCTACGGTTGGCGATGTAACCGCTGCGGCTACTGCCGCTGTTATTGAATCTACGCTTGAACGTTTTGCTACCAAAGGCTTGTTAAAACCCACTACCGCTAAAACAGCAAAAGGTAGGGTCGCTAAAGAAACAGGTATTCAAGCGGGCACTGAAGTCGCTGAAGAAGAAGCTGCATATCTTGGCGAAGCCGCAGGGACTAAAAAAGGTCTCAGCGCAGAAGAAGCACTGACCCGAGGCGCAGAAGCCGCAATTGTTGGTGGTGGTTTAGGCGCTGGGGTACAGGGAACAAAAGAACTTCTTGCACCAAAGACGCCGCCCACTATTGGTGATGAGCGCGAAACAATCCTAGATTCATTGACCCGAGGTATGCAGGAACCAGCCGATCTGTTCGCAGATCAAGAAGGCGGTCAACCCGCTGGGCAACCGGGCCAACAATCTCAGGTTGATCTCTATGCGCAACGGGCTGCGGATGCGCTGGAATCTACAAACGCTATTGCAGGCAGAGGCTCTCCTGTATCCGCAAAATACGGTGACGCCGATCAAACCCTGCCACCATCCAATGAGCCACCCGGCCTGTTTGAAGACGTGGAAAGCGGCGCTGCTGTAACGCCTACATCTACCGCGCCCGCTGCTCCTGCCGCCGCTGCGCCAGCACAATCACTTGAAGCCTACAGCGATTTTGTACGGCAGTACACAGATTTACGCGATGAGTACAACTCTCTACCGGGAGGCGTAAGTGATCAAGCGGGCATGAATCAGCGTAAGCAAATCCAGAAAGATTTGGCCGAAGTTGTTGATGCCAACATGGGCCTTATCCGTAGCAAGGGTGTTGCACAGCAGCTTAAAAACCCTGTGTTTGATGGATCAAAAATATTAGCCAGACTTGAACCAAATGTTGGGCAACCCAAGGCTATGCAGGGTAGCTTATTTGGTCTTTACCGAGACGCTGCCCGCCGCATGAAAAACGCTATGGCGTTAGCTCAGCAGGATGTAAACGGCGCAATCGCAGAGTTGGAAGATAACCGCACACGTATTCAAGAGAAGGTTGATTCTGGTGGGTTTGATGACGCAACAATCATCAGTATGCGCCCCGCTGGTATGTCATCTGGCCAAGCTCTTAAAAACAAAGACTCAATTATCCAGAACTACGTGCAAAAATCAAACGCTGAGATTGACCAAGCGATTGATATGTTGAAGAGGGGAACTGGCCAGCCTCGTGCAATGCAGGGTAATCTGTTCTCTTCGCAACAGCGGGCGGATACGCTTGAGGCAGAAAAATCTCGTGTTGCAAAAGCATTGGACAGCGCCCGCGCAGAGTTGGCGCGTTTAAAAGATTTAGCCTCACGCCCGGCTGAAGAAACCGCTCCAAGACCCTCTAAAGAAGAGTTTGCCAAAATCAACGAAACTGTAGCCGCTTATGAGCGTAACCTTTTGGGTATAGAAAGAGATTTACAAAAGGCTCAACAAGATGTAGCGGCTGGCGTAGAACCCACTGTTGGCCGCGAAAGACAAGAAACAATATCTCAAACTGAGATGTTTGATACTGCTGAATTACAACAAGAAAACGCTCGGGTTATGCGCGAACGCAGGGCAGCAAGTGCGGAAGAGCCACGCGAAGTTACTGAACGCCGGGAACGTGTAAAACCACCCGTAGATGAATATGCTGACTTGGCGGAAGAACCACAACAAGAAGTTGCCCGCCAAGGTGCAACACCACCTGAAAAATCCGTAAAAGCTCCGGAAAAAGACGAAGCAATAGACCACGCCCGTAGAACACCAGAGGGGCGGTTAATAATTTCTTTCTTTGATGCTGTTGAATCGCAGAATCAAGAAGAGGGTGAGAAAAAACGCCACGGTGAGTCAAAAAATACAGCCGAAAATGAAATTCTGGAGTTTGACTTAACCGAACCGGGTGAGTTTTCTTCTGTCGGGGCCAGCGTAGCCCTTAAATATTTACTCGACCGTGTGGGCAGTATAGATAAGCTGCGCGAGTTAATTGGCGCGTTACAAAGCACTGATGTCAGCAGTCATCCAGCCCTTTATAAAAATTACGGCCTGCCTAATTTGTCTACAAGACGCGGTATGGATACCTTTAGAGATGAAACGCTTGAGCATTTCAGCCAAGCATTTGGTACTGAAGGTGGCATACGTATAAGAAGACCGCTTGGTCGTGCGCCAGCTACTGGGGAATTTAAAGGTGTAATACCCTACGAAGAGGATATTACATCCGACGTTACAACTGCGCGTTTATACGACACAACTATTGCGGGCAAACCACGAGAGCCAGAAAAAGTTACAAGCGAAGTAGTTCGCAAATTAAGCGATAACAAACTACGTTCGGCAGCTTTGATTCTTAAGCAATTAAGAGACTCAGGCGGAAAGATTTCAGACGGCGCTAAAGCAGCAATTACATACCTGTCAAACACACATCGCTCTACATTTGGGCAGGCGTTGCGAGATTTGGCTTTTGATCTTGCGTACTACAAAATAGACCCCGAAGGGTACGGAGCTGGCTCTTTGTTTTACAAAGAAGGCGGTCAGTACGCAGAAGATTTTCGCGGGTGGATAAAAGAAAATTTACATCCAGAAACCTTGGAGTTATTAGATACGCTTGTTGCGGAACATAAGCAAAATGAAGCTGAATCCAAAAAACATGCGGAAGCATTAATAGCCTATAAAGACAACCTTAAAAAGCTGGAAACTAAAAGGCGTAAGCAAGAAAAAGAAGAAGTAAGAGAGGCGGAAGAAGCCAAACGCAAGAAAAAGACTCGTAAAGAACGCGTCACTAATATGCAAGAGGCGGAAGTTGAGTTGGGTGAGAGTGAAGAGACTATAGAGCCATTTACTCAAGCCGACCTTAAAAACTTGCCCACTGTCCAACAGTTGACTGAGGTACTGACAGAACTTCACCCGTCTATTGTTCGTACGCTGGAAAGAGGCGACACCCGCGCAGCACTTGAACTCCTTGCGCAGGCAAAGAACAACAAGTACTACTCTGAACTAGCCCGGCGTTTGTTGGATACAGGGTTCACTGCGAAGACTCGTTTAATTTTGCCCGGCGCGTTGGAGTCCTTATCAAACGACCCAAAAATTAAAGAATCGTTAGACGAACGTTTGGACGTTTTGCGCGATATGGTTGTGGCGCTGTACCCCCAAGAACAGCAGGCAACGATCATTAGTGATTTAAAGTCTGGCGATTTACGCAACCTAATTTCTGTGCTTGGAACAATCCAAGATACGCTTAAAGAAAATGGTGGAACTGAGTCCAACCAACAACTCGTTAATAGCGTAGAGGATTTGATAAATAATGAGTTTGCATGGGACGGTAAGTACGATCCTGCAAGCGACACTATTGTTATGCGTCAAGGCAAAGGTAAGCTAACTAATCACTTGATGCTGCATGAATCTATACACGCAGCCGCATCACACTTACTTGACAACCCCGATAGGTTGACTGGAATTCAACGAGCAGGATATGACCAACTCAATGAGTTATTCCAATACTCTAAAAATATTATGGCCGAAAAGGGCATAACTTCTGATGATTTTTATGGCCTACAAGATTTACATGAGTTTGTATCTGAAGCACTGACAAACCCAAAACTGCAAGCGTTGCTGCGTTCTATTAGGTACAAGGCCGCACCGTTTTCTTTATGGAATCGCTTCACCAACTCTGTGAGGCAGTTGTTCAACGTAAAACCCGGTGGGCCAAGCAACGTCATGGCTGAGGTCATGTTTGCTGCTGATGCAATGATGGCGGGCACAATGTCCACGGAGGGCATGAACGTAACCACGGGGCCAAAAGCGATGGCCACAAAAGGACCACCTCGTCGCACTACCGTACCCGCTGGTATGCCCAACCAACCATCTACGATCCGCCGTTGGATGATGGCTGATACATGGAAGAGCGGCAAGATGCGTGAGTTACGCAGCTTAAACGCAGAGGCACGTAAAGCATATCTTGGTATATTGACCCTTCGCCAAATTAACGACTTAGTCGGCGGGCGACTCCCACAAATCAGCAACTTCATTAACGTTACTGAGCAGTTTCTTGCCCGAAAGTCTCAAATATTAAAGGAGTCAGGAGACATATCTCGTAAGTGGGAGCGTTTGCAAGCTGCTGATCCAGACATGTCACGCAAACTTGGCGCGGTAATGCACGGCGCAACCATTCTAGAAATTGACCCCGACAAAGCCACATCAGCCCAACGAGCAAATAACGCAAAGCTGATGAACGAGTGGAGGGCCTTAGACCCCGAAGCAAAAACTGTTTATCGTGAAGTGCGTAATTTCTACGAGCGCAGATACAGCAACTACAAACGGTTAATGAACCGCCGCATCATACAGATGCGTCAGCTTGGTGTATCTGAAGCAACCATTTTGGAAATTCGCAACGAGTTTGAAAAAGGTAAACGGGCTGGCCCGTACTTCCCGTTGATGCGTTTTGGTCGATTCTGGTATCAAGTAGGTAAAGGTAAGAACCGCGAATACTACATGTTTGAATCTGAAGCCGCCCGTGATATGCACAGGGATGAGCTTCTAAAACAAAATCCAAGTTTGTCAACCACCATAGGCCAAAACATTGGTAACGATTATCAGCAGCAGATGGATTTCCACGCCCGTGAGTCTGCGTTCTTAAAGTCAGCGTTTGCTGGTGTTGACAGCATGGACATGACGGGGCTTACCCAAGCTGAAGCAAGCGCTCGCCGTACGGAGTTGAAAGACAACCTGTATCAGACTTATCTGGCTAATCAACCAGACCGTAGTATGCGCAACGCCTTTGTGCACCGCAACAGCATAGCTGGTTATTCAGAAGATGCACTGCGTAGCTTTGCTTCGTCATCATTCAGCATGGCGTATCAGATGTCTAGGTTTGAATACTCGCCTGAGATGTTCTCCCAATTGGACGCTGCCCGCTCACAGATCAAAGGACGGTTTACCCCGGGCGCAGCGTTTGATCCAGCGCTTGTAAGAGAGAACGATGAACTGCGTGACTACGTTGAGGAGATTGACAAACGTTTAGTCGCAATCTTGAACCCAACCGACACCGGAAAATGGGTATCGTACTTATCAAACATAGGATTTGTTTATTATTTGACGTCCATTGGCTCAGCTGTGGTCAACGTAATGGGCGGCGCAATGATTGGCGTGCCTACGCTAATTGGTCAACAGGTACGTGCAAACCCTAAGATGGGATACACAGAAGCAACAGGGCGCGTGCTTTATAACACCTTTAAAACAATGTCCCAGATTATGGCCACTGGGTTTGATATTGAAGGGGGCGGTCGGGCCATAGACTCAAAACTGCTGTCGCCATCGTTGGACAGATCAACAACTATGTCCGCCGTGGACAAAGCGGCATATAACCGTTTTGTTGCTGACGGAATAATTGATATAACCGCAGCTTATGATCAATCAGGTTTAGCGTCAAACCCAACGTCTGAATACAACAGCATACCCAACCGGGCCATGCAGATTGTGGCGTACGCTTTCCATCACGCGGAACGATTTAACCGCGAAATCATAGCCATGTCTGCGTTCCGTTCCGCTATGGAGAAACGGGCAAACTATACGGATAGGCAGAAAGCATTTGCTGAGTCCGTTGCCGAGGCTAAAGACCTAACCCAGCGGTCTATGTTTGATTACTCTGAGCCTAACAAACCTCGTTTTTTACAAGGTGCAGCCGCAAAGATCATCTTCCAATTCAAACAGTTCCCGCAGCACATGACGTTCTTCTTGGCACGTAACGCTTGGAACATGATTGGTAAGTTACCCGAAGCAGAAAAACGTGAGGCCCGCGCCCGCTTTGTTGGCACGATGGGTATGGCAGGTATATTCTCTGGGGTCACTGGTCTCTGGGGATTCTCAACCGTTGCTTTTATTGTTGAAGCCGTAGCTCAAATGACAGCGGGAGATGATGACGAGCCGTTTGATTTTGAACTTGAGTTTGCAAATTGGGCAGTCGATACGTTTGGTAAAAACATGGGGACTATGGTGTCACGGGGTATTGGTAATGCTGCCGGTGTTGACTTGCATAGCCGCTTGAAACTTGATGGTATGTGGTTCAGAGACGGTCGCAACAACCAAGATGCTGAGAGTATGGTTGAAGCTGTGCTTGTGGGAATACTTGGCCCGCTGGCTGGACTGGGCGTGAGCGCTGGCCGCGCATACGATCTGTATAACAAAGGTCATGCAGATAGGGCCATTGAGACAATCTTACCCGGATTTGCAAAACAACCGCTTGTTGCCTATAGGTACGCAAAGGAAGGCGCACGGACTTTGCAGGGTGAGATTATGAAGAAGGAGTTCACACCTTTTGAGTTAATGATGCAGTCTCTTGGTATTCGTCCTGCCGACCTTGCAGAAATTCAATTCCGCAACATCAAAGTAAAAGGGCAAGAACAGGAAATTCTTAAGAAACGTAACAACGTGTTAAATATCTTTGGGTTGACTGTGATGACCAACGACGAAAAGGGAACACAAAAAGCAATTGAACAGATAATAAAATTTAACGCTAAGTATCCTACGCTTGCCATAGATGTTGACACCATTGTCAAATCTATAGAAGGTAAGTACGAAAAATCAGCGCAGACAGATCATGGTTTGTACATCGACCCCAAACTTCGGTACTTGTTTAAAGATACATATATACAGAAGATAACGGAAGAAAATGAAGCGCCGCCCGAAGAAAACCCGTTTGCAAAATTTGCGCGATAAAAAAGGCCCCCGCTTGGCGGCGGGGGCTAAATAGGAGAGAGAGCAACTGCTAGTTGCGTTTAAATTGTAGTCGATTAACCCGCCATACGCGCAGCCCTCGTATCCCATCTTCTATTACTAGCTTAATGATCGTTGCATAACCAAGACGATCCAGCTTACGCTGTATACGCTCGCGCCCTTCTACGTCATTGAGACACGGTACAAAAAATGAACTGCCAACGGTAAATTTGTCCCAGTCTAGCTGGTACGTCACCCCGTCAATCTTCATCGCCTTTACCGTTTACGTCTAGCTCAATACCCAACAGGTCAGAGTCAAACTCTAGGGCAACCACTGGCGGGGCGCTAATGTCTGTGCCAATATCCAGTCTAGTGCGTACCTCAGCAACAAATGCACCTGTCTTGTTCAGGCCGGTCAGCAAGTCGGTAAAGGTCACCTGCTTCAACACGCAAAAATCTTTGAGGGCCTGACGGATGATGAAGATACGACGGGAGTCTGGTTCATGGCGTACAACCAACGGTCCTCTGGGGAGCATAAGCGGAGAAGCCGCAATACCGGACTTGGAAGTGCTGTGTTTATTTATAACCAAAGTATTGAGGTTATGCTTGAGCAGGAACTCACCAACGATGGTGGCGTAGTCGTTGTAGCTGAGTTTGGTGGCAGTCTGCATCTCAGAAACCTCGGCAACCGCCCAATCAAAAACACGTTTATGGTTGATGTCGTGCAGGCCCAGCCTAGCCGCAACAACCGCGCCCGTTAGATTTGCCCCCGCCATGCCTGACCAAAACCTTTCCCGCGTGTCTATATTAACTGCCTTGTCAAAACGAGCCTGTACTTTCAGGGCGGTATCCACTACTTCTTCCAAATTCTGCACAAGATACTGTGCGTATGGCAGGCCAGCCAGCCCGTAGTTACTGTGCAATCTACCAAATACCTGCTTGGCTGATGCACGATCTAAGTTGTTTGTGGGGTCGATCTTGTACTGCATAAGACGCATCAACTCACCCTCGGACGTAGACTTCAACGCTTCTAGCTTGTCCGTCATACTGGAGTTTGATGTGGCGACCATCATGGTGGCCCAGAATCCTTGGGATTCCCGCTCCTCGTTTGATGAGGCTTTCATGCGGCGTCGGGGTGCGCCCTGCGTTACGCTATACGCTAGATCAGAGAAGTCGTCGCCACTCATCTTGGTAATCTCGTCCACACCCAACGGCAAGTTACACATCACAGCCATGCGGTGCAGTTTCACGTTCAGGGTATCTTTCCACTGGAGCATCAATTCATCGGGGTGGCCCCAGACGCTGTTCATAACCTGAAGTATGGTTGACTTGCCTGTTCCAGATTTATTATTTATAAGGTTGATGATGCCGCCCTTGATCCCCATGAACTTGATGAGCGGTGCGCCAAATGCTGAAAACACTGCAAAGGCGTGTGGTTCAAACCCGGGCATATCGTAGACGTTGATGATTTCTTTCCACTCATCCAGCGAACCCACGGGGCGTAGGGCATGGGCAATATCCCGTGTAGCCTTGGACGGCGGGCTATATTTAACGTAGCTTGCACCAATCTCCCTATTCCCAAGAATAAACTTCTCGTCATCATCAGCCCAACCAAATTGCAATCTCATCATCTCCACCTCTTGTGTAACTTGTAGTTCTTTTGCACATTGCATCAAATAGTCCAAGATCAAGGCCATCTGGTTAGTACCGGCGATAACCCCATGAAAAGACACAACTTTCCGTAATTCGTCCTTGCTCAGCGCATCAACCAAAGGAACTGAGAATTCCTTGGCTCCATCCCTTGGTAGTACCCTGCGTATAAGGATGGTCTCCCCCAGTGCTGGGTCAAACATTCGCTTGGTGACAAACAGGTCGTACTCATAAATCAGGGCAACGGCGGGCCCGTCCCCTTCCTCGTTATCTTCTTTGAGGTGTTTATAGATACCGCCGGTCTTCCCACGGAAGTATCTATTGGGCAGCTTTGGGACTACAAACTCCACGACCGAAACTTCTTCGCTTGTGGTCTTGTACTCAATAATGTCGCCTTCTTCGGACTTGGCAATCTCATGACCCAACACGATGGGCGACTTAATCTTGCCCTTGTGGATACAGTTCTGGCATATCCCCGGCGCAAAAGAATCAAACGTATCGCAGGTATACGGGCCTTTGATCTGGCTGGCTTTGTATTCCGTTTTGGCTGGGTCGTACTTCGGGTGATTCTTGGATATCAGGTGAATGGCCTTGTCGCGGTCTACGCAGTGCTGGGCAATGGACAGCCCCGCCCGCCATAAAGGTTCTTCGATATTCTCCTGATCCTCAACAACCAAGCGCAACTGTTCACAGCCAAACCCGCTTGCGGTCTTCTTCAGGATGGTGCGAAACCGTGATTGCTTATTACCAATAACGGCTTTTGTGAAGTCGTCTAATTCCTTGGGGTTATAAGGCTTCTTCGCTTCCAACAGCGGCCCCATGCGCTGGACAAAGTCATCAAACTCCATCGGCTCTGACAAGTGCATCAGAACAACGTCATGCGGCGGGGTATCTTTAAAGTTCTTTGTTCCGGGAATACGCAACACCCGAGCGGCATCTGCCGGTACAGCGGGGTCAACAATAAACTTGTGCTCTAAGCACTTGGCCTTGAACGTCTCAGCTACGGGTAACCACTTATCCTTGGCCACGGATTCAGTCAGCGGCCAGTAGACATGCCAGCCACGCCCCGAATTCACGACTGTTGGCCGTGGCAGATTCAAGGTTTTGCATAACTCCTTGAGTGCCTGCATCCCAGTGGCTTGGTCTATGTACCCTTTGATTCGTCCACGCTTATCAGGCTTGGCTTTATCCTCACCGCAGTCAATGTCTAAAAAGAAAGACTTCATCAACCCACAGTTGGCGGCATCGCGGTTCTCGTCGGTAATAAATTTACCGCATCCAAAGAATACATCCACGCCGTTGGCCACTAAACGGTCAGCCTCAGCTTCTACTTCTTGTATTGTTTTATGGTGAGTCTGTGAATGGTGTGTGCCATTCTTCAACCCCAGTACACAATAGAACCCTTCCTCCGAAGGGACTACTGCTTCAAGCAAACGAACATCCGCCATATTGTGTCCAAGCACGTCAAAGAGAAAGGGGGACAACGGGGGCTGACGGTTACCCCGTTCGCTCCGTCGAGCTAGTTGTCCCCCGGAAAATTATTCCCGACCTAAGAAAGTTGATATGAGTTTTTGATGTTCCAAACTTGGTACGTGTGTCCCGAAGAACCAGTTGTACACAGTCTGCTTAGAAACATCAAAGAACTCCATGACAACACTAACTGGGATATCGTTGGAGACGCAGAACCTCCCCAAACGAACACCCAAGTTTTGTATGTCAGCCGCTTTGTTAAGCCGGGCAACTTTCTGGCTGTACCCGCTCATTTGTCGTCGTCGCCCCAGTCATCAACCATAGAAGCAAGGTTCTGCTTGGGCTTGGGTTCAGACACGGCTTTTTTCTTGTCAACACGGACGGTAGGTTCGGGCACTGCTTCCTCTGCCTTAACTTCGGCGGCGGCAGAACCGGCAGGGGCAACCAGCTTAGGAATAGCTTGAGTCTCAGACTTCTTGGTGAAGTTCATCTTGCCCGCATTGACCGCAACCTGCGTCTGCCCTTGGGCTAACGCTATCTGGTATGTTGGCTTATCAAGGAACTCTGAGTTGCTGAACACCAGCTTGGGGAAATCACTATCCGTATCAAAAGTCAGGCGGGTGGCCAGCATGTTCAAGTTGTAGCCAGAACCCGCAACGTACTTGGCGTATTGCAGGAACGGCATGTGGTCAACATCGCCCGTACCAAAGATACTTTTCTGTGGCAGGATCAACTGGAAGATGTCGCCGCCCACGTTGTTACGCAGGACAACACCCAAACGCCATGAGTAACGGCAAGCCGCACGACCGGGCCCGCCTGCACCTTTGATGGCTTGGGGGCAGTCTTTACAGATGGATGCTTGAGGGTTCTCAACATCTGCATCGGGGCGCTCGCCATTGCTTGACCAGCAGTCAGGAATAGAAGTCTCTTCGGCGTTGTACTCAGATGCGTAGAACGACTTCTGCACACTCTTGCTACCGCTGACAATCACGACGTCCATGTGTGACTCGGTGTTCTTGGCAATCTCCTTGCCGCCATCGACCAAACGGAAGACACGCCCGCGCAGTGTGATGCGCTTGACGCTACCACCGGATGAGGTGAAGGCTTTGGTGAAATCGTCCAACTCTACGTTCTGCAAGTGGGCTGGAAGGTCGTCTCTAAATGTTGTGATATTGCTCATGGTTCTCTCCTTAGGCTGATGGTTTGCGTTTGACAGTAACAGCGTAACGGCTGTCGACGTTGAGACCCTCAGGGTACTCGTCTGGATGTTCCTCCAGAAAATCTCTCATGTTCGTATCGTGGATACGTTTGTGTAGTACGCCATACGCTTTGTATTTATCTACAAGGCGGTAGACTGCTTCCCAGTTTGTTGGGTTGTAGCGTTTCATCACGCGTTTAATGATGATGGTTTTTTCAGTTGACATGCTTGTGGTGTTGTCAGCCAACATGATTTGCACAAGTTGGTTCTCAATCTCAGCAAGCTGATCGGTAAACACTTTATCCTCGTTCTCAAACTTTTCCTTGAGTACTTCGCGCTCTGTGCGAATCTTTATGTACTCGGTGGATAAGTCCTCCACTGATTTGGAGGTGACTATGCTCTCTTCCATTTGAAGCTCCATTTGTTGTTGTGGGATTTATTATATGGCTTGTACTAGACTTTGTCAAGTATCTGCCAATTCTTTTTTGTAAAGATCAACCACTTTTTCGTGGTTTGTTATATTGCTCTGCAACATAGCGTATAGCTTGCGCTCAATGGGGCTCCCCTCAATGTGCACAATCGTCATAGCGTTACGTTGGCCGGGCCTGTTGATACGGGCGTTGGCTTGCAGATACGTCTCTGTGGACGTCACCGGAGCGTACCAGATAACAACATTTGCAGCGGTCAGGGTAACCCCGTGTGCCGCCGCTTGTGGTTGTATCACCAGTACCCTTGGATCCTTAGTTTCTTGGAAGTTCTTGAATATCCTTGTACGTGCTTGTACTGGCACGTCACCATTTATCACCTCGCAAGTAATGCCCTCTTTGTTGAGGTACTCGTTGAGCATTGAGATCGTGTGCTTGAAAGGTACAAAGATGAGAACCTTGTGGCTGGCTTCTTCAATAACTTCCCTGATAGCCTTGAGTCGGTCTGACACATCAAACTCGACGACCGCCCCGCTGTCGCTATACACAGCACCACAAGATATCTGCAACAGCTTGTTCATTTTTGCCGCCGCATTGACCGAACTAATCTCCTCGCCCGCCGCCTCAAGAAGCATCTGATCTTTAAGCTCCTTGTAGTACTTGCGTTGGGACGGTGTTAGCGGCGCATAGCGGCTTGTGTGTATGACCTCCGGCAAATCAAGGCACTCATCCTTGGTAAACCGAATAGCTGGCTGAAGCATATCGAATACAATCTGCTCAGCATTTGGGCGCGGTATCCAACGATACATGCTGAACTGTTGCATGACTGATTCGCGGTAGTCACCAAAGAAACGTGGTGCTTTCTGCGGAGCGCACAACCGGCCAAGCCCGTACGCATCAAGCGGAGACTGAGAAGCAGGTGTGCCTGTCAGTAGCCACAATCGTGTACTGGGTCTGACCAGCTTGTTCATAAGCTTCCAGCGCTTTGTCTGGACGTTCTTGTACGCGTTGGCTTCGTCAATGACTACAAGATCAAAGCAGTTGTTGTTCAGTAACTCGTCGGCTATGGTGGTCAGTCCATCATAGTTAATGATGACGAACTGGGCTTTACTCTGCACAATCTTCGCCCGCTTCTTGGCGTCGCC
>TARA_R110000868_G_scaffold271087_1_pt1 | contig 14520 bp, 8 predicted proteins | sample TARA_R110000868 | Tara Oceans TARA_R110000868 (sample SAMEA4397489) | marine metagenome | biome: Polar Biome; feature: [SRF] surface water layer (ENVO:00010504); material: water (ENVO:00002006), including particulate matter (ENVO:01000060) such as... | depth 5 m | reverse complement strand
TCGTTAATCGTTAATCGTTAATCGTTAATCGTTAATCGTTACTCGTTGCTCGTTTTTCGTTGCTCGTTTTTCGTTAATCGTTATTCGTTGTTCGTTGCTCGTTGTTTGTGATGTGACTTCGACTCCGCTCAGTCACCGTTTTTTTACTTTTATTATTTAGCACTCCGACTATGCTTGACAGAACCATCGAGAAATTTTTTAGCTACATTGGTTCTCGATACATTTTTCTATCGAAAAACACTCGAACTGACATATTATTTTATTTTGCTCACTGCTCACTTTACATTCTACTCTTTTTGTACTTGACACTTGCTCTTGAACTTTTATATTCATTTTGCCATCAACCAATTTGCCAGTAAGCTGTTCTCGATACATTTCTCCTATGGTCGAAGCACTCGAACTGACATTTTGTTTTTTTTGCCATCAACCAACAACTATCAACTATCAACCAATTTGCCAGTAAGCTGTTCTCGATACACTTCTCCTATGGTCGAAGCACTCGAACTGACATATTATTTTGCTCACTTTACATTCTACTCTTTTTTGTACTTGATACTTGCTCTTGAACTTTTAAATTCATTTTGCTATCAACCAATTTACCAGTAAGCTGTTCTCGATACACTTCTCCTATCGTCGAAGCATTCGAAATGACAATTTGTTTTCACCAGCAAACATCAACCAATAGCCATCAACCAATTTGCAAGTAACCTGTTCTCGCTACACTTCTCCTATGGTCGAAGCACTCGAACTGACATTTTGTTTTCACCATCAACCATCAACCAACAACCAACAACTATGTCAATGCCAATACGCTGACTTCGACTTCGCTCAGTCGCCGTTTTAATTATCAATTACTATAATTTAATTCCCTTTTGGGGGCTTTAATCATTTCTATACTTTATTTCATATCCTTTTTGATACATATTTCCTGGCGTTCTATAAATTAATTGCGCTTTAAAACTGCCTAATGGCAATGGAGGAAAAGAACTTTGAATCAAATATTTGAAACTATCATACTTAGCTTGGTCACCTCCAGAACTATTATATCGGTTAACAATCACGTTTCTTAAATATATCATGTCCGACTTATATTGATATGGTAAATTATAAACAAACGGTATTCTGTTTTGCACCCATGGTGAGCTGGCGTTGGAATCTATATGATCTAAATATTCATTTCCAATATAAAAAGATCGGATAGGAGGTAAGCCTAATAAATTTTCATCTCGGTTTACACGAATGTTGCCATCTAAAGGGTATTTTTCATACAAAAGGCTATAAATCTGCTTTTTATAGTAATCATCATCTAAAATTGCTTGGGCATAAATTAAAGGTGCTTCACCAGTATATTTATTTCCTAAGATTTCCATTTTACTTAAATACTCATAATTAGAAACTTTAATAGATAATGAATGTACATCTGCATAAATAAAATTGGTTAAATTATCAATCACATCTAGGTCTCTCACCTTATCTTTAAAGGTTGCATGACTACTTGTCTTAAATCCATACATTAAAATAGATTTAGGAGAACCATTTGATATGGTCACATTTGCCGCTTTTTTATTAGAAACTATGGCACTTCCTGTAGTATTCACAGTTTCTTTTGCTTGACTATTACTATCTACATTATACCAATTTGTATCTCCTGCTTCTTCCTCATCTGTAAAAGCGTCGGTTTCAACCACAACTATTTCTGTTTGGATGTCTGCACCTGGAGGAAAAGCCATTAAATTTAATTCATACGGATTGTTTAAATCCATATCTGGGATATCATAAAAAACAGTTGCTTTTCCACGATCGTAAGAAAGGTTCGTACGGATTCCTTGCCCTGTATTTTTAGCTACAAATTCTGCTCGCATTTCATAACCACTATCAAATAAATAGTTCTGTGGTGTTTTCATTTTAACATAGCCTTTATCATATTCTTCAGGATAAAAACTTTGTTGTTCTAAAACAGGATACATATAAGCAATGTTTTCTAACGGAATATGATCCGGCGCTTTATCGGTTTTAAAAGTAGCTTCTAATTTTTCTACTGCAGGTTTTCCGTTCTGAATAACAGTTTGGTAGGAGCCTCCTATTTTTTGATCAAAACTTACCTCAACCACCACTTTCACTTCTTTTTCAGATGGTAAGGTTTCTGCAGGTTTAAAAGTAACGGCATCATTAGTGTCATTCCATTCTAATTCTCCTTCTAGTTGTCTTCCTTCTGAAGTAACAGTGAAGCTTTTTAATCGTAGTTTAAAGGTTTTGTTCCCTTCATCTAATTGCACTGTAAAATCTTCATTGGCAGCATAATTAAAAACGGCTTGTGGTGCTGCAAATACAGATACATCGTCGCCACCATCTTTTGGTGTAATGTCTGAAATCATTGGAACTCCAACGGCACTGTTTATATTTTCTAGTTCACATTCTTCACCAATTTTAACTTTTAGGCGCATGTTTCCTTTTACTAAACCTCCTAAAATTTTATAATACATACCTACATAACCTTGAATGTACACCGGATTTGGAAATTGCCCGCGTAACATAGCTGCAACTCCAGCTTCTGCAATAACAAACTTTCCTTTTATGAACATTAAATCTACTTTTACACCAAACTCCCCATAGATATAAGCGTATACTTGCCCCATAGAGTACCAACCATCATTTCCAATTGGTCCAGGTCTGCCTACACATTTTGCATTTGGGTAATAAGCGTGCATTACATCAAAGCCAGCACCAACTTCAACAAAAGCATAAAATAGTTTCCAATCAAAAGCATAACCGTAAGCGAAGTTTAGGCCAAAAGCAAACCCCTTTCCATTATCAAGTTGATTTTCTTGACGGCTATTATTTAGCATATCATCACCTAAAATTTTCACTACCATTGGGTGTGGGTCTAATTGACTAGGTAGGTCATTGCCTGTCATAAAATAACCACCTACTTTAAAAGTGGCTCCGGCATTAAAAAGAAGTTCTATTCGTTTTTGAGGTGTTCCAATATATATATGCCAATCTGTAGGGGTGGATAAAATACTAGCATAACCAGCTAAATTATTAGGGCCAGCTCCTTTAATACCTTCTAAGTCCATGTATAACTCAAATTCTCCTTTGAAAGAGTCATTTACGAAATCTTTTTCTATACCCACATAAACACCTACTTTTCCTGAAGCTGCAACATCATGTACTGGAATTGCCTCTTGCGCAACGGATAAAAAATCGCCATATTTTTGTCTGGAAGAAAGTTCATTGTTAGAGGTAATAGCTTCACTTACATTATTGGCAACTTCATTTGCTTCTTCTTTTGCTACTTCTCCGGATTCTTCTTCTTTTGCATCGGCCATTAAAGCTCCTTCCCCCATGAAACCTATTCGATTGAGTCCTCCATGGTTGTTATATTCCATTTCGAGATATGCTTTTGCTCTAAAAGTTGTGGAGTTCTCCGTACCTATTATTACACCTGCTCTAATTCCTAAACCATAATTATTATCTGGAACATATACTGCAGACGCTGGATTCCAACCATTTGAGTTACCACTTGTTTTTTTCATTCTACTAGAAATACCTCCAACGAAAGCACTAATAAGAAATTTACTTTTGCTCCCTTCTTTAGTTTCGGACCAGATATCAACAAACCAGTATCTGAAATCTTTATTGCCAAACATAGCTTTTCCTTCTACTGTAAAGTCTAATTTATCAAAATCTGCTGTTATGTTACCTGAAAAACCATCGCCATAGGTAGGGTCGTCTTCCATAATGTTTAACCCTCCTTTAATATGAACTCCGCCTTTGTCGTAGTCTATTTCAATACCATCAATTTTTATACGATTAAATTTCCATTCCTGTATTTTGGCACCATCTTCTAATTTGCCTAAAATATTCATACTTGTAGTAGCGTGAGACCCTTCTTCATCTAAATTTATGGCTAAATCAAAAGAGAGCCCTACTTGGTTTTCCGGACTTACTAATTTTAAATCTGATACAGTTGCAGGGAAACCCATTAAATTCATTTCACCTGTAAAACCAAAAGCTTTTGCGCTAATTGGTTTTTTACCTGGTTCGGTTTCTAATTTTAATTCTTGAAATTCTATTCCCGGAAAAGTAAAGCCTTTGCTATCTACGGCTATTTCCTCTGCTGTTGGTGGTGATTCACCTGCTTTCTGATTTATCTTACCAGCAACCGATAATTGGCCTGTTAAATTGGCATAAGGGTACACGTTACCCTCTTTTACATCGATACCAATTCTAGAATTTTTTTCAAGTAAAATTTCACCCATAAACACAGGAGCCTGATAGTCACTTTTTCTGCCTACTTCTAAGCCCCAACCAGTAGAAGAAATATAACCTTCATATTCCATTGGTTCTTTTAGAATAGGCACAGTGATATCACCACCAATAGAACCTCCGGTAACGGAATTCATAGCTAAAGATATGCTCACATTTTCAACGGTAAATGCCCATTTCCCTGCAGCACCTTCACCAATATTTAAAACATTTTCGCCATAGAATTTTCCTGAAACTCCTTGACTATCTATAATTAGGTTTTCTGCTCCAAACTTTACTCGACCATCATTGGTTTTTGTGTTTTCAATACCTTTTGGGAGCATTACACTAATTTCTTTGGCATAAAAACCTCGCCACAATTTTTGATTACTGCTGCTGTATAAATTGTTATAGGCTTCTGGTAATTGAAAACTCGTTGCAGACCTAGAATCACTCAAATCTAAAACGGCATTTTCTACATTAAAACCCCAACCTGCAAGGCCTACAACTTCAAATTTGGGTAAAGAGGCTTCTATTAATAGATCATTCCAACCGCTGGCTTGAATACTGAATGTGGTTCCTACATAGCATTTATTGTTTAAAACTTCTTCAACATTCTTGTCATTTAGGGTTGTATTATCCACTGTGTTACCGCAAGTATAATCTCCTTTATCATCTATGGGGAGTAGTACATTTCTTGAAATACGCAAGTCTCCCTCTAAACCAATACTTTTAAGACCAGAACAATCAAATTCTACATAAGATTGATCTGTAAAGTTGCCCGTTTGTAAATCAATACCACCTTTTAACGTTAACAACCAATTATCGCCATTTATAGGGATGGCTTGATTGCCTAAAAGCACCAATTTCATATCTCCTAAGAGTGCACCATCATGGGATAGTTTGATGCCTTCTGCGCCAAAATATAGTTCTCGCTCTGGTGCTCCTGTAGCACTTTTTTCAGGAATAGTTAATTTTGCCCAAGCTTTGAACTCAGCATATTGTGGGGTGAATTTTACTTGTACAATAGCCAATTCTACCGTATTGCCAGAGGTGGAATCTTTTTTACGTAAACCAACAGGCAGTTGTAATAGTTCTTTGCCTGTAATAATATCTACAAAATTACCTAGCTTTTTAAGCTCTTCAAAAGCTTTTGTAGCCTGCGAAAAAAGAGTATCTACTTTTGGATTCCCTTCAAAATTTGCCGCAATATATTCTGGTGTAAACTCCGGCTTTCTATTCGCAAGTGCGATGTTGAAATTCTGGTTTTCAAGTAATTTTTGGTCAAGTGTTGAGAAAGTACGGAATGTCTTTGTGTTTTCTTCGGTTTCTAAAGCAGTTGTAATTGAAACAGCTTGAGTTCCTTGGAAAAGATTGCCACTAGGCAAGGGTGTTTTTGTTCGCAAGGTATTTAATTGCTGTAGATATTTTAATTGACTAGCATTTGCTTTTTTTGTTTTTATTGAATCGCCTGGGTTTGTTGTGGGTTCGTAGAACATCCCCCACCCTGCGGGCACCTCCTTGAAAGGGGGGATTTTTTCGCCAACAATTGTCCCCTTGAGGTGATTATAGGGGTGTTCTGCGGTATGCTTATAATTTGCACTCCCCACAAAACTCCAAATTAGCATTAGTATTAATAGGTATTTTTTATTCATAATTGTTGGTTATGATTGGTATTTTATTAGTTGTTCTATTTTGCTTTCTAATGCCAGCAAAACACTAAATAGTTCTTTTTTTACTGAACTATCTTCAAAGCGTATAAATTCTACTCCTTTTGTTTCTAAAATGCCTTGACGGCGGCAATCGTAGTCATATTTGTTATCATGGCTGCTGCCGTCTATTTCTATAGCTAATTGTATTTCATGGCAATAAAAATCTACTATAAATTCATTTATGGGTACTTGCCTATGAAACTCAACGCCCAATGCTTTCCCTTTTATTTTTTGCCAAAGTAAAACCTCCGACAAGGTGCTATTATTACGCAACTGCCTAGCATACTCCTTTAGCTTAGGATTATAGGGTATTATGTTGTTGCGTTTTTTGTTCATAATTTTTTGTTGTCCCCTTTAGGGGACCGTTGGGGTGTTATGTTTATTCTTTTGTACTGTTTTTTAATTACTAGCATTGTTCAAATTTTCTACATCCCCCGCCCTGCGGGCACCCCCTTCAAAGGGGGAATTGTTTGCGCTAACCATTGTCCCCTTGAGGGGACTGCCGATAGGCAGGGGTGTTTTACGCATGGTTATTTTTTACTATTTTATTTTCATGTTGCTTTTTTCTTACTGTTGCTGAGGCTCGCGCTAGCGGGGACTAAATTCTTATTGTCAATCTTTTAAATATTTCTGTAATGTGGCCTTATTTTTATTAATTACTTCAGCTAATTTCTTAATATTTAAAACTCCTTTCCTGTCCTTTACTTCTGGTTTGAGTTTGTTAATGTCTTCAAATTCTGGATTGTCATTGTAGTTATAGAATTGGAATAGCATTTCAACACTCGTATCAAGTAAAATTTGTTCTAAAAGTTGAATTTCTATTGTAGAATTAGAAAGTTCAGCCCAATTGCTTTCAGTTCTAATAGCTTTAAATATTTTATAATTCGATGTACTAGAATTTGAGCGGGTTTGGTATTTAATAAAACAAATCCTTTCTGTATTGATATCGACTAATAGCCTTGATTTCATTACTACTTCAAAAGTTATAGAGTCCTTAGCGTTATTTAGGAGTTCATCCGAATAAACATCAGTTAACAACCCTTCAGGAATTGTGGTGCTTAACACTTTAGTGATTAAAGAATCTTCCTTGCTGGCATTTATTTGGTAATCATATAAATTTACATAGGAGTATTCTTTGTCAAAAGTTATCTTACCTTTTGCTCCAGTAAACTTTTCATAGTCTAACTGAGAAAACAAAGTATGTGATAAGAACACTAGAATAATAATTAACTTAATTTTCATTTTTTTCTTTTTAAGAGATTATTTACCAAGTTCTTGGGTCTTTGTACATTTCTATTTTTGTTTCATTTATTTCGGGGCTATACCAAGTACCAAATTCTACTTCAAGCAATGCTAAATCTAAACCTGATTCTGTGGAGACCCTATCGGCAATAGCCTTTATACTTGGTTCATCAGAATTTTGCAGTACTATACCTTCAAGCACATCTGATTTCATGCGCATAACTATTATAGATAAAGTTGACAAAGAAGGGTGCGATGTTTTTTGCCATCTACCATCCACAAATTGCATGACGGCAGCACCAGACAAGACATCAGTGCCTTCAAAATGGGTAAAAAACTTAATTATTACCGTGGGAACTCCTCCAACATCAAAGGTGAGTTTATGTGCTAGTTCAAAATAGTTTTTATCCTTATCCATAGTCTTTATTTTGTCAAAATGACTTTGCTTTTTCTGCGATGCTTTTTCGGCACCTCCTAGAGTGTTGTAATTGACCCATTCTTGGTTTGTAGCTGAAATAATAGATTCTAGCAATTGTTCAGGATACTTATTTATTGCTCCAGATTGATCGCTATAAATTGCTTTTGCATAAATTCCTTCGGGATATTGATAAAAGGAAATATTTGATTCTTCGGGATAACTTAAAATTAAGTTAGCATCTTCTTCTTGGGTGTACCCAATCGTATTTATTAAAAATACTAAAAGAAAAACGAGTTTAATTTTCTTCATTTTTATTATTTATTTTTTTAATTAACCATATTATAGAGCCAATCGCTGTAACTAAAAAAAGGATATTTAAGATTATTTGGAGTAAAAAACCACTGGTGTTCATCTCATTCTCCTCTGCTAATGCGATTTGACCATTTAATTTTGGATGATACCAAATTAAAAGGGAATCGTTGTGTTCTTCTAAATACTTTAATGTTTTTCTTGTTTTTATCAGTTCCTTTTTAGAGTGAAATAAAGCTTGTGAATTATCTTGTAGACTAATGAATTTCCCTTTGTCATAATATATAAAGTGTAAATAAGTTTTTTTAGATGTCTCCCTTCTACTAGCTGGTGATGTATCCGCATCTCTTAAGACTATTGAGTCTGTTTTAATTAGTTTTCTCTTAAATTCAGTTTTATGTTTAATCCAAGTTCCTTTTTCTATTAGGTTTAGCATTTGAAAAGGACTAGTTAAAAAATTTAGTGTTAACAGAATCAAAACTATAAATGATATCATCTTTTTCATTCTAGAATTGATGCTTTAATTTATCTCCCAAAGGAATTTTATCTGTAATAGGAATTTCTTTTGTCCAGTTAATTAGTTCAAAATCAAGAGTTCCTTTAGTTTTAATATTTATTTTACCCGCTAAAACTACAGGTGGAATATAAAATTCTCCTATCAAAAGTTTAGTTGAAAAATTGTATTTTCCAGTACCTGCAATACAACCTTTTCCTTTGAAATCTACATTAAAATCTACGAGATTTTCAGCAACTAAAAGCTTAATACCTGCACCAGCAGAAAGACAGCCGTATGCAGTTAAACTTATGTATTTTTCATCTTTGGCATAGGTATTAGATTCGATATACTTTTTTCGTTCTACCCCGCCCGCAGCAGAAACGCCTAAACTTGCTTGAAGATAGGGTCCTACCTCTATAATTCCTGATCTATTTATGGCTACTAAAGGACCAAGTGGGATTTTCACTTTAGGGAATTCTATAGCTATACCGCCTTTAAGACTTTCAGTTTGTCTTAAATAGTATAATCTAGAGACTTCATCTTCATAATTTCCTTGTTCTCCTTTTATGGTAATTTTGTCAACCTTTATTTCTGTTTTTTCTCCAGGGATATACTTATTAAGCACCTCTAAACCTTTTTCTATCTTTTCAAAAGTCTCGCTTAATACATGATTAATTGCTGGCGGCATTAAACTAAAACTACTTTTTGATTGATCAAACCAAACAACATCAATTCCTTTCTCAATTAAATCCGGTTTACCAGCTTTTACATTTACCGAATAGGTAGCATCCTGCTCCGTCAAATTCAGATGTATATCTTTTACTCCATAGTTCTTACCTAAATTAGCTTGTGTGTCAGGTGTGTCATAATACCAGGTAATATCTTGGGAAGAAATATCACCTTTCGATAAATTAGGGCTGATATGTACACTAAAATCTACCTTTCTATTAGTATTTACAAATGGGGTTGGTGACCTTTGTAAATATAATTTTTCACCACTTTTTGCCACTCTATTTGGGCTCTCTTCTGGTTTGGCGTAAAGATTTGCTAATTCAAAATCTGGAAGTATTCTTTTTATAGTAACTTTAATTTTTTGGTTGTTATAATTTGCCACTATATCTAAGGTATATACGTTTTTCATGTCAACACCTAAATTATCAAGTTTGGGTTCATTGGTAACATATGTTGCCGTATTATCAGTTCCTGATCTTTGCACCTGCCAATTAAATATTGCTCCTTCAGGGTAGTTTTTTAATAAAAACGCATAGTTAGAATTATTTTTATCAAAGGGGACTTCAATAATATCGTTGTTTTTATAATCAATTCCATTGTGGTTAATAACAACTTCTACATCATTACTATTTGTAGTTTCCGAACCCTGATCTGTTCCTTGTCCAGTTTCATTAGTCGCATTAGAAGTTTCCCCTCCGTCAGAATTAGAAGTATTTGAAGTAGAAGAGTTATCTGGATTGGAATCATTATTAGTTGATGTAGTCCCTTCTGTACTTATGTTATTTCCAGAATTGTCGGTTGTGTCAATTGATTCAACTGGTGGAGCATTTTCTTCATTTTCATCTTCTGTTGAAAAGATTTCGTCATAAAAATCTACTGTACCTTCTACCAAATCCCCAACTGCCTCTACAATATTGTTTACCGTCTCAATAGCCTCATCGATATCTAAAATATTACCTAAGGTTGGGTCATACATGGTAATCACGGTACCTTCGGCCATTTGCTTATCGGTATTGACTAATATATTGGTGAATTGTACGCCAACTCGAATACTATTTAGGTAAGGAATAGTTACATAACCTTTACCTGTAAACCTACCATTACTACCACTTACTTCTAATACGTTTATTGGAAAATCACCGGCTGTGAATTTGTCACCATTCGATAAATTTTCTAAAGGATCCGTATTGCTTAAGCTAAAATCGGGTGTGATGCCACATTCGTAAACACTCTCTTCATTATCAGCGATATGGGTAGTGAATTGTTTGGTGTAACTCCAATCGCTTTTGGTAACCGAACACTTTTTCTGAATTTGATATTCGTAGGTGGTGCCTGCTTTTAAATCCCATAGCGAAGTGGTATTGGAAGTGGTTTTATTCATGAACCATTCTCCCTGATCACCGCTAGTTTTTTTTCGGTAACGAACAGTGTATTCTGGAACATCATTGGAAAAGTCATCCCAAAAAATGTTGGCTATGGTACTGCCTTTTACCTCGTGGTTGATGCTTGTAGGTAAATCGCACGCACTTGCATAGCTAAAGGAAAATATCTCGCTATAGCCTTGGTTTTTAAAGAGCCCTATTTCTTCGGTGCCTTGTTTTGCTTTGGCTTGTATGCGCCATGCGTAATTTTTACCAGAGAGTAATAAAGGATCGGCAGGGCCGTATATGTATGTAGTTGCTGAGGTTGTAATTTGATAAATAGGAGGTGAGCTTAAAAATGCTGCTTGAGGATCTATTTGTGTATCCCAAATTTCGACTAAACTTAACTCGTATTCTACATTGGTAACATTAATGCTACGTGGTGTCCATTGAAAAACAATATTTTGTGGATTGGTCTCTGCGATATTGGTTTTATTTCTTGGAGAAACTAAAAAAGGTGGTTCGTTTTTAAAAATTACGGTGGTTGCACAACTTTTGTTAGAAAGTCGGTTTCCTGTGGCTACATCAAAAACTTCAAAACAGAATTGGTAAGTGCCTTCTGGAATAGAATTTCCGTAGACATTTGGAGAAATACCTGCAATGTTTTCAAATCTAAAATAAGGAGCTAATTCTGTATTGGTAAGGATTAAAGGTACCCCACCTTCTAAAAATAAGGGGTTGGCTCCTGTAACAAAATCGTTACTTTGAAAGTTTAATCCGCTACCTTGAAAATATACTTTTAGGCGTACTTCTCTACTTTGAATGTTTAAATCATTTAAAGTTATTTGCACCCTCAAGGGGCTATTTAAAGTGCTGGCATCGGCATAGTTAGATAAATAAATTGGTGGTGGTGGGGTTACTTGTGGTATTATTTGCACAGGAAAAGTGCCCCCTTGTCCCCAAAGGGGTAATGCTAAAACAAGTACAATTAAAAAGAGTGCTTTTTTTAGTATAGCTTTAAAATGTAGTTTATTTTTCAAACTTTTTTATTTTTTATTTTTCCTCTTGTTGTCACTTTGAGTGCATTAGCCTAGCTGGTTCTCGATACTATTTTTCCGCTGCGCTACAAAATCACTCGAACTGACAACATATTTTTTTACATCCCCCGCCCTGCGGGCACCCCCTTGTAAGGGGGTTAGGGGGATGTTCTATGCCTATTTATTATTTGTACTTAATTTCATTTATTTTAACTTTTCGTCATTGTTTGTGCCTTAGTTGTCCTCAAAGTCGGGAGACTTTGCGGAGCGGGATTTTAATTTTTATTAATATATTTTAGTTCAAAGCCTTCTGGGTTAACCATTTTCAATGATTTTTTGAAATAAAAATCGATGATTTCGTTTTCTAAATAGGTTTCTAATTTTTCAATATCTTCATTGTTATCATATATTTTATAGGCTTCAAGGGTGTTTTCTTGTTTAAATTCTTTTAAAAAGCCAACAGGGTCTTGTACAACAGCAATACTGGTAAATTCAGCAAACTTTTCTTCCATCCATCGGTGACCAACTAATTTTTCTAGACGCGTTTTTTGCTCCTTTAATAGTTTTTGATATTCGGCTTTTAACTTTAAATCTTCAGAGGTATAATCAGCTTCTTTCTTTGTATGTAAAGGATAATTATCAACTTCTAGTTTTTTGGCAACAAACAGGTTTTCTAGTGCAATATCTATTTTACGCATATCGATCTGAATTTTTCGAATAGCCGTAAATAGTGCCTTTTCATAAGTCTCTTTAAAATCGCCATACCCGTAAAGTTCTTTTAAAAATATAAGTGCATTTTCTTTGTAGGCTTCTTCTTTATCTTGTTTTTTGGTGATTTCCAATAGTAGTTTTAAATCGTCTTTTTTAAATTGTGGAATTGTTTCAAATTGTGAGCTCTCAAATACATTGGTTAACTGATTGTTTAATTCGGGAACAGTGCCACTATACGAGACATTTCTATACCTAAAGCTCCAAATATTTTGATTATTAGACAGCCCTTTTGTGACTGGATTATTGTTCTTATTAAATTGAAATTTAAAATTATCAAAGGCATAACTATACCCAAAAGTAATGGTAAGATCGCGGTTAGTATTTAATGCAGCATTTCTAAAAAGCATTAAAAAATTAAGACTAAAATTGTGTTTTTCTAGCCATACATAATTACTACCTAATCTAAAATTATAAACACTATTTTGTTGTATTCCATTGCTATACGAGGTATTGTATGACGTGGATAAATTGGTTCGTAATTGCTTGTCGAAAAATTGTTTTCCTACAGCTAAGGTTGGACCAAGAGTTAAACTTTTGTCTTCTCCCGTGGTATTGTACGATGTATTGCCTGCTAATGAAAATGTTAGATTTTGTTGCGGATATCCTAAAGTATAAGCTGCCGTACCGTTATAAAAACTACTTAATCCACCATCAATAGTTTCGCCTTCTTGTTGGTTGTTTGAGTTTTGATAGACTAAATTTAGATTGGTACTATGCTGCTTAGTTTCTGTTTTTTTAAGGATGTAATTTATACCCAGATTAGCATTTTGCGAAACTTGACGGTAGTTTAGGGTGTCTACATTATCAAATGCACCAACTTGATTAATATAATCAAACTGATCACGAATATTTGTAAAGGATTGAAAATTGGAGTAAGACCCATTTAACGTTAGTTTTTCCGAAGCTGTAAAATTGGCATTTACGGCACTTACAATTCGTTGCTGATCGGAAGTTTTAGCTTTATTTAAATTATCTTGTTGTAAACCCGCATTCACACTCAAGTTTAGTTTACTATTAAATACTGTCTGATTTGCATTGATGGTGATATTCTCTAAATCATTATTAAAATAATACGCCCCTAAAGTTTTGTAATCAGGATCTATTCGCTCGTAGCCAACCCCTAAGCTACCATTGCCAGCCGGGTAGTTAAACGATGCGTTTAATGCGTTGTAGTAGTTGGTGCTTATGTTTTCTTTAAGTAAAAATGAAAGCAATCCGTTACTTGGTCGATTTTCCGTTTGGCGTGTATCTTCTGTAACTCCAGAAATTGCGTATTCTATATGAATATTGGCTTTGTCTAAAACTCGAAAATCAGATTCAAAAGAAACTACTGCATTATCTTTAGGGGTTAGGTTTAATTCGGTAGGAAACGGATTTTCTAATGAATTTTCTTCATCAGAAGCTTTAAATAAAATCACTCCCAATTTCATAAAATCAAAATCATATGCCGTTTTCACACCATAACCAGTTCTTTTGTAGGCTGTAATACCTTGTGGTGTTATAGAATCATATTCTGTTGCTCTCAAAAGCCGCCCGTATATGGCACTAATTTGAAATTTACCTTCCGGATTTAGTTCGAACCCACCACCAGTAAATTGATGCCCACTTAAGGTGTATGGAGAAAACGTCATACTAACATCTCCAATATGTGCAGTCACCCATTTGTAAGAAGGGTGTAGACTAAGTCGGTTAAAATTAAACGGACTAGGAAAATTAAAATCTTGATTAGAATAGGTAAAGGATAGCGGGATGGCATACAGGCCAGCAATATTAAAATTTAAATTCCCTGTAAGGTAATAGGTTAACTCTTGACGGTTTGCCGTACCGTCATAGTAAACGCTATTTGCAGAAATTCCACCATTATATCGCAACCATTTTTCTTTATCAAGTTGGTCGAAATTAATACTTTGGGAAAAGCAAAGTCCACTTAGCATAAGAAATGGGAGTAGAAATTTCAGCAATAGAAATATGGTTAGTCAGTTAAAAATAAGTTAAAAATAACTACTTTATATAATAATTTCGATGAATGGTACTATTATTTTTGATTTTAAACCCTCATATTACGCGTGCATAAAAACTTACCAAAATCTACAGAATCTAGAGGTTAATTTTTTAAACGAGGTATTTCTGTAAATAGTATCTTTGCCAAATGGCAAATTTTCCTAAAAAATTATCTAAAAAAATAGCGGAACGC
>TARA_R110000868_G_scaffold117600_6_pt1 | contig 14522 bp, 15 predicted proteins | sample TARA_R110000868 | Tara Oceans TARA_R110000868 (sample SAMEA4397489) | marine metagenome | biome: Polar Biome; feature: [SRF] surface water layer (ENVO:00010504); material: water (ENVO:00002006), including particulate matter (ENVO:01000060) such as... | depth 5 m | reverse complement strand
AGAACACTTTTTTAGTGGTCACGAAGATGGATGTCAACATAAGCCAAGCGCTAAATACATTCCTAAATGATGCCGAGCGCAGTTTATTGCTGCGTACGTTTCCGCACGGCGTTGTGGCCCTCGACCTTGAAACCACTGGCATCTCACCACTTGTTGATAAGATTATCGAAATTGCCGCAGTAAAAGTCACCGCTAACGAAGTCAGTATCTTTGAAACACTGATAAATCCTGAGATTGACATCCCCCCTTTCACAACTGGTATACACGGCATTACTGACGCGATGGTTAAAGATAAGCCAGTCATCTGCGAAGTGATCCCTCAATTCAATAATTTTCTTGGCGATCTTCCCATCATCGCCCACAACGCTAAATTTGATTTAGGCTTTTTGGTTTTTGATTATCACCAACTTAAAGTTCCGCTACCAAAATCAGATGTGGTTTGTTCGTGTATGGCCGCCAGACGTGCACTAAAGGATGTTGAAAACCACAAATTATCGACCCTATGTAGCGCCTTGAAAATCCCTCTACTCAATCATCACCGCGCAACTGACGACGCTTGGGCATGCTTGAGTGTGTTGGCCAAGTCACTGGTTGCCCAACACGAAAGAAACGGCAAGGTAGCGCTTAATGAAGCCCTGATCTTTAAGGCCAAGGATTTTAATAAAAATAAAGATATGGAAATCCCAACCCATCTTCGTGTGCTGACAAAGAAAGTGCGCGACAAGCATGTGATCGACATCAAGTACAAAGGCGGAACCTCTAGGCGCGGCGATTATCGTCCCGTGCGGGCCCTGTCGCTACTGCCAATGCCTGGTGGTAACGTTTTGTATGCTCACTGCTTACTGACCGATATGATGAAATCGTTTTCACTTAAAAAGATTACGGATGTTCGAGATTTAGATAGTGAAGAAATTAAGTCGCGCTTAAGTGAATTTGAAAAAATTAAAAAGGATCGTTCGAAATGACTCCAATCTGGTTCTATCGCTTACAGCAAGCTTTCGTGACGATTGTGCATTTCGTGCTGCTCGGGTGGATTTGGTACACGCTACAAAATGCTGGCGCCATGGACACCCAAACAGTCATGATTCACTTTACCGGTATGTCGATTCTGGGCGCAGTACTTATACGCGGAACAGCTTGGTGGGCCAAGCGCCATCACCTCAATGAAATCAAAGCTAAACGCCGCAGGGGGCGTGATGATCACAACTGAGCTCGACTGGCGAGACGATCTAACTAGCGCTATTAAAAATCATGAGGAGCTTGAAGCTTTCTTTGAGCAGCAATTTCCGCGCACAACTTATCCGATTTTCATTCCAAAAACTTGGGCCCAGCGAATTAAAAAATTTGGCGTCGACTCGCCTCTGGGCAAACAATTTTTGCCCCACGAAGCTGAACTTGATGCAAATGGAATGATTGATCCCATTGGAGATCATAACCATTCACCAACGAAGCAAGTGGTTCACCGCTACAGCAATCGACTTTTATTTTTCCCCACTTCGGTGTGCCCAGTACAATGTCGCTATTGCTTTAGAAAGAATGAATTGCATACGAATGATGAATTATTTCGTCCCGATTTCGAAGGGGTTTCAAGGTACGTAAGAGACAATCCTGAAGTTGAAGAGATCATTTTCAGTGGCGGCGATCCACTGATGCTATCAAACGACAAACTTGCCAAGTGTTTCGATCATTTTAGCCAGCTTAAGGTTCCTATGATTCGCTTGCACACCCGCATGCCAGTGATCATGCCTGAACGCCTCGATCATGGTTTTTTCGAGCTGCTGGAATCTGCCGCTCAAAAATTTGATGTCATAACCGTTGTTTTGCATCTTAATCACGTCGATGAAATTTCCCAAGAGCTTGTTACGAAAATGCAGCGCTTTAGAGGCTTGAATATTCATTGGCTAAGTCAGTCTGTCTTACTTAAAGATGTGAACGACAACACATCTGATCTGAAGAATCTTTTTATGGGGTTACTTAAGATTGGTGTGAAGCCCTATTATCTGCACCATCCTGATCAGGTTCGTGGTGGCATGCATTTTTGGCTTTCAATTGAAAAAGGGCGAAAAATTTTTGCATCGCTTCGCAATCAATTACCAGGACACGCCATCCCTCAATATGTGCTCGATATCCCCGGTGGAGAGGGCAAGGTACCGCTTTTTAACCCAGAGGGATTTGAGTTTGGCGGCCATCTTTTAAATAAAAATGGTGAATTAACTCCGTATTTTTATAATTGACAAATTCTAAGGCTGACAGCATTATGGCTGACAGTTAGCGGCGGTAGCACAGCGGTAGTGCGTCTGCTTGCCATGCAGAAGGTCCCGAGTTCGATCCTCGGTCGCCGCTCCAATTTATACCGAAATTAAAACCACCTCTTTGTAGGTGGTTTTTTTTTATTTCAATAACCTATCAGCAAAATCAGAAAACAGACCATCGACTTTTACTTCGTTGATTAGGAATTTAACCATCTCATCACTGGTTTTAAAAGGCTCACTTACATCTTCGAGGCGAATAGTATAAGGCATGACCTTGAGTCCAACTTCATGAGCATTCTTAACTAACTCGCTGATAACAACCTTGCCGTCTTTATTTGAGATGAGTTGGGGAATCCAAGGGCCAAGATACTGTGCATAGCTTGCAATTTCTTTTAAGCCCTCTTTGGTTTGAAGCTTTTTGTAGTTGGCTGAAGTCTCGCCCCATGAATCATCAGCAATCAACTGAAGCAGAGGAATTTTTGTTTTGTCTTTCAAAGCTTTTAGAGTTGGTGGAAAAAAGCATTGGATGATGGCTTGATTATTTTCTTCATAACCATAACGACTAAGTACTTCGAGAGTTTTCGAAACTATATCCTTTCCTTCCATTTGATGAAACTCAGGCGCTTTAATTTCTGGAATGATCCCAACTGTTTTACCGCGAGATTTGTTGAGCCCTTGAACAAGTTCAATATACTCTTCAAAGGTAGGGACGCGAAAATCTGATTTATTTTTTGGAAAGCGATCTTTAAAGACTGGCTGCCCTGTCTTTAGATTCATCCGCTCATGTACACGAAGTTGTTTAATTTCATTCAACGTGAAATCGACAACGTAAAAGCGACCATCTTCTCTCATTCGTTTAGAAAAAAGTTCCGCTACATTCGTCGTCGTATCTAGATGCGGGTCATGTAAGACCACAAGGCGATCATCTTTGGTCATGACAAGATCAGGCTCGATATAGTCCACACCCCATGAATGGGCCATGGCCACCGCTTCAAGCGTATGCTCTGGCAAGTATCCGCTGGCGCCTCGATGGGCCACGACAATGATGTCTTTATTTTCTTGATTTGTCGGGCGACAGCCAAAGAGAAATGAAGATAGAATTATTAAAATACAAAATTTCACTATTTATCCTAGAAAAGGCTTAGGTCATTATGAGTTCAACAATACTAAAAGACCCCACTCCAGTCGAGTTGATAAGCCTTAAGCGCTGGCGCATGAGTGTATTCTGGGTATGTCTAGTCGGGTATATCGGTTACTATCTTTGTCGCAAAAATTTATCCGCTGCTTTCCCTTTAATGACGGAAGAATTTGGTTATACCAACTCTGAACTAGGTCTGATCGCCTTTTACTCTGAACTCGCCTACGCCGCAGGAAAAATCATCAATGGTCCGTTAGCCGATCGCTTCGGCGGCAGAAAGCTCTTTCTGATCGGCATGCTTGGCGCCATCTCTTGCAATCTCCTCTTTACCTTAGGCAGCACCCTGCCCTATTTCATTATTATATGGTGTATCTGTCGCTATTTCTTATCAATGGGTTGGGGTGGATTAGTTAAGATGATCGGACATTGGTATGAGCCTGAAAGAAACGGTACCATCATGGGCTTCATATCTCTCAATTTTCAGTTTGGTGGTGTGCTAGCCACATTATTAGCAGGATTTCTTGTCGCCAATGGAGTGGGATGGAAAGGCGTCTTCTTTTATCCTTCACTGGTTCTTTTTGTTATTTTTGTTATTAGTTATTTCAGCTCCAAAGAAACACCAAGAGATCTTATCCCTCACACTAACTTTGGACATGGCCAGCATAAAATTAAAGCAGCACTTAGCGAAGAAGTCGGCGATGATGATATTAAGGAATCACCCTTCGTGATTATCAAAGGTCTTCTTAGTATTAATGTTTTTCGCCATATTTTACTGTTTAGTTTTTTAACTACTTTTTTGCGCTCCATTTTCTTTTTCTGGACACCAAAACTACTCGTCGATCTTGGAATGGGAACGGCCAATGCTATTTTGAAGTCTGCTCTCTTTCCTTTTCTTGGATGCCTTGGAACAATTTTACTTGGTTGGTATACCGATAAATACGCTAAGAATGGCGATCGCGCCCGTGCCACTTGGATTATGCTTTCAGGATTAATTTTTTCCTTACTAGCAGTCGTATGGTGTATTCATCTTGGTGATCAAAATGAAACCATCGTCTTTTTGCTTGGCGCCTGTGGCTTCTTTTTATTAGGCCCTTATTCCATGAGTAGTGGCTGCTTAACACTCGACATAGCTGGACCAAAAGGTGCCGGCAGTGCTTCAGGTATGATTGATTGCCTTGGTTATATCGGGGGCTCAATTGCCGTTTGGGGTGCTGGCAAAGTTTCCGACATGTTTGGTTGGGGTGAAGTATTTCAGATACTTGCCGTGGCAGCAGCACTGGCAACCTTTTCGGCCTATATGATGAGTCGTGAATACCAACGTCGTACCAAAATATAGTATTTTAAAGTATTACGTATCCTTCAAAACTTGACTGTGTCCTAGTAAAACTCGTAAAAACAATTATTTGAACGATTTTACTAGGGCACATCATGGCGGTTGCACTTAACAAGCAAGACTTAAGCGAAGCGAAGAAACTAGCGAAACTGGTCCGTAACTTAAACCTCACAGGTCACAACCCTGCCACCAGCGGTAACTACTCTCTTCGATCTAGTACATCGCCCGGTTACGCACTTGTTTCTGAATCTGGTATTGATAAGGGAGTTTTCACAGAAGACAATCTTATCCTGGTTGAAGTAGCCACTTCAAAGCAACATGAAATTTTTCTCCCGCTTGGAAAAAAATCATCTGATGAAACAGACCTACACCTGGCCGTTTATAAGGCAACTGGGGCCAATTGCGTCCTTCACAGCCACATGCTTGAGGGGATTCTCTTCGCCGAGCTTTTCCCTGGACAAAATTTCTTACAAATCTCCGGCATGGAGCTTTTGAAAGGGCTTAAAGGTATTTCGACTCATGATACAACTGTTGAAATACCGTGTTTTGATAATACCCAGGATATTAAGGCACTTGGCGAACAAGTTCAAAAAGTCATTAATACCAATCAATACTATTCGATTATTTTACGCGGCCACGGCATGTATGTTTGGGGAGAGAATGTTGACTCGGCCAAGAGGCACTTGGAAGTTTTCGAGTATCTCTTTAAGTATTACCTCGCCTTAAAAGGGATTAAGTCATGACCACACTTTTTATTCCAAGCTCAAAGAAAACAATTACTGATTTTTCTGAAATTAAAAATTATCTTGAACGCCAAGGTGTAGCCTTTTCACGCTGGAGCGCTAAACAAGAGCTAAAGGATAGCGATACGCAGGAACAGATTCTTGCAGCCTACGCCCATGAGCTTGAACCATTTATGAAAAAGAGCGGCTTTAAAAGCGCAGATGTCATCAATGTTCATCCGCAAACTGAAAACATTGAAGCGATCAGACAAAAGTTTTTAAAAGAACATACTCATAGTGAAGATGAAGTTCGCTTTTTCGTTGGTGGTGAGGGAAAATTTTGGTTTAATTTTGATGATGGTGAAGTGGCTTGCTTGACTTGTGTCAAAGGTGATTTTTTGGCCGTACCAAAAGGCTACAAACATTGGTTTGATCTCGCACCAAAGTATCACGTCAAAGCGATTCGTATTTTCTCCAATATGGAAGGTTGGGTTGCCAATTATACAAACTCAGGTGTGGACGAGAAGTATAATGACTAAATTTATTTTGATGGATGTTGAAGGCACTACAACGTCGATTCGATTTGTTCACGATACACTTTTTCCCTATGCCTATTCAAAGATAGACAGCTTCGTTGCCGCTCACCCACAAATTGTGAGTGAACTTGATATGCCTGCCGAAACATTAAAAAGATGGATTAAAGAAGATAAGAAGGAGCCGCTACTAAAAAAGGTTCAAGGTCTTATCTGGGAAGCTGGATACAAAAGTGGAGAACTCAAAGGCCATCTCTACGATGACGTGCCCTTGGCATTTAAGCGCTGGATTGATCAAGGCATGAAACTTGGAATCTATTCTTCTGGTTCTGTGTTAGCACAAAAGCTTTTATATAAGTATTCTGTCTTTGGCGATATGGATCAATGGATCAGTGCCAATTTTGATACAGGGGTTGGTCATAAGCGCGATAAAAGTTCTTATGACAATATCGTAGCGGAGTTAAAACTTTCGCCAAGTGAAATCTTGTTTTTATCAGATATTGAAGAAGAACTCGACGCCGCTCAGGCCGCTGGATTGAAGGTAAAGCTTCTCAATCGCGATGAAATGCGTGCTTCTAAGTATGAAACGACCAGAGACTTTAATTCTATCTAGTCTTTACGACTCTCAAGATCAGTCCACTCTTCAATCAGTTCATCTAAGTGTTTCTTTTCTTTTTCTAGTGATTGATTAAGTTTTTGCGCTTGCTCGGCCGAGTCAGCCTCCGCATAGTCTAGACCCGAAAGCTTTGATTCAAGGGACTCAACTTTTATTTCTTGGTCTTCAATGAGTTTGACGATTTTTTCAAGTCTGGCGCGCTCTTTATTATTAAGTGCTGGTCCTGAGCTCTGCTTAGACTCAGTCTTTGTCGGTTTAAGCTTATTGAGTTGTGCCTCTAATTCTTTAGTCTCAAGATAAATTTCAGCTTGAGGCCATCCAGCCTCAAAAATCTCGATATGATTATCATGAACTAGCCAACATTTTTCAGTCACGTTTTCAATAAAGGTTCGATCGTGCCCTACAATAATGAGTGCTCCTTCATAAGAGCGCAGTTCTTCTTCTAAGATACCAATGGTTTCAAGGTCAAGATCGTTGGTTGGCTCATCGAAAATCCAAAGATCTCTAGCATGCTTCATAAATTGAGCAAGCTGTAGACGATTTTTCTCTCCACCAGAAAAAGTATGAATAGGTCTTTTAATTTCTTCTGATTTAAATAAGAAACCATCGAGATAACTTGCAACGTGGCGTTTTTCACCAGTATTGGACATCACAAAATCGATGCCCTCGCCTACTAGCTGCCATGGAGTAATATCATTGGGTAGAGACTCACGTTTTTGTGAGAAATGCCCAATATCAAGCCCATCAAGTCTTCTAAGCTTGCCCTTAGTTGGTTCAAGCTCACCAAGAAGAACTTTTAACAGTGAACTTTTCCCGGAGCCATTGGTTCCCATAAGCGCGATTTTATCACCCTTGGCCAAGGCAAATTTGAAATTCTCAATAAGTGTTTTTGAACCATAACCAATATCGATAGACTCCGACTCAATCAGCACCTTGCTCTTTCTGCCTGAGCTTTTAAGATTAAGCGAAACAGACTTAGAAGCTTGTGCTTTAAGATCACTAATACTGGATTGAAGTGAGTCATAATCGGCAATTCTTTTTTTACTTTTTGTTCGACGAGCTTTGGCCCCGCGACGAATCCAAGCGGTCTCACGGCGATTACTATTTTCCAAGCGATCGAGCTCTTTCACTCGTCTTGCGTCTTCATTTTGAAGATGCACTAGGTATTCGGCGTAGGTTCCTTGGAAGCTGACAAGTTTACCATTTTGAATGTGAACGATGCGCTCAACCACGTTATTAAGTAGGCTTCGATCGTGGGAGATCACCATAAACGTTTTCTTTACGTTTTGAAGTTCTTCTTCAAATTTTTGAATCGTTTCAAGATCAAGATGGTTGGTGGGCTCATCCCATAGTACCACTTGATGGGGGCATGAAAGTCCAAGCGACAGAGCAATTTTTCTTTGCTCCCCACCTGACAAACCATGAACTTTTCGAGTCAGGTCTTCAACGCCAAAACCTTTTAAATAACTGACATAAGAATTATAGATGCGGTCTTCACCCTCGTGGGTGAGGGCCTCAAAGAGAACTTGTTGCTTCTCAAGCAAGACTTCGAAGTCTTCTTCGCCAAGAGCCAGTTTATCTCCAATGATATTAAGTTTTTGTTTGATTTCTTTGAACTTGGGATAGTACTCGTAGAGATAGTCTTCAATATTGAGATCCCCTGACGGTAGTAGCTCTTGAGGAACATAGAAGATTGAGAGGTCACGACTTTTATCATAGATAAAAGGTGGAACCGTGATATCGGGAGCCTGAAGTCCCATCATGACTTTAAAAAGTGAAGACTTCCCGTGACCATTAAGTCCAAGGATACCAATGCGATCACCTTCATTAAGCGTGAAGGTCACTTCTTTAAAAAGCTGCTTATGGGGATGAGAGAGTGTTAGGTTTTGAAGCGTGAGCAGTGTGGTCATTTATTGATTAGTCTTTTTAAGGTTTTGAATAAAAGGAGTTACTAAGTACTGGTAGTCTTCTAATTCTATCAACTCTAAGGATTCGATAAGCATCTCGACTTCCTGAAGAGTGAGTTTGGAGTCGGTATTGGTTTCGCCCCAGGCGTTGCCAAACTTCTTATCTTTTAAGCGAATCGGTGAATAGCCGCCAAGCTCAATACCAAAGAACATCAGATTGGCCATGAACCTGGTTGATGCCTTCTCAACACAAGCGTGAAGACGTTTATTGGCGATCTTAGCTTGTTCAAACTCTCCGCCGGCCCAAAGATACAGATCGTGCTCGACGCAACAATGGGACCAATCGTATTTCCCTAAGCGATCTGGCCAAGCCGTACAAATATCTGTTTTAAATTCTCTTAGAAATATTCTATCGTTGCCACTTGCAGGAAGTGAGAAGCTTAGGCAAAAAAGTAGAATTGGTAGTAGAGCTAGCATTGACGCATTCTAATATAGGGACTCTAAGAGTAAAAGGTTAAGTTATGAACAATTCGCACAACACGACTATTGGCTATATTCTATGGATCTTTGGCTTTATGGGCTCTCATCGTTTTTACTTTGGTAAGCCTATCACAGGAACAATTTGGTTTTTGACACTTGGTGTAGTTGGTATTGGCTGGATTATCGACCTCTTTCTTATTCCCAGTATGGACGCGGATGCAGATCGCCGCTTCAAACAAGGTCATATTAACTACAATATTGCATGGCTACTTTTAGGTTTTTTAGGTGTCTTGGGCATTCACCGCTTTTATATGGGTAAGATTTTAACTGGTATCCTCTACTTGGCGACGGGCGGGTTATTTGGACTTGGCTGGCTCTATGATCTTTGGACCCTGAACGATCAAATCGACGTAATTAACAAATAAAAAAAGCCAGTCATACGACTGGCTTTTTCTTTTATTTAAATTAAATAAGCTTATAGGTTTTGAAGTGTTGTCAGAAGATTAATTCTTCCACCAGACACCATTCTTGTACCGTAGCGAGAAACGCTGGTTACATTGTCCATAAGAACTTGCTTAAGTTCAGACGCCGATAGCTCTGGGTGACGAGACAAGACTTCAGCAGCAACACCGGCAGCATTTGGAGAGGCCATTGATGTGCCTGACATATTGCCATAGCGATTGCCTGGAGTTGTTGAGTAGATTCCCGAACCAGGTGAAGCAAGATCAACATTTACTAAACCGTAATTTGAAAAATATGCCAATCCACCAGACGAAGTTGTGGCCGCCACAACCATTAGGGTCTCACTATCAAAAGACGCTGGGTAAGTAAGGCGACGGTCAATGTCTTGAGAAGAGTTGCCAGCGGCAGCAACAACCAAAACGCCGTATTCAGCACCAATATGATTGATGGTATCTTTTACGAGATCGCCACCTTCATTATTTGATTTGCCAAATGAGCAGTTAATAATTTTAGCGCCGTGCTTAGCTGCATAAAGAAATGATTCCGCAACATCGATATCAGTTTCATCACCATTATTTGGAACAGTTCTAATCGCCATGATCTGAACGTTAGAGGCTACACCTGCTACCCCAAGACCATTGTTTTGTGTGGCGCCGATTGAGCCTGAAACGTGAGTTCCGTGAGAGTGGGCATCCATTGGATTACCTGTGGCATTGCCTTGTGAATCGCGAACAAGAGTATTGATGCCGTGAACGTCGTCGATATAGCCATTATTGTCATCATCGATGCCATTGCCAGCAATCTCGCCAGCATTAACCCACATCACATCTTTTAGATCTTCGTGATTATAATCAACACCGGTATCAACAACGGCGACAATAATCTTTTCACCTTGAGAAGAACCAAGAGTATCGTAAGCATCAGTTATGGCCATGCCACCTTGATCAGCTGAACGAAAACCCCATAGTCTTGAAAGACCTGGATCATTAAAACCATTCACCGATTTACCAAAAACCTTTGGAAGCATTTCAGTACTTGAAGCCTCAGGCAGCTTACGCTTACCGGCTTTAGCATTAATATCGATGCGCTCAACTGAAGTCAGTGCTTCAAGCTGAGCACGAGTTGAAGCGATATCATTAGTATGAACAACGTAATAATTGCCAAAAAGGTGCTGAACCTTAGAAGCAGCTGCCGCTGTTGGAGCAGAGTTATTTTTCATTTTTACAACTAGACGCTCGGAAGATTGAGCTTGAGTTGCGATACAAAGTGCGAATGCGCACACGAGTGTTTTTAATTTCATGGTGAGTCCTTTCTCCATTGGTTTGAACCAAACCATCATAGGATAGGGCCACTCACATGGGCACAAATAAGTTCTGACTTTAAAAGCGTTTCAATCAAGTATCTTTTTTAACTGCTTAGCTTTATTGATTTTCTTAGGCTTGTACTCAGCTGAATCGGGATTTTTTCGGTAGTTAAGATATTCAATAATATACTTAACGTCATTTTCACTTTGAAGGACTTGTTTAAAAGGCGGCATATTCGACTTTGGATTAACTTTTTTGGGATTATAGATATATTCGGTTAATTGCTTAGCATTCATACGATAGAGAATAGATGGACTGGTTAGATCGGCCGTAATGCCATCTTTGTGGTGACAACGCATACAGTGACTTTGATATAAGACGGCTCCGTCTCGCACAGAACCTGGCAAATACTCTGGTAATACTTCTTTAAATGAGTCATCCAAGTTATAGGTAAGTCTCTCAACCTGATAAACCCAGCGAAGCCCCTTACTTTCATCTTTTTTCTTTTGCTCAAGCCAGATCAAGTACAACGGCCCAGTCTCTACAAGGTTTCCAGAAAGATGATCAATCGTATTCATCTTGCCGCCAACTCTTTCAAAGGCAAAATAACCTGGTTCGCTAAGCAGATGCTCTCTTCGAATAAAAGGCTTATAACCATTTTTCGAAGTAATAAAGAGATCGCCAGAAATGCCTTTTTCACCTGAAATAAAAGGCAAAAGCTCTCTCACTGAGAAAGCATTATAATGCTCAAAAACTCTTGTTTTAAAGTTGTAAACTTTAACTTTTTCGAACGGTACTTTCTTTTTAAGTTCTTCAATTTTAAACTTTACTTCACTCTTGCTTTCCGTCTCAAAAATAATATCATCAGCATTTGTGTTAAGGGATAAGCAAAGCAAAACAAGTGTAAATAAATAATTCTTCATCTGCATAGGTTAAGTCATTTTAACTGCTTGCACTAGGGACTACTCAAAAATTTGTCACCAATTATCATTAAAGCACTCGCTAACCAGCCGATTAGGATCATATGAAATCACCTATTATACTTAAGACATAATGGTTCCTTCAAAACGTCAGTCCATCCTCATTATCGATGATAACCAGCAACGCAAAATGGCCCTGAGTTCGCGTCTTCGCATGCAGGGCTATACAATTGATATTGCGACGGGAGGATTCCACAGCATTCATCTGATCGAGAAAAATCACTACAATTTAGTGCTCATCATCGATGATATGGAGGACATGGCCGCTCATGAGACGATAGGCTTGATCAGGGCCTGTAAAAGCTCATCCGCTACCCCTGTAATCGTTCTTAGAAGTAGCGGACAGGAACTTGAAAACGATGTTTTAAATATAATTAATCGAGAATCTCCCGCTGTTGTCGCTCCGTGGCAAGACGAGTTTAGAAGCGTTTTAAGGCAGATTAACAGCCATATAGCCTAGTTTTTAGTAAAAATTTCACTGCCTTTTCCAAAACGATCCCGCCTTTATAAGTTTCACTGATGAGAAACTTAACAATCACCCTCATTGGTTTTGTTTTCGCCCAAAATGCTAGTGCCAGCTTCTTTAGGGATGCCTGTCGCCACCTCGAAGATCCAAACTCAGTTCTTAACGAAGTTCAAATTCGTGAGCTGAAAAAAGACAATCGCGTCGTTGAGCACGAGTCGATCAAAAGTCTGACGACCCAAGAATATAGTAAGTATATTGGCGATTTTTTTACTGAGCTTTGCAAAGTTCCCTATGCCCACCGCAAACTTGTTAAGAGGCGTGGCCTTGAAACTCATCTTGTCGCAGGTAGTATTAGTCTTCACCCTTACATACAGAGCTTAACAGTTGGGCCAAGAGGACATACGACAAATTGGGATCCTATTCCAGGAGTAGCCGCTGTTAGTAAGCAGGGCCCATCGGTAATAAATATTAAAAGTTTGTATGCAAATCACGGTAGTAAAAATCTAGTGATTCATGAATTCGGACATGTGCTCGATCAATTCTTCAATGCTTACGATAATACTTTCTTTGATATTTCTCCCTCTCCAACATTTGTTGAGTTATCTAAAGATTCACCATGGATGCAAATCTATGGCGCATTCTTGGTGCCTTATCATAAGGAAAATCCTGAGGAGCACTTCGCCGAGCTGTACGCCCGCTGGTATGGAGCTGAAGAGTCTCGCGCTCAGATAAGAGCGCTCATTCCTGGGATTGAAGCCTTTTTCGACTCGCTGCTCCTCCCATAAGTGGCAAAAGCACCGCTTCTCGACGCATTCCCTTCCTTTAGCTAAGATTACGCCGTCTTAACCACGCTAATGTCTAGAAGGAAGGTCACCATGCAAAAGATCAAGGTACAAGGTACCGTCGTTGAACTCGACGGCGATGAAATGACTCGCATCATTTGGAAATTTATTAAAGATAAACTCATTCTCCCGTACGTCGACGTCAATATTGAGTACTTCGACCTTGGGATGGAATACCGTGATAAAACTGATGACCAAGTCACAGTTGACGCTGCTAACGCTATCAAAAAGCATGGCGTAGGTATTAAGTGTGCAACCATCACTCCTGATGAAGATCGCGTAACAGAATTTAAACTTAAGAAAATGTGGCGTTCACCTAACGGTACGATCAGAAATATTCTTGGTGGCACTGTTTTTCGTGAACCAATTATTTGTGAAAACGTTCCACGTCTAGTTCCAAACTGGACGAAGCCAATCATGATTGGCCGTCACGCTTTTGGTGATCAATACAAAGCGGTTGATTTCGTCACTAAAGGTAAAGGCAAACTTACCATCACTTATACTCCAGAGGGTGGATCACCAGAAGTTCACGAGATCTTTGACTTCAAAGGTGATGGCGTTGCCATGGGTATGTATAATACCGACGAAAGTATCACTGATTTCGCTCATAGCTGTTTCAATATGGCGATGAACAAGAAGTGGCCTCTATACCTTTCAACTAAAAATACAATTCTTAAAAAGTATGATGGTCGCTTCAAAGATATTTTCCAAAATATCTATGAGACGGATTATAAGAAAAAGTTTGAAAGCCTTGGCATTTCTTACGAACACCGTCTCATTGATGACATGGTTGCTGCCGCTCTTAAGTGGAATGGCAATTTCCTTTGGGCATGTAAGAACTACGACGGTGACGTTCAATCAGACACCGTAGCTCAAGGCTTTGGCTCTCTAGGTCTTATGACTTCTGTTCTTATGACTGCTGATGGCAAAACTGTTGAAGCAGAAGCTGCTCACGGCACAGTGACTCGTCACTTCCGTCAGCACCAGCAAGGTAAGAAAACTTCAACAAACCCAATCGCTTCAATCTTTGCCTGGACTAGAGGTCTAGCTCACCGTGCGAAAGTTGATGGCAATGCTGAGCTTTCCAAGTTCTGTACATCTTTAGAAGAAGTTTGTGTGGAAACCGTAGAGTCAGGTAAAATGACTAAGGACTTAGCACTTTGTATCCACGGTAAAGACATGAATGATTCTCACTGGCTAACCACTGAGGACTTCCTTGCGGCCCTAGATACCAACCTGCAAAAGAAGCTTAACACTAAGTAATTACGTGGGCCCTCGAGAAATCGAGGGTCTTTATTGACGTCTGTATTTCCATGCGTTAAATATTGAGCGTTAAATCTAGTTGATCTCATGAGGTACGTATGAAGACTTTTGCTGCTATCGCTTTTGCTATTGCCCTCGCTTTTGCCACAACTGTTAATGCCGACACAAATATCGACATGGACGAGGCAATTGATGTTTCTGGTAACTTCAGCCAGCCTTCACAG
>TARA_R110000868_G_scaffold20678_1_pt1 | contig 14530 bp, 12 predicted proteins | sample TARA_R110000868 | Tara Oceans TARA_R110000868 (sample SAMEA4397489) | marine metagenome | biome: Polar Biome; feature: [SRF] surface water layer (ENVO:00010504); material: water (ENVO:00002006), including particulate matter (ENVO:01000060) such as... | depth 5 m | reverse complement strand
AAGGATCTGGTGGACATGTAAGTCCCCGATAATGTGTGCTGTGTAAGACCCCGGTCGTCCTAGTAAGGGATAACCGGGGTTTTTTGATTCTGTAGGGGCAAACTTGGCACCCCCTTTGCTTATTAATAAGGGAGAGACATCATAGAATAACGAGATTCTGGGGAGTTAACTGATGAAACTGGTTGCCTATTGCCACCAGCTGAAAGCGATATTGATCGACGGCCGTCTAAGTCTTCGACACTTCGTTTGTATTTTGGGAATGGTTGGTGCCGTAATGGCTCCAGTGCAGAGCTCTGTTGCCCAAAGAGCACCATCACGCGCGCCCGCTAACTTTATTCCTGATGATCAGATTGAGCCACTACCACTAGAGCAACGTCTTTGGATTCAAGAGGTGCTGGTAGAAGATCAAGCAGGCGTTCTAGAGTCTATGCGCAATAACTTCGAGCATTGGCATCAAAAAGAAGAATACGTTCGTCGCTGGAAGGTAGAAGCCGTGGGGCCATTGGCCACACCAACTGCCGAACAGAAAAAATCATATCTTATGAAGCAGCTTTTAAAATACGCCGATAAACGACTCTCGGGTGAGATTAAAAATGCTGAAGAAGGATCAACTTTCCATAATATCGGCCAAGTTGAGCAAGCACTTCGTCCAAATGCTGAAGCTAAGATTTCTTCTAAAGTAAGTTTAAAGCTTCGTGCTCGCGTTCTTCAGGGTAAAGCTATTTTATTGGTGAATAATCCTTGGGTTGGATACCACGCGACGGTTAAGTTGAATGGAAGCGTAGATATGCATCTTGAAAAAGAATTAAAAGACTTTGGTGTGCGCACTGCTGTCGATTACCAAGTTAAAGATGGAATCTATGTGGCACGTGTTGAGAAGTCGATTACCACTGAGATATCAGCACGCTTTAGCGCAACGCAAGACATCGACAAGGCTCCATTTAAATCTGAGTCAGATTCACGCATTGAGCTAACTTACAATCGCGGATTCTAATCACCCGAATCTTTAAAAAAAAACATTCGCAATTTACGACTCCAGGAGTAGTTTATGAGGCAAATTCATGACTGGAGTAAGCTATGGCCGATGGTCTATTTGATAGTCCCCTTTTTAAGGACGCCTTTGAACAACTCGAAGATGCCGCCAATATTATGGGTCTCGATCCTAATATCGCAGAACGATTAAAATATCCTAAGCGCGCACTTCAAGTTGCTGTGCCTATTCGTCTTGACGATGGAACGGTAAAAACTTTTATGGGCTATAGAGTTCAACATAATATGACTCTTGGACCTGGAAAGGGTGGTATTCGTTTTCACCCACACGTCGATTTATCAGAAACTGCTGCCCTTGCTATGCTTATGACTTTTAAGTGTGCCCTTGTTGGTCTTCCGCTTGGTGGCGCCAAAGGCGGTATCTGTGTTGATCCTAACGAACTCTCTCGTCAGGAACTTCAATCACTCACACGTCGTTACGCTACTGAAATTTCTATGATCGTTGGGCCAAATATTGATATTCCAGCTCCGGATATTGGAACTGATGGACAAACAATGGCGTGGTTCATGGACACGTACTCACAGTTAAAAGGCTATACCGTGCCTGGTGTTGTGACCGGTAAGCCTATCGCTGTTGGTGGATCGCTTGGTCGCGCCGAAGCTACGGGTAAAGGTGTTGCTTACTGTATTAACTTTGCTGCCGAAAAACTTGGAATGGAAATCAATGCTAAGACAACAGTGGCGATTCACGGCTTTGGTAAAGTTGGTATTCCTGCCGCTGAAGATCTTCGCGCACAAGGTGCAAAAATTGTCGCCGTATCAGACGTATCGGGCGCAATTTATAATGAAGATGGAATTGATCTTGATGCTGCCATTAACTGGGTTAAAGGCAGAAAGTTTTTAAAAGATATGCCAGGAGTTAAAATTATATCAAATGAAGATCTACTTGCTCTTGATGTAGATATCTTAATTCCAGCTGCGATTGACGGTGTGATCACTAAAGATAACTGTCGCAACGTAAAAGCTAAAATTATCGCCGAAGGCGCTAACGGACCAACAACTCGTGAAGCGATCAAACACCTTACAGAAAGAGGGGCTTTCATTATCCCTGATATTCTATGTAACGCTGGTGGTGTGATTGTTTCTTATTTTGAATGGGTTCAAGGGTTACAGAACTTCTTCTGGAGCTTAGACGAGATCAACAATAAGATGCACGCGATACTTCGTGAGTCTTTTGATCGCGTTGTACTTGCTTCTGAGACTTTTGATGTTGATATGAAGCGTGCGGCATTGATCGGCGCACTAAGAAGACTTGAAAAAGCCATGAGACTTCGCGGTCTATTCCCTTCTTAGGTCAAAGAGATAAAGATTTAAATGAGCGGCGTGCCTTAGTGTACGCCGTTTTTTTTTCCTGTTATCCTTATTTTATGAGAATAATCCTCCTAATTTTACTCACTCAAAGTGTCAGTGCCGCTGTCCTTAAAAATGAAGTCGGTGGGCTTAAGCGCAAGGCATTCACACTCAAAGAAACTTGTGAAGGCCTTGGACTGAAAGATAATCTATTGGTTGAAGCGATTGGTACAACTCAAGTCGATTGCATGGGAAGAAATATTGAAGTCGCAACTTTTTGTGACAAAATAGAAAGTCGCGATGCTCTGCTTCGAGGTTTCGTCTCCAAATCAAAGTCTCAAGTTTATTGTGAGTATGGAACCTCAGTTTCTTTAAGTCTCTCGTGTGATAAAGATCATTATGTTTACTGTCAAAGTGCAAAAACAGGTTGTGAGCAGCTTAAGTCAGTCTTTGCTAAGTCGCTTGAACTCATGCACTCATCGCTTACAGGTACTCCAAAGGTTTTGAATTGCCACTTCTCAATTTCTGATCCGCTCATGCCTAAAACCCTTTAATTCTTAGTGCTTAATCTTTCACCTTCAGAAACTTCCTCGCATGAGTAGGAGATGGAGGTATTTATGGGGACAAGCTTGTACGGGGTTATACCGGTTGGTAAAAGACTTAAAATTGTAGAGATTTTTGGTTATTCAACGAAAGGAATCCCTGGATTGGAAATAGTTGGTCTGAAAAACCTTGCACGGCCAATTAGGGAAAAGTTCGTTTATCTCGGTAAAACAAAAGAGGTAACTTGCCCGCTTCGGCGTTACGTCCTTTGCGTGGAGAGCGCTCTCGATAGTGATAAGTTCACAGAAGATGAGCTTCGTTATTTGGAATTTCCACTACTTCTTCTCTATTGGAGTTTGGCCGGTATCGTTCAAATTGGAAACTTATCCGATTGCTTTGCTAGCGGAAGAATTGATCCCCAGGGAGTGATGTCGCCTTATGAATTCTCAAGTGAGGCTTTACATTGGCTGGCCGCCAAGGGAGCTAGGTCGCCACTTCGACTTTTAGCTCCAAGTGCGATGGAAGTTCCGCAAGGACTTTATAAATTACCCATTGAAGAAGTAATGGAGCCACTCTTTCGATTAGATCGAGAGAGTTCTGGCCAACTCCATATGCCCGGGGGCTGATTCGACTCGCTTTTTCAGACAATCCTTAAGGGGAGCTACACCGACATGACCGTCAACGTAAACAGTCGCGACTGGATAGTCGCCTTTAATGATGCGCTCTACTGCTTCATAGCCCATTCTAGCTGCTAGAAAACGATCAATGGCTGATGGGTGACCGCCGCGCTGGATATGTCCAAGTACGCAAACGTGGGCATCAATTCCGTGATCTTTTTTAAGACTTTCTTGAATTTGATAACTAACGAGGCCAGGCTTTTCACCTTCGGCCACAATGATAATACTAGAGTTCTTACCGCGTTTTACTCCGCGTTGAATATCGGCCGCAATTTGTGATGGATTAACGTCTTGGGATGGTAAAACAATATTCTCTGCTCCGGTGCAAACGCCAGTGTGAAGGGCGATGGCAGGTGATCTTCGCCCCATCACTTCGACAATGAATGTTCTGGCATGGGATGAAGCCGTGTCGCGAATTTTATCCACGGCTTCAATTGCAGTTTGTACTGCCGTATCAAAGCCGATGGTGTACTCAGTACCACTGATATCGTTATCAATTGTTCCAGGAATTCCAACAACAGGAAATTGATGTTCAAGCCACATATCGTGGGCGCCGTTAAAAGAGCCGTCTCCACCAATAACGATTAGGCCATCAATTTTCTTTCGACGAAGTAGATTGACCGCTTCTTTTCTTGTGTCGGCCTGATGAAACTCTGGACAGCGTGAAGTTTGTAAAATGGTTCCGCCGTGCTGAAGGATATTGCCAACAGAAGAGGCATCCATTTCTCGAAATGCGCCTTCAAGAAGACCTGCGTAACCGCGTTGAATCCCCCAAACTTTTAAGCCTCGAGCGATACCGGTTCGAACCACAGCTCGAATGGCAGCGTTCATGCCAGGCGAATCACCGCCACTTGTAAGAACAGCGATAGTTTTAATCTGAGACTTTTCCATAATGAATCCTATTTAAAAATCGGCTTACCGCTAAAGCTCTTAGGCATCTCTAGCCCCATAACATAAAGAGCTGTAGGGCAGACATCCTTGAGGGCATGGGGTCCCGGACTAATCTCTATTTTAGCTCCTTCCAACTTCGGTGAATAGAGCGAAAATGGGACGGGCGCGCCTGTGTGCGAAGTGTGAGGAGTGCCGTCTTCGTAGGCCATCTGGTCAGAATTTCCGTGGTCGGCCGTGAGGAGCATCGTTACATCGTTGTCTTTGCAGGCTTTTATTAGCTCGCCAATACATTGATCAACTGCTTCAACTGCTTTGATCGCCGCTTTGAAATCGCCAGTGTGTCCCACCATGTCACAGTTGGCATAGTTTACCAGCATGAAAGACTGCGTCTTGTCCTCGATAGCAGCAACCAGTTTTTTTGTAACTTCTGGAGCGCTCATTTCAGGCTTTTGATTATAAGTCTCCACTTCTTTAGGGGAGGGAACTAAAACGAAGCTTTCGCCTTTATGCTCTTTTTTATTTCCGCCATTAAAAAAGTAAGTCACGTGAGCATACTTTTCAGTTTCAGCGATATGGAATTGGTTAAGTCCTAATGATTCAAGATGATCGGCCATGACTCCTTGTAGTTGCTCTTTATCAAATAAAATAGGCAACTCCACTTCATCGGGAATATAGGGAACCATGCAAAGAAAGTGATTGGCTAAAAAAGGTCGTTCAAACTCATTAAAGGTTTTATCGTTAAAAACTAAGGAGAGTTGAATCGCACGATCGGGGCGAAAGTTAAAAAAGAAAACACAATCATCTTTGGTGATCGCGCCGTCTTTATCAAAAAGAACAGGGTTTAAAAATTCATCGCTTCTACCGGCGTTGTACTCTTGATGTAAAAAATTAATTGGTGATAAAGACGTACATTCTCCACTTCCCAAAAAAGTATCATAGGCGCGCTTTATTTTTTCCCAACGTCGGTCGCGATCCATACCAATGGAGCGACCTTGGATTGATGCAAAGCTAATCTTAGAGTTCTTATCGATACGTTCAATATATTTGGCAGCACAAGAAGGTTCAGTATCCCTACCGTCGGCAAAGGCATGAAGCCAAAGCTTAAGGCCATGGGAACTTAAAATCTCAACTAATGCCTCAAGGTGATCAATGCTTGAATGGACACCACCATCAGAGAGCAGGCCCATGAGGTGAACTTTCTTATTTCCAGCTTTTGCTTTGCTTATTAAGTTTTGCAGCTCGGGCATTGCCTCTAGCGTCTTTGTTCGTATTGCTTCATTGATACGTACCAGGTCTTGTCTGACTGGTCGGCCGGCACCAAGATTCATATGTCCCACTTCTGAATTTCCTGCTACACCTTTTGGCAGACCAACCGCTTCGCCACCGGCTTCAATGGTTGTGTAGGGAAAGTGAGAGAAAAGAAAGTCTAGATTCGGTTTGGCGGCCGCTTTGATGGCGTTCTTATGATCTTCAGTATTGATTCCAAAACCATCTAGAATAACAAGTAATGCTCTTTTGCTAATATTTTGTATTGTCTTCATATGTCTCCATTCATATCAGTAAGTAAACGATGCTCCAAGAAACGCTGTCCAAACATTGAGCTCAGTGCCAATCGTAGCGGTTCTTTGTCGCCATGTGAGATCTCCCGAAAGACTAAAGCCGAAAGGAAGTATGTAGGTTGTGTTAAATAGAGCTTCGTATTCCTTGAAATCCAAAAACGTATTATCGTTATTATTTAACCTAAAGAGTAAATTACTAAATGTTGACAGTTTTTCACTCCACTCACTTTGCACGCCAAGCGATAAATCATAGCGTGATGAGTTGGTTTCAACACCGGCCTCCTCTCTGCTAAAGGCTGCGATACTGTAGGAGGGAGAGAAAAGCTTGTTTGACCAATAGGGGGTATAGCTTAGACTCAGGCCTAGAGAGTTTTCCTCAGTGCCACCTGTGTAGCTCGTCATAGAATAAGGTAGTGAGTAAACCAGTGAGCCAGAGCGAATCGATCTTGTGAGGGAAAATTCCAGTAAGTTTGTCGACGATGCCTTTTTAAACTCATCATTATTAGCTGTTGGTACTGAAGAATAGGTGTAATAAAAGCGAACTTTAGGAATATATTTCTGAAACCCCTCATATTTAAACTCAGAACCAGCAGTAAAGCTTCGTTCATTTCTATTTTGATGAAGCTCGTGAGAAAAGCTTTCTTGCAAAAATGTTGCTAGGAACAGTCCACTTACTGACTCTGTTAAGCCTGGCGCATTATAAAAGATAGTTCCATTTATTTTAGAACTCACACCATCCCTTGGACCAACAAACTCTTCAACAGTACTAAAATTTGAAAGCTGGAATTCATTGAGCTGATAAACATTTGAAGTATAACCGTAACTTAAACTGGCCGATGCCGATATGAAACTATAGGTTAAAATATTTAAGTATTCCTGCGCGATGGCCTTTGTCGATGCAGTGGCGTCAGTATTGAAATATATTGATCTTAAATAGATTGATCCAGGGTCTAGACGTCCACCCTGAAGAAGAGCTGTTCCTATCAGTAGATTAACGTCCTCGAGACCTTCTTCACCCTCAATGGCATACTCTTCCTTAAAGATTTCTTTTGCCTGCATGAACTGTTCTAGTGCATCGGGGAAGTTTTCCCGCTCGCCATGAATTTTTCCAAGATAAATCTTCGTAAGGGCCAAATCAAAACGATAATATTGTAAAAGCTCAAAATATTTTTGAGAAAGACTTAAAAGTCTTGCCTCGTACTCTTTGGTATATTCGCCCCGGTTATAAAGCTGGAAGTAAAGCTCTGCGATACTAAAATAAACTTCCATGGCCTCTCTAGAAGGTGTTCCCAAGGTTGCGATGAAAGGAATAAAGTTTTCATTAAACCTAGCACTTAAAACTCGCTTATCATGAAGTTTTCCGATCATGTAGTAGAGAACTTTAAGCGCTTTGGAGGTTTTTTTTTCTTTTAAATGATAGTCGATGAGAAATTGATAGCTGGCGCGGTGAAAATGCTTAGGATCGAGATTTTTTGAGATAAGAGCGAGGGCTTCTTTGTCTTTTTCTTGGGCCAGAGCAATTTGCGCTTTTGCTAATCTGACCTCTTGCAGCTCAACGATATTGGCCATGCAATTATAGGTATATAAGGATAAAGCCAGTATCAACAATTTTGTCATGAATCTATTTTACGAATGAAAATGAGGTGCGTCCCTAAACGGAAAAAACTGTCATTTCAAATATATAGCTCACTATTGCCATAAATACTGGACGCTTGAATTCAAGTAATTTCCTTGAATGCCGATAAGTCCTCAAACTCACGTGATCCTTAGAAAGGTCGGTTAAACTTGAGTAAATGATTCGAGAACTGAAGTGGGGAAAGCATGAAATCGATATTCGCTCTTGTATGTATTTTTTCAAGTCTAGGTGTATTTGCATCTGAGATTGGGAAGATCGTCATCGCCAAAGGCTCTGTCTCAGTTATTGATCAAGCCGGTGAAGTCCATGAGGGTAAGCAGCTTTACGAGCTCTCAATTGGCGATAAGATTCAAACAGGCAGCTCAAGCTATGTGAAGCTATTGATGAAGGATGATTCTGTCTTTCAGGTTGGTCCTAATTCAGAATTTGCACTTGAGAACTTTGATTTCAAAAATAAGAATGAAAGAACCGCTGTTTATAACTTGGCCAAAGGACAGCTTCGAAGCTGGTTTGTGCACAAATCACCGGAAAAAACTCTAACCATCAAAACGCCTACAGCTTCTATGGGGATTCGCGGTACAGAGATCCTAACAGATGTTTATAAAGATGATGGTGGGCAGTTTAAGACAGACATTGCGCTTATTCGAGGGAAACTCGAGGTCGCAGCAGCGGCAATTGGTGGCAAAATTATGCTCAATCCCGGACAACTTTTAGATGGACTAGGACAAAATATTAAAGGAAGAGCTCCAGCTTCGGCCAGACGTGAGCACCTTAAGAATCTATCTAGAAAGGTTTTTGATGCGGTTAGAAAGAACACAATTGATAGCGATGGCGCTATCTTTCTTCATGATGCCAGAATTAAGTTTGGTGACCGTGAAGCGCGTAATAAGAAGTTTGGCAGCCTCATTGAAAATGGTAGAGGGCCAGCTTCGATTGACCAATCGGCCAAACTAAAGAGTATAAGTGAAGATAGTTCAGAACTTAGACAGAAATTATCAAAGAAAATGAATCGTAATCGACGCGAAATCATTAGAAAGAGAGTGATGGCAAGTACAATGACTGAAAAGGAAGAGTACGAGGCAAAAAGAAAAGGCCAAACGAATACTGGAGCTAGAACGACCAGTGGTGGAACAACTAATGATTCACCACCATTTAATCCCAGTATTATCGATGGGAACACAACTCCGTTGCCACCTATTCCCTTTAATATAAATAACTAGATCAAGCTTTTAGCCCCTCTTATGAGGGGCTTTTTTGTCTAAAGTTTAGACGGCCGTATTGTCTAGAGTCTAAACACCCTATCTAAACTACCGAGAATTGATTCCCTCACCTTGGCACACTCTTTGTATATCTATTCATTGAATCTTATTGATTAATTTTGAATAGGTATCCCGAAAGGGTGGAGGAAATATGAAAGCATCTTGGTTAAAATTCGTACTGATTGGCTTGTTTGCCGCTGGTGTTGTTGCTTGTGGTAAAGATAACAAAGCAGCAAATGGTGTGGGCACAAATGCCTTTATTAATGACGGTGTGTCTCAGCCCGTTTCAACAAACTCTTACGATGAATTTAGACAGCAAGTGGCTAACGGCGCCTTCTTGAGTCTACCTTCACAGTTTGTTCGCTATGATGGAGTGGATCTTTCTTATACGTGGAAGAAAAACTTTATTGGAATTTATTATTGTGCCATTTCACAAGATGGTTATAAAGATCGTATTTATGCCAATGGAACATATACACATGAGCTTGGCACAACAGCATCTGCGATTCATTCAGCAATCGTGCAGATTGTGAATAGCCCACAAAACGTCGCAAGACTTAGTGCGACTAGATATATGATCCGTCACGCTAACTTTGATTATGTGATCGACTTGGCCCTTCCTCTTGTTGCCAATCCGGTATCAAAAAAGAAAGGTCAGCAAGATGCCAATTCACAGGGCTGTATTGGTCAAGGCTATGAAATGATGGCCAATCCACAATATTTCTAAGAGTTCACAAAAATAAATGAAAAGACCCTCCATACAAGGAGGGTTTTTTTGTTTTAACTTCACCCGTCATGCTCCAGATTCCAATACCGTGATAGAATTTCCCTGCATTAAAATGGTAAGGGGAGCAAAATGGCCAAGTATAGAACTGATCTGCAAGATATCAACTTCACACTTTTTGACCTACTCAATTCTGATCGACATATCGAAGGTTACGAAGCAAATGACTTAAAAGAGATTATTTCTCAATTTGATAAGTTTGTAGAAAATGAAGTTTACCCCACTCGTCAAATTGGTGATGAGCAAGGAGTCACCCTTACAGACTCTGGTGTTAAAGTTCCAGAGTCTTATCATCAAGCCAATAAATCGTTTTATGAAAATGGTTGGTATGGCCTTGGCTTTCCTGAAGATATTGGTGGCATGCCGTGCCCCGAGTCTGTCAGCCTTGCCTGTACTTCAATGATCAATGGCGCGAACGTCGCTTTTTCTATGTACTACGGACTAACAAAAGCCGCTATGAATGTGGTTCGCAAAATTGGAAGTGATGAGCAAAAAAATACAATCATCCCCAATATGATGACAGGTAAGTGGGGCGGCACCATGTGCTTAACTGAACCAGGTGCTGGTAGTGATGTTGGTGCAGCGAAAACGACGGCAACTCCAAAAGGAGATGGAACTTACGCCATCAAGGGCGTGAAGATTTTTATTTCTTCTGGTGATAATGACCTTTACGAAAATATTATCCACTTAGTCTTGGCCAGAACTCCAGGTGCTCCAGAAGGCACAAAAGGTCTTTCATTATTTGTCGTCGCTAAACTAAATGAAGATGGAAAAAATAATAGTGTGAAATGTACGAAAATCGAAGAAAAGATGGGAATTCACGGCTCGGCCACTTGTGAAATGACTTTTGGTGGTGAAGGGGAATGTCTTGGTACAATGATTGGTGCCGAATTTGAAGGCATGCCTAATATGTTTATTATGATGAACGAAGCAAGACTTTTATGCGGTCTTCAAGGCGAGTCTCAAGCTAATCTTGCCTATCTTTTAACTGAACAGTATGCCCGTGAGCGTTCTCAGTTTGGTAAAGAAATTATTGATTTACCAGATGTGAAGAGATTGCTGCTAAAAATGCGTTCCGTCTCAAGAGGAATGCGCGCACTCAACTTGTACGTTGGTGATTTGTTTGATCAAGCTCATGCTACTCAAGATGATAGCTTGGAGGCTGAAATCGCACTTTTGACTCCAATATGTAAAGCCTATGAATCTGAAGAAGGTTTTAACGTTGCCGTTGATGCCATTCAGGTCCACGGTGGTTATGGCTATTGTACTGAATATGGGATTGAACAGTTTGCTAGAGACATAAAAATCGCGACGATTTATGAAGGAACAAATGCGATTCAAGCAGCTGACTTTATCATGCGAAAAATTCTAAAGGATAAAGCAAAGTCATTCACTGAAGTTGGAGTAAAAATTCAAAAGTCATTAACTCAAGCAAAAGACTTCAAAGCGGAATGTTCAGTTATTGCCAATAACTTAAAGCAGGCCAACAAATTATTAGAAAATCTTGGTGCTTTGGCGAAAGAATCTAAATTCGATGCAGTGCTTTACCACTCCCACGATTTTCTTATTTACTGTGGAAATCTTGTTGTGGCTTGGCGCTTGCTCGAAGCTGCCAATTTGGCTCAGTCGAAGCTAGCGGGAGCGAGTGGAGAGGATAAGGCTTATTATGAAAGTAAGCTGGTCGACTTTAAAGTTTTTTGCCAACAATTCTTATCCAAGAACGCGGGTATCGCGCAGAGCATACTTGAATTTGAAGATTTATCCTCATTGGCTGTTTGAGGGCCTAGATGCTAAACTGATAAAGAATTATTTTTTGAATTGATATTATTTAGGATACCCACCAATGAACTTAGAAGCACTCTATAGAGTGATTAAGGAGTTTTCGCAGACCCCTCATGGCAACACAGACTACGATCAAGATAAGCTTCACGTTAAGGGGCAAGCTGAAGGTGAATTTGCACCTCTTAGTTATCTAATCAAAAAAGTTGAAAGCCTAAAGGATGCGAAGACTTTACTGAAAGCTGGTTTCGTCATGGATTCTCTTGAACTTTTTGGCGACGATACGTTTGCCGATTGGTATGAGAAACAATTTTCTAAGAAGCTACTTAGAAAAATTGCTAAAGAAGTGACTCTCTTTCAACTTCCCCACAATAAAGAAATTTTTGGAGCGATCGAACAGGTTCACCGCTCGTACGATATCTTGCGCTCACAACAAATCCTTCTTAATGGGAAGAATCTCCCCGTACAAATGGGTGAGTGGTATGCAAAATGTGTTTTTGGATTAGAACAAATTAAATCTACTTCACAACGTGGCTTTGACTTTTTTCTTGATGGTAAGCGCTGTGAAATTAAAGTGCATTGGGCCGATCATTCTTCGCCCAAAGGCGTGAAGCTTAGAAAGTCATTAGTTGAAATGAGCGACTATACAATCATTATGTATATAGGTCGAAACTTTATGATTCGAGAAATCTGCTTGCTCGATTCAGACTTCGTGCTCAGAAAGTTTTCAACTAAAGGGCATACACTCTTTTTAAAAGATCCAGATGTTTCACCTTATTTCTTTAGTAAGTCGAATAAACATATGGAGAAGGTCGCCAACTCAGGCGCGCTGATGAAATTCAGTAATCCAAATTTTGCGATGAAGCTTACCGAGTTTTTAGGCGGCTAAAATAGTTCATAGCGCAGCAATCGGCACTCGATCTTTCCATTTTGGAAAGGGATACGTGCTGATGTTTGAAGCGCGATACTTTTTCTGAGTTCTAAATTCCCTGTAAAAACAAAAGCGCGCCAGCCTTTAAAGTTGGCTTTAAAGTTTTCACCAAGTTCATGGTAAAGACCACGAAGTTGATCGACATCGCCCATGCGTTCTCCGTAGGGAGGATTACAAATTAGGACTCCCGAAGGAGTTGGTGCGGTGAGAGTTGTTGCGTTTTTACATTCAAGGTGGACGCGACCATCAGGAATACCAAGACGTACTAGGGCCTGACGAGTAACTTCGACCATGCGGTCATCAATATCATAACCGTAGAATCTGTCTTTCTCGATATTTTGCAATGCTTTAAGCGAGCGTTCAACTTCAGATTGAGCAAATTTATTAAATGCTTCTTCTCTAGAAGCATGGGATGTAAACCAGGCGTGATCAAGGAAATCATAAGCAAGAGAGCGCCCGGCCAAATACTCACTCACGCGCAACAGCTGTGGGCATACATTGGCAGACTTCATAATAGCTTCAATCAACATTGTGCCAGAGCCGCACATACCATCAATGAACGCTTCGGAGTTGTTCCAATCTGTGGCCCCTACAATGGCGGCCGCAAGGTTCTCTTTGAGCGGTGCTTCGCCAACGCTTCGACGATAGCCTCTTCTTGAAAGTGGCGCTCCGACCAAGTCGAGCAAGATTTGTGCGCTATAACCGCGACGATCTCCTTGATCGAGTCTGAGATAGATGCTGACGTCAGCATCTTCTTTATCGACATCAGGACGAACATTGTATTTTGCGCGAAAAACATCAACGACGGCATCTTTTAGATTTTGGGAAACATACATGGCGTTGCCAAAGGCTTCTTTGGTAACAAGATCAAAAAGAGTTGTGATCTTGAATGTCTGTTCGACATCAAAAACTTCAGTCCAATCAAAGTCTAAAAACTTTTTATAAAGATGTTTGGCATCTTGAACATGTCTTTCGGCCAGTCTTAAAAAAACTCTAGAAGCAAGCCTTGTCCCAAGAATAACTTTAAATAAGGCTTCATCTTCGGCCTCAAAGTCAACGCCGCCTCTATAGGGGACTAATCCTCTGCAGCCAGCTTCGTGAAGCTCTTTAGAAAGTGCCGCTTCCATACCGCGCGGGCATGAGGCAAAAAAATTATTCATATTGATTCTCTTCTTTGTAGGCAATCGCCTTATTCAATAAATCTTTAAAGGAGTCTTTTAAAACAGGATTCAGCCCACCCTCTGTGAAGCGCTTAATTCGCCAAAGAGCGATGGAGAACAGGCCAAGGCATATGCCGTCGGTCAGCAGGTGTCTTTCATTTTCAGGTAATGGTCTTATTTCTTCATAGCCAGATAAATAGCTTTTAATAAGACCAGGGTGGAGCAAGCCTTTCTCAAGACAGGTCCCAGAAATTGAGATTCCAAGATCAAGGATAAACTCGCCGATACCGGCTTGTTCAAAGTCTAAAACGGCTGCAATGTTTTCATTTTGAAACAAGGTATTATCGTAATACAGGTCACCATGGATCAGACCAATGGCCAAGTCAGCGCTGGCGAGATGATCAACTCCAGCCGGAAATACACGTTCAAAGGCATCGATAAAATATTTTTGGGCCTTGCTGGAAGCTACATACTCTTTAATCTTTAGGGGACCAAAGCCAACATCTTCGTGGGATCTGGCGCTGTGAGTTTTTGAATCAAAATTTAAAGAGTGAAGCTTTGCTAACGCGCGACCGATCTCAGCGCAAGTTACATCAGAGGGTCCTGGAGGTATTCCCTCAATAAAAGGATAGATGACTCCATAGTAGTCATTATAGTTATAAACAGTATCGCCACTTTTTGTATTTAAGGCGCGAAGCGAGAAGGGGTAGCGAAGTTCAGCGAGCAAGCTGAGAATTGATTGCTCCGCTAAAAGTTGCAAGTGATCTTTGTCATTTGAGACTTTTAATAAGAGCTGTTCACCGCTAGCCAGCACGACTTTATAATTAGAATTTGAAATTCCCAGCGACAATGGAATGAGCTCGGCCAGGTCCTGATCGTGGTAAAGTCGCAAGATTTCTTGCGCCTTAGAAATATCTAGTCTTGTATAGTCACCCATGGCGGGTAAAGTGCTGGATTTCATCAATTTTGTC
>TARA_R110000868_G_scaffold143879_4_pt1 | contig 14530 bp, 15 predicted proteins | sample TARA_R110000868 | Tara Oceans TARA_R110000868 (sample SAMEA4397489) | marine metagenome | biome: Polar Biome; feature: [SRF] surface water layer (ENVO:00010504); material: water (ENVO:00002006), including particulate matter (ENVO:01000060) such as... | depth 5 m | reverse complement strand
TAAGGTAACACTTGCTTGAAGCTACCTTTAGGTTTAGTTCAACATTGTGCTTCATTATGACCAACCCATTGACCAATGATTAAATTCTTTAGAAAAATTAGATATTGAATTGATTCGCAACCATTATGATAAATTAAATAAAGAATGCTGTAAAATTTACTTTTTATCATTAACAACTAAGGAATCAATGCTTAACTGCCAAAGAAATATTGAATAGGTATTACAATCAATAAAAGATGAACTAAAAAATAACGAAAGCATACCACCCTGTAAAATAATAGCATTGCACTACCCTGTTTACTAAAATCCTCCCAGGTCCAAAAGATTGGTTGATCGGATTTTCTGCCAGCCCGCCGACTGGCAGGTTCGGTTTGTATTTGCTACAATTAGTTTCTTAAACAATATTTCTACTCCTAAACTCGACCGTAATACATTATAAAATCCGCCTATATGAACTTATTTAATCCCATAAAAATCAATATTGAAAGTATAGAGGCCGATTTTGGAATTGCAGAATTGAAAACGCTGTTGGATGGGAAGGAAAAAAGTTTTTTCCTGAAATGGATTTCCGATAATATGTTCATAATAAGCCTCAATTTCTCATTTGGAACCAACTATGCCCTTGACTTAAATAACGATGCAAAAAGTGCGGTAATCGTATATGGGACGATATCCAAAATATCAGAGGAAAAGACTAATATAGCATTAGTTGCAAAATTTAAGTACGGACTGCTATTGATCCTGGTTATTCCATTAATCATGTTGATTCTTCAACTTACAATGGATTTAGGAATACCTGTGCCTTTCTACTTTGTTTTTCCTTTGGTCTTTATTTTAGTTCTTTTTTTCTTCAAGAGCGAGGAAAAAAGACTAATCCGAAATTTTAGAGAATACCTGAACTCTGAAAAAAAATAACGGATTACAAAATTACATAGACGTAATTTGGGCTAGTGTTAAATTGCCAGTTTACCTATATCTATGTGGTGGCAAAATCTTTGCAATTTTACTTTTGAAATAATAAATAAAAAACAAAACCCATCCGAATCGTTACGGGCGGGGCGGTCAAAAAGATTTTACTATTTCCGAGCAAGAAAGTAAACGCGAATTACCTCCCTACTGTTCAGTACCCTACCTTAAGCGGTCATTGTGAACTACTACATACGTATTGACTATCATTCCATTTTTCAGACTGTGCCAAAAATAAATTTGCGAAACCGAAATGTTACACATATATTTGTAACCGAATGGTTACGCAAAAAATAACAAATGAGACGAGACGTATTTCAGGCAATATCCGACCCAACAAGACGAGAAATAATTAATCTTCTTGCCATTGAAACTTTGAATTTGAATGCAGTGGCAGAAAAATTTACAATAAGTCGACCCGCAATTTCAAAACACATAAAAATTTTAACAGAGTGCGGACTAATTAAAATCAGGATAGAGGGAAGAGAACGCTATTGCGAAGCAAAATTGGAAACACTTGTTGAGGTTTCGGAATGGGTGAACCTATACAAATCTTTTTGGACAAATAAATTAGACGCACTTGAATTGCATTTAAGTACTAAAAGTAAATCAAAAAAATAGAGAAATGAAGAATAATATAATCGTCTTAGAAAGACTATTTGAGGTGTCGCCAAAACGAGTTTGGAAAGCATTAACGGACAACAATGAATTGAAAAATTGGTATTTTGACCTCCCTGGATTTAAAGCAGAAGTTGGTTGTCAATTCCAATTTACCGGAGGACACGAGGAAGGTATTCAATACTTACATCTATGCAAAGTAACAGAAGTTGTCCCAAATAAAAAGCTTACTTATAGCTGGAGATATGACGGTTATTCAGGAGTTTCATATGTAACCTTTGAACTATTTGATAAAGGGAACAAAACATTACTAAGACTAACCCATACAGGAATTGAAACTTTCCCACTTGAAAATACCGACTTTGGATTACATAATTTTGAGGAAGGTTGGAATCAAATCATAAACAATTCGCTAAAGAAATATTTAGATCAGGACAATTTTCAACTTGAAATAATTGTAAGTACTTCGATTGAAAAAGTGTTTCAAAGCATTACAAATGAAATACCGCTTTGGTGGACAGAGATGTTCGAAGGGGCCTCTGACAAATTAGGAGAAAAATTTACAGTTAGCTTTGGTTCTTCTGTATATAAAACAATACAAGTAGAAGAACTAATTCCAAAGAAAAAAGTTAGTTGGCTTGTAACAGACACATTAATGGACCTTCCTGAATTGAAAAATAAACGTGAATGGTTAAACACCATTATCATTTGGGAATTCAGAGAAGAGAACACAAGAACAATAATCCATGTTACACATATTGGTTTAAATCCCACTATTGAATGTTATGGAATTTGTTCAACAGGTTGGCGACAATTTTGCGACAGTTTAAAATCCCATTTAGAAAAAGGAAACGGAATGCCATATAGAATTGACACCACTAATTAATAAAAACAACGAAAGACTAAAAAAGAACTAAGTTAAATATTAGGCAACTTAGCATTGAACTCTTTGCTTTTGGTTAGCAATAAACTTTGTTCATGACCCAATTTATTGCTTTATATCCGCCTACGTTTAATAGGCAAGACCGTAACCTGCCATGAAATACTTCACCAATAGTTCCTGATCGGGAACCATGTTAAAGGATTAAACTCAAAACAGATCCGCAGTACAACGAATCTTCCCGTTTCGCTTGTGTATATCACTACCAATGAATAACTTAGGTGTACCTATTAATTGTGTTTCCATATCATTAAATTTTAATTCATTTAAATCATTTTGGGCTTATCACTTTACCATCGATGTTATAAAACATAGTTATTAAGTACTAAACTGAAAGGGTTGTGCTTATTTGAAATGACCGCCAAATAGACTATTTCGCAATAGCGAAACATACCTTTTTGACTTTGAAATTATAAAAACAATACATAAAAATTCGGCTCTGTATTTATTCGAAAGGTTTGCGTCGCCATCGCTCCAACACTGACAGTGCTTGTGCAGATGTGTTACACTACGTTTCATATCAACAAACCGTTAGTTAATAAGAACAAATGAAGATTGCCTTTGTACTATATGACGAAATAACTCTTTTAGATTTTATTGGATTTTATGACCAATAAAAATATGAAAACCAAAGGGTTTATGTAAAATCTGAATAGTAATCTGTGCGCACTAAAAAATTGATAAAAGATAGCTTTGACCTAGAAATTATCATCGATAAAATAAAACCTGATTAATCAGTTTATGATATTATAATAGTTCTAGGTGGATATCGTACCAGAGAACTTCAATACAATAACGAATTGATTGAGAACTGGAGAAATTGTGGATTATTTAGTTTAAATATGCACAGGTCGCTTTTTAATTGGTGCAGCTGGATTTTTGAAAAATAAAATAGCAACGACTAAACTTAATGAATACAAATCATTGGAAAAGTATTGGAAAAGAGTTGCTCCATCATGGATTGTTGATGACAATTACACTATAATAGCTAGTGCAGTCACATCTTCATTGAATTTGGGCATATATGTAACTGAGAAACTTATCGGAAAAGAAAAAACCGAAGAAATAAGAATTGGAATGGACTATCACCCAGAGAAATTCGAAAAAATTATTATAATTAACGCCAAGTATCAAATATAGCTTCAATGTGCTAATTAAAAAGTAGCTTTTGACTATGCATTTGACTAAAAAAGGCCACTATGAAAACCCAACTGTATTTAAAACCGTTGTTCCAAAATAAATTAATTACTTGGACAAGACCACTCAACCAAATAGTTCAACGCCATTAAAAAAAGAATTGCATGAAAAAAATAATATCATTTATGCACCTATCTCTTGACGGTTTTGTTGCAGGACCAAACGGAGAAATGGACTGGATCAATGTTGATGAAGAAATTTTTGATCATGGAGCTGAAAGGATAGGTAAAAGCGACACTGCCTTATATGGTCGAGTAACCTATCAGATGATGGAAAACTACTGGCCTACGGCTGCAGAAAAGCCCACAGCTACTAAACACGACATTGAACATTCCAAATGGTATAGCAAAGTCCAAAAAGTTGTTTTATCCAAAACAATCAATGGTGCAGAATTGCCCAATACAAAAGTTATTGGGAACAAGCTTTCGGACAGTATCCATGATTTAAAAGAATCCCGCCAAGGCGAAGGCAAGGAAATTTTGCTTTTTGGTAGCCCCACCGCAACACATTCCCTTATGCAACTGAACTTGATTGACGGATACTGGCTATTTGTTAATCCAATTATTCTTGGACAGGGCATTCCATTGTTCGTAGACCTCAAGGATAAAATTAATCTGAAATTATTAACTACCAGACCATTTACTTGCGGGGTAACCGAACTGAATTATATAGTGGATAGACCATAAACATGACAGAAGAACAATTAAAAAAGCAGTTTCAAAAAATTGAGGACAACTTTAATAAAGCTGTAATTTCCAACAGCGTTGACGAAATTAAGAAGTGTATTACCAGCGACTGGGTATTGGTAGACAGTCAAGGGGGAATAATTCCGCAAGAAAGATTTTTTAGTGTTCTTGAGCAAGGTTTGCTTTCCCATTCTGCCATGACAAAAGAAATTTTAAGAGTTAAACTATATGGGGACATTGCTTTGGTAACCGGAAGGGGCCAAAATACCGCCATATGGCAAGGGGAGTCCTTAGCCTCAGACGAATGGATTACGGACGTATACAAAAAAGAAAATGACTGCTGGTTTTGTGTATTGACACATTTAACACCAGTAAAAAAATAGTTTAATGTAAGGTATCAATTCACATATAAAGAAAGGTGAAATTTTGGTTTCCAGAGGTGACAGATGAACCCCACTTTGAAAAACCATCTTTCTGGGTGAAAAAGAAAATCTTTGGCATACAAGACAAAATAAGGGTCATAATTAATTGTTTTCCAAGTGTATAATAAAAATCCTCTCTTAAAGCAACTCATTTGATAACAACAATTATTCGATTGCTCAACATATTAATAGTGGGATTAGTAGCCGGAGCAATCTTTGGGATTTTACTGGGGTATAATCCAAATGATTTATCGGCAGCGACATATATTGAGCAGCAACAAAGCGTTATAACCGCCTTAAATACACTTATGCCATTGCTTGGACTAATTGCAATTGGTCTAACCCTGACCGCTGCCTTTCTTCAAAAAAAGAATAAAAATGTTTTTGTGATTCTGCTGGTTGCCACTGGATTTTTGGTGCTCAGCGGACTTACCACCAATTTTGGCAATCAACCGATCAATAGCCTTGTTATGACATGGGATATGAATGCTCCCCCGAGTAATTGGATGATGCTTAGGAATCAATGGTGGACATATCATATTATTAGAACAATATCGGCCCTCATAGCATTTTTCCTAGTAATCTGGTCAAATATCAAAAAGGACTAAAAAACAACCGCTAACCGTGTATACAAAAAATTGCTAACTTTAGCTTAACCAATGTTAGTTGCTCGTTTGCCAGCTTCTGCTTTTTCTTCGGAAAATCCTGTTCACAAGCACCCAATATTTGATATACCTAACCATTACTTATAATATTCATTTATGAAGAATTACCTAAAATTTTTAGCAATAGTACTTTTTATTAGTTGTGAAAACAACAAAAAAGATACCACAAGTATGGTGGAAGTTGACCAAATAACTATTGGGAAGCATATTGAGCGTCTAGCGTCCGACGAGTTTCTAGGAAGAAAACCATTTACTGAAGGTGAAGTAAAAACCGTCAACTATTTAAAAGATGAGTTTGGTAAATTAGGACTTTTACCAGGAAATGGGGATAGTTTTTTTCAAGATGTTCCAATGGTGGAAATTACAGGAACCCCTTCTGAAAGTATGGTCATTTCAGGAAAAAATGGCAATTTAAATTTAGAACTCTTGAAAGATTTTGTAGCCACAACAAACAAAACAGTAACCCATGTTGGCCTCGAAAACTCAGAACTTGTTTTTGCCGGATATGGCATTGTTGCCCCGGAATATGGTTGGAACGATTATGAAGGCATTGATTGGAAAGGGAAAACAGCGGTAGTTTTAATTAATGATCCAGGTTTTAAATCTGGAGATTCCACCTTGTTTAAAGGAAATGAAATGACCTATTATGGTCGTTGGACCTACAAATATGAAGAAGCTGCTAGACAAGGTGCGGATGGACTTATTATTATCCATGATACTGAGCCGGCATCCTATGGCTGGAATGTAATTGAATCCGGTTGGACTGGTGCCCGACTAATTATTGAGAGTGATTTACCTCTTTTAAATGTCGAATCCTGGATAAGTGGTGAAAGTGCCCAAAAAATGTTCGATGCTTCAGCCATGAAGGGTCAAGATTATAAAACACTGTCCAGAAATAAAAACTTTAAACCAATTCCTTTAGATCTAAAAGTTTCTGTGGAAATTGAAAATAAAATTAAAGAAGATTTTTCTAAAAATGTAGTTGCAGTTATACCTGGCACCCTTAGAAAAGACGAATTTATTATTTATTCTGCACATTGGGACCATTTTGGTGTTGGCAAAGCCATTGAAGGTGATTCAATCTATAATGGCGCTGTAGATAATGCTTCCGGAACTGCTGGTTTATTGGCTATAGCTGAAGCCTTTAAAAAAAATGGCCCAACAAAACGTTCTATTGTATTCTTGGCGGTTACTGGGGAAGAGCAAGGTTTGTTGGGATCGGCCTACTATGCTGAAAACCCCATTTTTAATCCTAAAAAAACAGTAGCCAACATAAATATTGATGCTCTGGATAGCCCAGAAAAAATGAAAGATCTAACTATTACTGGTTATGGACAATCTGAAATGGATAAATATGCCGAAGAAGCAGCCATTAATCAAAATAGATACATAATTCCAGATCCTGAAGCTGAAAAGGGATATTTCTTTAGATCAGATCATTTTAATTTTGCGAAAATTGGGATCCCAGCCTTATACGCAAGTGGGGCCTATGAAGGATTTCATAAAAGTATTGAAGAAATAAAAGAGCGTAATGATTATTATAGGATCAATAAATATCATCAGCCTTCAGATGAATACCATCCTGAATCAACTGAATTAAGTGGGGTGCAATTGGACTTACAACTCTTTTTTAATGTAGGGTTGAAATTAGGGAATGAAGATTATTTCCCAAAATGGCATAATGGAAGTGAATTTAAAGCTGCTAGGGAACAACCATAACTATTGGCACTACCGTGAAGTATTAAAGCAAAATGCATACTTGAAAAAATGGATAATTGTTTAACAATTGAACCTCGTTTTTGTGGCCCATTAAATAGTGGAAATGGGGGTTATGTTTGTGGGCTCCTAGCAAATTATGTTGACTTTACCGCAGAGGTTACCTTACAAAAGCCTCCTCCATTAAGTACTGAAATGGATATTGTTGTAGACCAAAAGAAATTGCAGTTGATGCATTTAGGAGAAACCATAGCTTCTGTAAAATTGGGGTCTGTTGATTTTGAAGCCCCACCGGCTCCAGATTTCAATATGGCCTTGGAAGCTTCGAAAAGTTATATAGGGTTTATAGAACATCCTTACCCATATTGTTTTGTTTGCGGACCAAAAAGAGAATCTCCGGACGCGCTTTGTATTTTTCCAGGAAAAACTTCAGCTGCCAATACCATAGCTGCACCATGGGTCCCAGATAAGGTCTTATCTGATGGAGATGGTAACGTTAAAAATGAATTTGTTTGGTCGGCATTGGATTGCCCTGGAGGAATTGTGGTTTTAGAAAAAAGCAAATTGATATTGTTGGGCCGGATGACGGCACAGGTTAAGCATAAAATTGAAATTGGGGAGAAATGTGTAGTCATTGGCTGGTTAAAAGGACAAGAAGGTAGAAAATTCTTTTCCGGTACCGCAATCTATACGGAAAGCAAAGGGCTTTGCGCTGTTGCTAGTGCTATTTGGATAGACATCAAATAAATCAGTATATGACCAAACCAATTTAAAAGGGGGTTATTTAATCACTTGTCACCAATTTCAACAATGAATATGCCCAATAAAATTTAATGGATTTACAGCACTTACAAAAATTTGTTCAACAAAAATCTTGAAAAAGGAAGGCAAAACCAGCTGTAATGATTGAAAAAAAAAATCTGAAAAGAATAACAATGACACTGGAAGATTTAGGATACCATAAAGAATTAAAAGACTACCGAAAAGAAAATGATCTCGACTCGTTTGGTATTGGAAGAGTTATTTCTGAGCACAAGGACCGATATACTGTCAAGACTGAAGATGGCGAATTTGATGCTGAGCTCATAGGAAATTTAAGATTTACGGCAGCTAGTAGGAATGATTTGCCAGCGGTTGGTGATTGGGTATCCATATCGGAATATGATGACGGTAAAGCGCTCATTTATGCCGTATTCCCTAGAAAATCAATTTTAGAAAGAAAGGCTGTAAGTACATTGGGCCAAACTCAAATTATAGCTACAAATATTGATTTTGGACTGATCCTTCAATCCGTGAACAGAGACTTTAATATCAATCGGTTGGAACGTTACCTAACCATTTGCAATGCCTCCAAGATTGCGCCCATTATTGTTTTAAGTAAATTAGATTTAATTGATAAACAGCAATTGGAAGAATTAATGGTTCAAATAAAGGAGCGGATTAAAAACGTTCCCTTATTTGCGATAAGCAATCAATCCCAAACGGGAATTGATGCGTTAAAATCCAAATTGACAAAAGGTTGCACCTATTGTCTCCTAGGGTCTTCAGGTGTTGGAAAATCTACCCTTGTCAATACTTTGTCAGGAGATGGTTTAATGGCGACTGGAAAAATAAGCAAGGGTATTGAAAGAGGGAAACATGTTACCAGCCATAGGTCATTAATTGTGCTGGAAAATGGAATCTTAATAGACAATCCAGGAATGAGGGAAGTAGGGATTACCAATATTTCCGATGGTCTTGAAATGACCTTTGATGAAATATTGAATCTAGCACAAGATTGCAAATTCAATAATTGTACGCATACAAGTGAAAGTGGATGTGCAGTATTGGAGGCCATTGAAAAGAAGGAGTTGGATGCCGATGCCTATACAAATTTTATGAAAATGGAAAAAGAAAGGATGCATTTTGAGTCGGACGCAACAGAGCGGAAAAAGAAGGATAAGGACTTTGGGAAAATGATCAAGAGCATAAAAAAACAAAGAAGAAATAATAAATACTAAGCTACACGCTGTACAAGCAGTTGTTTGCCATTTATAAAAATAATGAAGTATTATATAGCCTTATCAATTTTGTTTTTTACGGCAAGCTTAAATGCCCAGTCTTTTTTGGGCAGTATCCAATTCGGAAAATCCTCCCTAAACTATAAGATAAGGTTGGCAGAAATTGAAGGGCAAACGGAAGCCTATTTTTCCAGCTTGGTAATGAATGCCTATGAAATACCTTGTCAAAGGGCAACCTTAAGAAAAGACTCCCTTAAATTCTATGTAGTTAGCGATCATTATGTTTATGAATATAATTACATTAAACAAAACATCAACTTTAAGGGGCACTTAAAGGTTTATTCGAATGAAAATGAACAATTATTGAACACATTTGAAACCAACTTAACCCAAGAAACCAAAAATGAATCAGAGGCCATTAAAAAACAAAATTTTAGCTTTACCAGCAATGGTCTTGAATTATTCGGAACTCTATGGAAACCTAAAAATCCAATACACAAGGGTATGTTTTTAGTGACATCCTCTCAAGGAAATGACCGAAGTGGCACTAATGCGGAAGCCTCCTTCTTTACCAATTTAGGGTATACCGTTTTTAATTACGATAAGCGTGGTACAGGCAAGTCTGCCGGCGAATGGCAATCTGCGACCATTGAAGAACTATGTTCCGATGATATGAATGCCTTGGAGTTTTTCTCCATAACTTCCTCCCTGCCCCAATCTGATATAGGGATAAAAGGCAGTAGTCAAGGAGGCATAAAAATCCCATATATCCTATCAAAAATGCCTGAATTGTGTTTTGGTATTTCAGTTAGTTGCCCGGATGGGACCCTCTTGGAAAGTGACTTAAATCATTGGAAAAATATAAATTACCCTCATATTGGAAAAGAAAATATTGAACTGGCCTTAAAAGTTCAAAAAGCGGGCTACGATTATCTGGCGGGAAATATTTCATATGAATTATTGGTGCAGGAATCATATAAATATAGCACAGAAGATTGGATAAAATATGTCTGGTTACCTGAACGGGATGTGCCAAAAGATTACAAGTTAAATTTTAGCGGACTTCCTTATTTCGAAATGATAAAGCAACCAGTTTTGGTTATCCAAGGATTATCGGATGAAGTTGTTCCGCCCAAAAGTTATAAAACTATAGAAAAAGCAATTAAAATATCCAAACCACCCAATTCTAGAGTAATCACACTTGCCGATACCAATCATTCAATGACCTATCTGAATAAAGAATTTCCATATTTTCAAATACTAAATCCCGTGTATTTGAATACTATGACAGAATGGTTAAATAAAATTATACAAGAATAGGAATAAGGTAGATCAATTTGTAAAATATTAATTAGATGATTCTGTGGAATTTATAAAACGAGTATCAACACCTTACCAAAACATAGGTTAGATTTGTTTATCTGTGGTTAATCTGCAGCTTATAAGGGAATTTCAAAATCCGATATACTGCCCGAAATTAAATTGGCCTTGTCTGCGATGACAATTTTAACTATTAATCAAACAATTGGATATTCACTTATAAAGTTTTTGTTTATTATTTATATGAAAAAATTGTGGATAATCTTTCATCAAATTACGATATACTACCAAACCTAAAATAGCTTGAAACGAGGAGTATTAAAAACCTTTTACCTAAATTAAAAACATATCAATACAACTGAAATACATATTGTTCCCAACATACCCCTCCCGATCCGACTACAGGAATATGGCGTTGGCATTTTCATTGCAGCTTTGACCAAATCGGCCCTGAAAAAGGCCCTGAAAAAAAAGTTCATTACGGTCAATGATGTTATTGCCACAACGGCTACCTTGATAATGGGAGGTGAGTGCATAAAGGTATCCATTCCAAAAGAAGTAAGCCCCAATAAGAATCTGGCATTAGTACTCAAAGTTTTATTTGAAGATGATCATTTGGCCTTAATTCATAAACCGGCCGGGATTTTGGTGAGCGGCAATAGTTTTAAAACCATTGCCAATGCCTTAGCCCAAAACATTGAGCCAAGTAATCTTCCAGATGCTACAAAACCTCAGCCAGTACACAGATTGGACTATGCTACCACAGGTGTTTTATTGGTTGGAAAAACAAGTAGTAGTATTCGTGCTCTAAACAAAATGTTCGAAGACAAAAAAATGATGAAAACCTATTATGCAGTTACTATTGGCGAAATGAAGGATGAAGGAATAATCACCACAGAAATTGACAGTAAGAAATCACAATCTAATTATAAAGTATTCAGCACAGTTGCCTCAAAAAAATTCGGTAAACTCAACTTGGTACAATTAATGCCTCAAACAGGAAGAAGGCATCAATTGCGCAAACACTTGTCCAGTATTAATAATCCGATACTTGGAGATGCAATATATGGAATAGAAAATTTAATCTTAAAGGGCAAGGGCTTGTATTTACATTCCTATTCGTTGGATTTTATACATCCATTTACAAATAAGCATATCTATTTAAAAGATGAACTCCTACAAAGGTTCCATAAAATCTTTATTCCAAAAACAGGAGATACTTCTGCCAACAGCACTTGCAGTATTTAGGAGCTTGGTTTTTAATCCAAGGTTTTGACTATCTTTATAATATACGCTAGAATGAATACAGCCACAAAGAATATTGACAACTATTTGGACAACCATTTCATCCACAGAAGTAATTGGTTAAGAGCAGCAGTTCTTGGGGCCAATGACGGAATTTTGTCAACGGCGAGTCTTGCAATTGGTGTAGCAGCTGCCAGTGATGTAAGGGACCCAATTGTACTGGCTACTCTAGCCGGTTTAGTAGCAGGCGCCCTATCTATGGCAGCTGGTGAATATGTTTCAGTAAGTTCCCAGACAGATGTAGAAAAAGCAGATATTGAAAGAGAAAAAATAGAATTAAAAGAAACACCAGAGATTGAATTGCAGCTTTTAGCCGAGATTTATGAAAAAAGAGGGTTGAAAAAAGAAACTGCTATAACTGTTGCCAGAGAACTAACAGCACACGATGCTCTAGGAGCACACATAAGGGATGAATTGGGATTGAATGAAATAAGTAAAGCCAAACCATTTCAAGCCGCTATAGCTTCTGGAACAGCTTTTACGGTCGGTGGAATCTTACCCCTTATTGTTACCCTGTTCCTGCCATTAAAAAGCATGGAATATTCACTTTACGGTTTTGCTCTTTTTTTTCTAATCATTTTAGGAGCATTAGCGGCTAAAACAGGGGGCTCAAGTATTTTTAGGGCTATTATCCGAATTTCATTCTGGGGAACAGTGGCAATGGGCCTGACCGCTATGGTCGGGTATTTTTTTAATGTAAATATTGGTTAGAAAACTATACACAAAAATATATTGTGGGTACTAAAACGACCCCTTATATAAACTTAAAAGATCTCTTATTTTTATTGAAAATATATTTTTTAAACGGCAATCTCAGTTTATAATTTTAAACAAAAACCCACTAGATGAGTTTATAACCTCCCACCCTATGAATCCCGAGCTTGATTTTTTCTATAATAAGGATGGTAAGTGGCAGGACGCCTATAAGCAATTGAGAATGATCGTTCTCGACTGTGGATTGTCCGAAGAATTGAAATGGGGAAAACCTTGTTACACCTATAAGCACACAAACATTGTTTTAATACATGGGTTTAAGGAATTTTGTGCCCTACTATTCCACAAAGGCGCCCTGTTAAAGGACACTAATGGTATCCTAGTGCAACAAACCGAAAACGTACAGGCGGCAAGGCAGATAAGGTTTACCAATGTTGAGGAAATAGCTGGAATGGAAGCTACCCTAAAAGCCTACATTTTTGAGGCCATAGAAGTCGAAAAATCCGGGCTAAAAATAGATTTTAAAAAGACCAAGGAATATAAGGTGCCTAAAGAATTTGAAGATATCTTAAAGGAAATTCCGGAATTAAAAACGGCGTTTGAATCGCTCACCCCAGGCCGACAAAGAGGATATCTTCTTCATTTTTCCCAACCCAAACAATCCACAACCAGAATATCCAGGATTGAAAAATGTATGGAGCAAATTCTCAACGGCAAGGGATTAAATGACTACCCAAAATCATAGTTTTTTATGAACAAATTCCCATTGACAACATTTCTTATTGTGGCGTTAAGTTTGTTAGCGTATAAGGCTTCACCCTTTCAACCAAATCTTACAAAGACCGGTATACCTAGTGATAGCTTAAAAGTTTATGAATCCGAAAATTTAATTGTTGTAAAACTATCCCAACATATTTACCAGCATATTTCCTTTTTAAATACAGATGATTTCGGTAAAGTTGCCTGTAACGGAATGTTGGTCATCAATAGCCATAAAGGAGTGATGTTCGACACCCCTACGGACGACAAAAGTGCCATGGAATTAATAAGATTTGTGACCAAGAAATTAAAAACGGATATAACTGCCGTTATACCAACCCATTTTCATGAAGATTGTATTGGAGGGATAGCTAGTTTTATTGATGAGGGCATTCCTGCATACGCCAATAATAAAACAATAGCCTTATTAAAAATGAAAAAATTAAACTTTACCAAATACATAAATGAATTTAACGGCGAGCTTAGTTTGAATATCGGAGACAAAAAAGTGTATGCCGAATACTTTGGAGAAGGCCATACCAAAGACAATATTATAGGGTATTTCCCTGAGGACGAAGCTATTTTTGGCGGATGCCTTATAAAAGAGGAAAAGGCTACTAAAGGATACTTGGGAGACGCCAATACCGACGAATGGTCGGCAACCGTTCAAAATATCAAATTAAAATACCCTAACACCAAAATTGTAATTCCAGGTCATGGCAAAAATGGGGGTACAGCATTATTGGATTATACCATACAGCTCTTTCAGTAAAGAGTGGGCCCCACAAATGGACCCCTTACTCTTATTCCCGCTTATTTAGAACACGAACAATTTATATTAAAAAACCTTGGCCAGGGAATTCCTGGGCCAAGGTTTTAATCTTACTGAACATTTCAGCCTTATTTACTTAAACGGAAGTCCGTATCCAATTATACATTTTCAGGAACTTCAAATCCTTTGCGATAATCCCTTCTCAACATTTTATCGGCCTCCGCATCGTTTACGAAAGATTCGGATTTTGGATTAAAGGTCAGGACACGACCGGTTCTGTAGGCAATGTTGCCCAAATGCGCCAGTCCAGAGGAAAGATGCGCTGTTTCTACCGGCCCGTTCAAAATAGTTTTATCGCGCTTGCGCACAGCCTCTATAAAGTTGGCAAAATGTCCGTCAGTACCACCGTCTCCGCGGTCCATTTCCGACCCTGATTTACCACCATCCTCT
>TARA_R110000868_G_scaffold312942_2_pt1 | contig 14559 bp, 9 predicted proteins | sample TARA_R110000868 | Tara Oceans TARA_R110000868 (sample SAMEA4397489) | marine metagenome | biome: Polar Biome; feature: [SRF] surface water layer (ENVO:00010504); material: water (ENVO:00002006), including particulate matter (ENVO:01000060) such as... | depth 5 m | reverse complement strand
AAATCCGCAGTAAAATTCGAGCGCGCGTTATGTCACGCCGATTCAAGCCGCGCAACGCTGCGAAGCGGCTTGCCGGTGCGGATGAGCGCTGAAAGGGCTGATTGCTGGGTGGAATGGGGGAATTTGGGGGAGGATTGGAGCGGCGTGGCAAAGAGTTGGGATCGATCCAACCCGTCCGCCTTCGCCAGAGGCTGCGGCGGGACAGCCTTCGCTCGATTTGCGTTGGGCCTGCCCAGCCGAAGCTCGCACTGCGAGCGAAGGCTGGTGCGGATGGAGGGACTCGAACCCCCACGCCTTGCGGCACTTGGACCTAAACCAAGCGCGTCTACCAGTTCCGCCACATCCGCACATAGCGGCGCGGTGATGACATGCAGCCGCATGCCGTGCAACCCGGATTTCCGGTGTCGCCGCGGACGGCGATGCGGCACAATCTGATCAGCGAGCACAATGATGGGATCGGAGAACATGAGCGAAGAGACCGAACGCAGCAGCTTCGACTGGGAAACGCGCTTTGCCGCCAATGAGACACCGTGGGAACGTCCGGGCCTGCACCCGGCTGTGCTGGCCTGGGCCGAGGCTGGCGAGTTCGTGCCCGGCTCGCGCGTCATCATTCCCGGCTGTGGCCGCTCGCCGGAACTCGCCTTTCTCGCCGCGCGCGGGCTTGATGTCACCGGCGCCGATCTCTCGCCCACCGCCCTCGCCTTCCAGCGCCAGACCCTCGACACCGCCGGCCACGACGCCACGCTGCTCGAAGGTGATGTCCTGGCCCACCGCCCGGACGCGCACTATGACACGGTGTATGAGCAGACTTTCCTGTGTGCGATCCCGCCGCGTCTGCGGGTCGATTACGAGCGCGCCCTGTGTGACTGGCTCAGGCCGGGCGGGCATTTGCTGGCGCTGTTCATGCAGAAGGATGTGCCGGGCGGACCGCCCTTTGGCTGCGCCTTGCCGGCCATGCGCGAACTCTTCCCGGACCAGCGCTGGATCTGGCCGGACGACAGCGATTTCGTCGCCTGCCCCCACCCCTCGCTCGGCGCCAAGGCCGAACTGGCCGGCGTGCTCGTCCGCCGCTAGCTGGCGTCGTCATTGACCGGTGCTGCGGCCGGTTTGCGCGCCTTGCCATGCTTGGCCGTCATCGGCGCCCGTGTCAGCACGTAGAGCCCGGCAATCGTTCCGGCCACGACATTGGCAAAGGCCACACCCCAGATCACGCCCGAAGGTGCGCCGAACAGGATGGCGCCAGCCAGCACAGCTGGGACCATCAGACCCAGCGCACGCCCGGCAGTGATCGCCATGCCATGGCCTGGACGGCCGAGGCCGTTGAAGCCGGCACTGGCCGCAATGGTGATACCGTAGCCGGCTATCGTCAGCGGCACGAGACGCCAGTAGAACACCGCCGTCGCCTGGCCGGCCTCGCTGGGCAGGAAGGCTGCTGCAAGCATGTCAGCGCAAAGCCAGAGCACGATTGCGATCGCCAGGCTCCAGCCGATACAGAACAGGAAGCTGGAGCGGAAGGCCTCGCGTACCCGGTCGAGCCGGTTGGCGCCGCCATTCTGGCCGGTCACGGCGCCGATACTGGCCGAGAGTGCAAACAGCGGCACGATCGCGAAAGCCTCGATCCGACCGGCCACGCCGAGCGCAGCAACGGCAGCATCGCCAAAGCGCGCCATCGCCAGCCCACTCATCGCGACGGTCATGGCGATCGGATTGAAGATGTTGGATATGCTGGCCGGCAGGCCGACGCGGGCGATATCGCCCCAATGGTGCCAGACCTCGCCCAGATCGGCCCAACCGAAATCGATCAGTTTTTCCTTGAACACCAGGTACCAGCCGACCATGGCGAAGGTCAGCGCATTGGCGGCCACCGTGGCCAGCGCCGCACCGGACACGCCCCAGCCCAGGCCGGGGAACAGGCCGAACACATCATCGAGAATGAAGATCGGGTCGAGGATCAGATTGAACACGGCAGCGGCGATCATCATCAGGCTGGGAATAATCGCATTGCCCAGGGCGCGCAGAATATTGCTCGCCACCATCGGGCCAACGATCAGAACGATGCCGCCAAACCAGACCGTCATATAATCGACGACATGGGGCAGCATGGTCGCGCTGGCTCCCAGCGCACGGAAAATCGGTTCCACGAACACGATCCCCAAAGCCGAGACCGCCCCGACCGAAAGCAGGGAGAGCATCATGGCATCTGTCGCGATGCGCGGGATGGAGCCGGCATCCTTGCGACCGGCAGCCCGCGAGACGGCCGAGACGGCCCCGGCGCCAAGCCCGATCGAGACACTCATCACCAGCATGGTGACGGGAAAACTCATCTGCACCGCGGCCTGCTGCGCCGTGCCCAGCGTGCCGACCCAATAAGTGTCGACAATGCCGACCAGCATCATGGCGAGAATGCCGAAACTCATCGGCACGAGCATGCGCAGGATATGGCCGAATACCGGCCCCTCGGTCATGTCGTGGGCTGTCCGTCCGGCCATGCTGTATCCTTATCGAGACGCGAGCGGTGTTAGATAGAGGTTATCGCCGCTTTCTGCACCCGGCTGACGTCACTTCGACGTGAATGGCGGCTATGCAGTCGCCTTGTTGAGGTCGTAGGCGGCGATTGAAGCGAGGTTGACGATGTCGGTCACCGAAGCCCCAAGCCGGGCAATCTGGACCGGTTTCTCAAGCCCCACCAGCATCGGACCGATCACGGTCGCACCGCCGGCAGCCTTCAGCAGGCGCACAGCGATCGAGGCCGAGTGCACGGCGGGCATGATCAGGACATTGGCCGGTTCACTCAGACGCGAGAAGGGATAGAGATCGTGATGATCGGGATCGAGCGCGATATCGGCTGCCATCTCGCCTTCATACTCAAAGTCGACCCCGAGCTTGTCGAGAATGGCGACGGCATCCTGCATTTTCTCGGAGCGCTCGCCCGGCGGATTGCCGAAACTCGAATAGGACAGGAAGGCCAGGTGCGGCGTCAGCCCGAAGCGGCGCGCGGCATTGGCCGTGGCAATCGCGATTTCCGCCAGCGCCTGGGCGTCGGGAAATTCGGTGACGGTGATATCGCCGATGATCAGGGTACGTCCGCGCGAAACCGCAGCGGCAATCCCGACCGCGCGACCACCCGCCGCCGAATCGAGCGCCAGCTTGACGTCACGCATCACGACATTGGAGTGGCGCGTCACGCCGGTGACCATGCCGTCGGCCTGGCCCATTTTCAGCATGCAGGCGGAGAAGACATTGCGGTCATTATTGACCAGACGCTGGACGTCGCGGCGCAGATAACCCTTGCGCTGCAGGCGTCCGTACAGAAAATCGGCATATTCCGCATTCTGCTCCGAGAGGCGGGCATTGCAGATTTCCAGCGTATCGGTCGGGATGCCCAGTTCGCGCATATTGGCGAGGGCGATATTCTCGCGTGCCACCAGGATCGCCCTGCCCAGACCCTGGGACTGGAAAGCATGAGCGGCACGGATCACCGAAGGCTCCTCGCCCTCGGCAAACACGATCGTCTTCTGTTCGGCGCGGATCGAGGCGGCGACGCGCTGCTGCAACGCGGCCGTCGGATCGAGCCGGCGCGCCAGCGTGTGGGTGTAATTGACGCCCTCATCGAAAGGCAGACGCGCGACACCACTATCAACCGCCGCCTTGGCGACGAAGGGCGGCACCCAGGAGATCAGGCGCGGATCGAAGGGCGACGGGATAATGTAATCGCGGCCGTATTGCAGGCGCTCGCCCTTATAGGCCAGCGCGACCTCATCGGGCACGTCTTCGCGCGCCAGAGCCGCCAGCGCCCGGGCGGCAGCGATCTTCATCTCTTCATTGATGGTCCGGGCGCGCACATCGAGCGCCCCGCGGAAAATATAGGGGAAGCCGAGGACATTATTGACCTGGTTGGGATAGTCCGAGCGGCCCGTCGCCATGATGACATCATCGCGCACCGACTTGACCTCTTCCGGGGTGATTTCCGGCGTTGGATTGGCCATCGCGAAAACGATCGGGTTCGGGGCCAGGCTGGCGATGATCGCCTTGGTGAAGACACCCGCCGCCGACAGGCCGAGCAGAACATCGGCGCCAACCGCCGCTTCGGCAAGCGTACGGGCTTCAGTCTTGACCGCGTGTCGGGCGAGGCGCTCGTGCAGACCTTCGCGCCCCTCGTAAACCACGCCCTCGATATCGACGACGATGGTGTTTTCCTTGCGCACCCCGATCGATTCGATCAGTTCGAGCACAGAGAGGCCCGCCGCGCCGGCGCCGCACAGGACGACCTTGGTGTCCTCGAGCTTGCGTCCGGTGATATCGCAGGCATTGATCAGCCCGGCCGTCGCGATGATCGCGGTTCCGTGCTGATCATCATGGAAAACCGGAATATCGAGCATTTCGCGCAGACGGCGTTCGATCTCGAAGCATTCCGGCGATTTGATATCTTCCAGATTAATGCCGCCAAACGTGTCACCGAAACCGCGGACGCAAGCGATGAACTCCTCCGGATCGGTGTAGTCGATCTCGATGTCGACGGCGTCGATATCGGCAAAGCGCTTGAACAGGATCGCCTTGCCTTCCATCACCGGTTTCGAGGCTCGCGGACCCAGATTGCCGAGACCGAGAATGGCGGTGCCATTGGAGACGACGGCGACCATATTGCCCTTGGAGGTATAGTCGTAGACCGCGTCAGGATCGGCCGCGATGGCCCTCACCGGCGCTGCAACACCCGGCGAGTAGGCCAGCGCCAGATCGCGCTGGGTCGACATCGGCTTGGTCGCCGCGATGGCGAGCTTGCCCGGGGTCGGCTTGAGGTGAAACAGCAGGGCATCGATATCGAGCTGGCTGTCGGCGCTGTAGGGGGTATCTGACGACATGGGTCAACCTTCTGGAGGGAGTGGCCCGAACATGAACTGAGCCGCCGCTCGCGCCAAGCCCGCAACCTGTATTATCGATCGGACGCGTCCAAACGCGCCATGGCGCGCTCGCGCGCTATCTCATCCGACAAGGCCTGCAACACCTGTGGCAACATGCCGGGAAGGTCTTCCGCAATCAGGCCCTGGCCCAGGCGCAGCCCCGCATCGCCATGCAGCCAGGCGGCACTGCACGCGGCCTCGAAGGCCGGCACGGATTGGGCCATCAAACCACCGATCAGCCCGGCCAGCACATCGCCGCTACCCGCTGTCGCCAGCGCCGGACTGGCATGACGATTGATGACCGGAACCTGCCCCTCGCCCGCAATCACCGTATCGGCGCCCTTGAGCAGAACGACACAGCCCGCCAGTCGCGCCGCCTCGCAGGCCGCCTCGATCCGGTTGGCCGAACCGGCCAGCAAACCCGGGAAAAGCCGCTCGAACTCGCCGGTGTGGGGCGTGATTACATCGATCGGCCGCAGCCGGGCGAACAGGGCCTGCGGCTCGGCCTCGAAGGAGGTCAGCGCGTCAGCATCGAGTACCAGCGCTGCGGACTGTGTCAGCGCCTCGAGCACGGCGCGGCGCGTCGTCTCGCCGACCCCTGCGGCAGGGCCGATCACCGCGGCACTGGCGCGCAATGACACCAGAAACTCGCCCGTATCCGCCTCGGCATCCCAGCGTTTCACCATCACGGCTGTCAGGGCGGCTGCATTGACCAACAGTGCCGAAGCCGGGCTCGCCAGCGTCACCAGACCGGCCCCTGCGCGCAGCCCGGTGATCGCCGCCAGCCGCGCCGCGCCGGTCGAGGACGCCCCGCCGGAGAAGACGACCAGTCGGCCGCGTTGATGCTTGTGCGTTCCCGCCTGCGGTGCGGGCATTGCCTCGCGCCACAAGGCCGGCGCATTGAGCCGGGCCAACGGCGTGACGGCGCGGCGCCAGCCCTCGGGAATACCGATATCGGCGATCAGGATCTCACCGCACAACGAGGCGGCTGGCTCCAGGCAGTGCGCCGGTTTTCGGCAATGAAAGCTTACGGTGAAGTCGGCGCGAAATGTGATCGCCTCCGGTGCCGGTTGATCTCCGGATATCCCGCTGGGGAGATCTACCGCGACAACCGGCATGCGAGTGGATGCGAGCGCTGCCGCCAGATCCGCGACCATGCCATCGAGTGGACGCGACAGGCCCGCGCCAAATACGGCGTCGACCACGAGCCCGGCCTCGCCGAGCGATTGCGCCGACATCGATTCCACCGGTCCGTTCCAGAGCTTCAGCGCCGCTGCGGCATCCCCCTTGAGCCCGTCCGGCTCGCCGAGCAGAGCGATCCGGACCGGCCAACCAGCCTGGCGCAGCACATGACCGCAGACGAAACCGTCACCGCCATTATTGCCGGGGCCGCACAGAATCAGAACGGGCCGCGCAGCCCAGCGCGACCGAATCGCCCGGGCGACGGCAGAGCCGGCGCTCTGCATCAGGGTGAATCCGGGCACGCCAGCGGCCGCAGCATAGCGGTCACAGGCACCGCAATCGGTCGTTTTGAGCACGTCGAGAGGCATCATCGCTCCATTGTGCAGCACACCTGCCCGATTGTGAGGCATTTGTGGACACCCTCAATAGCCCGGTTCATTTGCCTCTTGTAACGCCCGGGCGCATCACTAGCGTCAACGCAAGATACCGGAGTCGGTCATGAAGAAAATCGAAGCCATCATCAAACCGTTCAAGCTTGATGACGTGAAGGAAGCGCTGCAGGAAATCGGCGTACAGGGACTGACCGTGATTGAGGCCAAGGGATTTGGCCGTCAAAAAGGTCATACCGAGCTCTATCGCGGCGCTGAATACGTCGTCGACTTCCTGCCCAAGATCAAGATCGAGCTGGTCCTGCCCGCCGACCGCGTCGACGCCGCCATCGAGGCGATCCAGAACGCGGCCCAGACCGGGCGGATCGGCGACGGCAAGATTTTCGTCAGCCCCGTTGAACGAGTCATCCGCATCAGGACCGGCGAAACCGGCCTCGACGCGCTTTAAATCAGTCCATTCTTGCCGCCCAACAAATTCGGAGCCAGGCCCATGTCCAATGAAATTCTCAAGAAACTGCATGATGAAAACATCAAATATGTCGACCTGCGCTTCACCGATCCGCGCGGCGCGCTGCAGCATGTGACCTTCGACCGGTCGGAAGTGAACGAAGACTTCTTCGAAGACGGCGTGATGTTTGACGGCTCCTCGATCGCCGGCTGGAAAGCGATCAATGAGTCCGACATGATCCTGAAGCCCGATCCAACCGCCATGTTCATGGACCCCTTCTACCAGCAGCCGACCATGATCCTGCTCTGCGATGTGCTCGAGCCCGGCACCGGCAATGCCTATAATCGCGACCCACGCACCACGGCCAAGAAAGCCGAAGCCTTCCTCACCTCCACCGGGATTGGCGACACCGCCTATATCGGACCGGAAGCGGAATTCTTCGTGTTCGACGATGTGCGCTACACGACCGGCCAGGCCGAGACGAGCTATTCGATCGACAGCGAAGAAATGACCCAGAATTCCGGCCGCCATTATGAAGGTGGCAATATGGGGCACCGTCCGGGACCCAAGGGCGGCTATTTCCCGGTCAATCCTGTCGATACCTGCCAGGACATGCGTACGGAAATGCTCTCCGTTCTGGAGGAGCTCGGACTGAAGCCCGAGAAACACCATCATGAAGTCGCCCCGGCCCAGCACGAGCTCGGCATGAAGTTCGATACGCTGACGACGATGGCCGACCGCATGCAGATGTACAAATACACCGTGAAAATGGTCGCCCATGCCTATGGCAAGACCGCGACCTTCATGCCCAAACCGATGTGGGGCGATAATGGCAGCGGCATGCATGTCCACCAGTCGATCTGGAAGAATGGCAATCCGGTCTTCGCCGGCGATCAATATGCCGATTTGTCCGAAACCTGCCTTCACTATATCGGCGGCATCATCAAACACGCCAAGGCCATCAACGCCTTCGCCAATGCCTCCACCAATAGCTATAAGCGCCTGGTCCCCGGCTTCGAAGCCCCGGTCCTGCTGGCCTATTCGGCCCGCAATCGTTCTGCCTCGATCCGGATCCCCTGGGTCACCTCGCCAAAAGCGAAGCGCCTGGAAACCCGCTTCCCGGATCCGGCCGGCAATGCCTATCTCACCTTCTCGGCCCTGTTGATGGCCGGCCTCGACGGGATCGAGAACCGCATCCATCCGGGCGATCCGATGGACAAGGACCTCTACGACCTGCCGCCGCAGGAGCTCAAGGGCATTCCAACCGTCTCCCGCTCGCTGCGTGAAGCGCTCGAAGCGCTCGATGCCGACCGCGATTTCCTCAAGAAGGGCGGCGTCATGGATGACGACCAGATCGATGCCTATATCGAGCTCAAGATGGAAGAAGTCCTGCGCTACGACATGCATCCGCATCCGGTTGAGTTCGACATGTATTATTCCTGCTAGCCGGATATTTCCGACGGCAACACGCGCATAACAGCACGGCCGGGAGCAATCCCGGCCGTGTTTGTATGTGTTTGCGCATCCAGAACGGTCGACGGGGCGCTTTGCATTCGCTACAAATCTCAGCAAGTTTGCCGGACCTTGTTCGGTCGTAATCATCAGGAGTCGGTATGCGTCGCCGTTTTATGTTCGCCAGCGCCCTTGTATCGCTGACCGTTGCTGCCCCTGCCGCGTTTGCGGATCGTGATGTCACCACGGAAATCACCGACGTGCTGGAAACCGCCACTGCGGGCTCTGGCGGAGGTGCCGACAACATCGTGATCTCCAGCTCGGGGCGGGTTACCCGCACCGATGCGAGTGCGGCTGCAGTCACGCTGAACAGCGATAATTCGGTTACCAATAACGGTACTATCTCCATCACGACCGATGATGATGATGCCGTCGGCGTCCATGTCGTCGGCGGAAATACCGGCGACTTCACCAATTCCGGGCGAATCGAAATCCTTTCCGAAACCGCGCAGATCCTCGGTGAGGATGGCCGGGTCGACGGTCCGATCGCGACGGGCAGCAATCGCGTTGCGATTCTCGTCGATGGCGCCGCAGTCTTTACCGGCGACATTCTGATGACCTCGGGCAGTGCGATCGTGGTGCGCGGCAATGATTCGGCCGGCATTCGTATCCTGTCCAATCTGGACGGCGACTTTACCTATGCGGGCCTCACCTCCATGGGCGGTGACAATTCCATCGGTATCGAAGCGCGCGGCGACATCTCCGGCAATATGTTGGTTGGTGGTTCGGTCGCAGCCGTCGGCGAAGACTCCGTTGGCGTCAGCATTCATGGCGATATCGGCGGCCGCCTGCTGGTCAGCGGTGCGGTCAGCTCCACCGGCTACCGCTTTACCGGCGCCCTGACCGACGCCACGCTGGGTGACACGGTGCTCGACGCCGAGGATCGCACCAATTCCGGCTCGGCCTTCGTGGTCAATGGCAATGTTGCCGGCGGCGTGATGATCAACGGCCCCGTCTCGGACAATGTCGATACAGCGCTCGATGAGGCGCTCGTCTCTGCGGCATCGGTGACGACGCGCAGCGGTTCGGTCGCCATGCACATCGTGGCGGACGTTCAGGATATCGTGCTCGGCCAGGTCGTTATTCCGGCCATCGCCGACGATCCGGACACGGCCGATGTCGATGAGAGCGAGCCCCAGCAATTGCTCGGCTACAGCTTCATCAATCGCGGCACGATCAGCGGTACGGGCGATCTTGATGGCGTCAGCGGGCAGGCCCTGCGGATTGATGGCGGCGGCGGTTTCACCACGACCCTGTCCGACGGCATGCTCAATGTGGGCGTGATTGCCAGCACCACCTACGGCACTGCGACCAAGCCCGCCATCGGGACGGCCTTTGCCCTCGGTGAGGGTGCCATCGTTCCTGTGCTCAACAATACCGGTATCCTGCGGGCCACCTCGATCGGCATTGGCGGCACGGCTCGTGCCCTGATCATCGAGGCTGGCGGCTCGATGCCCAGCCTGATCAATCATGGCGACCTTGGTGCAATCAGCGGCGGCGGCGGTAGTGTGATTGCCGTTCGCGATTTCTCCGGCACGCTGAATTCGGTCGAGAACACCGGCATCCTGCGGGCCGTCTATGGCCTGCCTGCAGACGGCGTCACGGCCGTTCCCTATGAACAGGTTGCGCTGGATCTGTCCTACGCCACAGCCGATACTGCGGTGCGCCAATACCTGGCTGCCGACGCGGACGATGACTCGGTGGTTTCGATCACCGGCGACATCCTGTTCGGCACCGGTAATGATAGCCTGACGATCGAAACCGGCTCTGTCACCGGCGCTCTGAGTTTCGGCGATGGCGCCGACAGCCTGACAATCAGCGGCGGTGCCATTGTCACCGGTGCCCTGAGTGATTCCGATGGCGATCTGGCCATCGCGATGGATGAGGGTGAGCTCTCGCTCGGCGCCGCGACAAATGCCACGATCCGCGAAGCCCGCTTCGGCGACGGCTCGGTCCTGCGCTTCCAGGTCGACCATGATCTCAATGTTGCCGCAGCTCTGAACGCGACCGGCACGGTCACTTTCGAAGCCGGCTCGCGCATTTCAACCACCCTGACAAATCTGGTCGGCGAAGGCGCGACCTATGTCGTGCTCACAGCCAACAGCCTGGTGATCGAGGAAGCCCTCAGCGTGCTTCAGGACACCACAGCCCCCTATCTCTACGAAGCGGCGCTGAATTTTGACCCGCTCGACTCCAACATCCTGACCCTGACCCTGCAGCGCCGCACCGCCGAGCAGCTCGGCATGAATGCCAATCAGGCCAGCGCTTTTGTCGCCAGCTACACCGCCTGGGCCGGTAATGCCGAACTCGGCGCCGCGATCGCGTCCTTGACGAACCAGTCCGACTTCTTCCAGGCCTATGACCAATTGCTGCCGGAATATGCAGCCGGTGCCATCCAATTCGCTCTGGCCAGCAATGACAGCGCCGTCGGCGCCCTCGCCAACCGGCTCGACGCGGTTCGCCGCAGCCCCGACGATATGGGCGGTCTGTGGGTGCAGGAATTCGGCTATTATGCCGACCGTGCCGGCACCTCCTTCGGGCCGGGCTATCGCGGACACGGTCTCGGTCTGGCCGTCGGTTTCGACCAGCCCTTCGGTCCCTTCTATGCCGCCGGCATCAATTTCGTCGGCTCGGCCAGCGAGATTTCCGAAGTCGAAGGCTTCGACGATCCGATGTCGGCCGTCTCCGGCCAGGTTGGCGTTTATGCCGGTTCGCAGTTCGGCGGCGTCACCGTCGATTTCTACGGCGCGGTCGGCTATGACAGTTTCGAACATAATCGCCGCGTTCTGATCGGCGCTTATGATGTCTCGCCAAGCGCCAGCTGGACCGGCTATCACGTCGCCGGCTCAGCCCGTATCGGCCGCGACTTCACCGCCGGAAATTATTATTTCCGGCCATCCGCCTCGATCGATTATCTCGGACTCTATGAGAATGCCTATACCGAAACCGGTGGCGGCATCGGGGTCGACCTGGCGGTCGGCGATCGCGAATCGACCAGTTTCTCGAGCACAGCAATGCTGACATTCGGCGCCCGCTATGAAGGCGCGAACAGCTGGTGGTCGCCTCATATCGAGGCCGGCTTCCGCAATGAGTTCAGCGGCGGCGAGACCGACACCAATGTTCAATTCGACGGCTATACCGACACCTTCACCCTGCGCTCACAGCAAATGCCGGGCACGGGCATGATCTTCGGCTTCGGTATTGCGGCGGGTTCGGGCTATTCGGTCTTCTCCTTCGATTATGATGCCGATCTGCGCGAAGACTTCATTCGCCACACCGCCCGGATCGTCATGCGGATGGTGTTCTAGCCACACGGCCTGACAGCAAGACTGCATTAACCCTGCTGCGCCAGACTGCGCGGCATGAAACGTGTTGGCCTCATCCTCTGCCTGACCCTGGTCAGCCTTGCCAGCCTGTCCGCCTGCGCGACACCGCCGCCGGCACAGACTGCGGATGCCTGCCTGATCCTCGAGGATAATCGTGCCTGGTGGCGCGCCCTCCAGCGCACCGAGCGCCGCTGGGGCGTGCCGCCCGGCGTGCAATTGGCCATTCTCAAACGCGAATCCAGCTTCAACGCCCATGCCCGCCCGGCGCGCAATCGCCTGTTTGGCATTATCCCGGGCAGCCGGCCCTCCAGTGCCTATGGCTATGCCCAGGCGCTCGACCAGACCTGGGACTGGTATCGCGAGGACACCGGGCGCGGCGGGGCCAATCGCAATAATTTCTCCGATGCGGTCGATTTCGTCGGCTGGTATGCCGCCAAGAGCCGGCAGTTATCGGGCATTCCTTCCGACAATGCCCGCGATCTCTACCTCTCCTATCATGAGGGCCATGGCGGCTTTAATCGCGGCACTTATCGCTCCAAGCGCTGGCTGGTGAATGTCGCTGACGACGTCGCGCGGGACGCGGCGCGGTATGACCAGCAGATCAATGGCTGCCGCCGCCGGCTTTCCCACCGCTTTTGGCTGTTTTGAATCTCCCCTAGCGCCTCCGACTCGGGCATGTTGACCCGATGTCATCACCAAGCTCGCAATCCGACCTGTTCTCGTCCTCGCCCGCGCCCATCCCCGATGCGACGCCGCCGGCAGGCTATTCCGCCGCCCAGATCGAGGTGCTCGAAGGCCTGGAGGCTGTGCGCCGCCGGCCGGGCATGTATATCGGCGGCACCGATGAGCGCGCCTATCACCATCTCTTCGCCGAAATTCTCGACAATTCGATGGACGAGGCCGTTGCCGGCTGGGCCGACCGGATCGAGGTCGCACTCGACGAGGATGGCTATATCACCGTCACCGATAATGGCCGTGGCATCCCGGTCGATCCGCACCCGAAATTCCCCGACAAGTCGGCGCTGGAAGTCGTCCTGACCATCCTGCACGCCGGCGGCAAATTCTCCGACAAGGCCTACAAGACTTCCGGCGGCCTGCACGGTGTCGGGATCTCGGTCGTCAATGCGTTGTCCTCGGTGCTCGAGGTCGAAGTGGCGCGGGAAAAAGTCCTGTGGTCGCAGAGCTATTCGCGCGGTCTGCCCCAGGGCCCGATCGTACGCGTCGGCGCCACCGCCAATCGCCGCGGGACGAGGATCCGATTCCTTCCCGATACCGAGATTTTCGGCGACAAGATGCGCGTCAATCCGGCGCGTGTTTATGCGATGGCGCGCTCGAAGGCCTTCCTGCGCCGCGGCGTCAAAATCCTCTGGCGCTGCCCTCAATCCATGGTCGAAGGCACGGATATCCCGGCCGAAACCGTGTTGTGCTTCCCCGGCGGCCTCGCCGACCGGCTGGCCGAAATGACCGGAAAATCCGCCCTGGTCACCACCGAAGCCTTTACCGGCAAGGTTGAGCGCCCCGATGATAGCGGCGGTGTCGAATGGGCCATGGCCTGGTCGAGCAATGGCTTCGGCAGCGAGGCTGACGGCTTTTGCCAGACCTATTGCAACACCGTGCCAACGCCCCAGGGCGGCACGCATGAACAGGGTTTCCGCGCCGCGATCACCAAGGGTCTGCGCGCCTATGCCGACCACAGCCACGCCAAGAAATCGGCGCTGATCACACCCGATGATGTCCTCGGTGGTGCCGGATCGCTGGTCTCGGTGTTTATCGGCGAGCCCGAATTCCAGGGCCAGACCAAGGAGCGCCTCGCTTCGCCCGAAGCGGCCAAGCTGGTCGAGATGGCCGTGCGCGACCAGTTCGATCACTGGCTCGCGGGATCGCCGAAAGAAGCCACCAAGCTGGTTGAATGGGCAATCGAGCGCGCTGAGGACCGGCTGCGCCGCCGCAAGGAAAAGACCGTCAAACGCCAGTCGGCCTCGCGCCGTCTGCGCCTGCCCGGAAAGCTCGCCGATTGCTCGCGTGCCGATGCTGACGGTACCGAACTCTTCCTGGTCGAGGGTGATTCCGCCGGCGGCTCGGCCAAACAGGCGCGTAATCGCAAGACACAAGCCATCCTCCCCCTGCGCGGCAAGATCATCAATGTCGTCTCCTCGGCCAGTGACAAGGTCGCAGCCAATCAGGAGATCAGTGATCTGCAACTGGCGCTCGGCTGCCAGACCGGCTCCAAGTTCAAGCTCGAGGATTTGCGCTATCAGCGCATCGTCATCATGACCGATGCCGATGTCGACGGCGCCCATATTGCCGCCCTGCTGATCACTTTCTTCTTCACCGCCATGCCCGAACTGATCCATGCCGGCCGGCTCTATCTGGCCCAGCCGCCGCTTTTCCGCCTGACCCAGGGCAGCCACACGCTCTATGCCCGCGACGAAATCCATCGCGACCAGCTCTTGCGCGACGAATTCAAGGGTTCGGCGAAAGTCGATATCGGCCGCTTCAAAGGCCTCGGCGAAATGACCCCGGGCCAGCTCAAGGCCACCACAATGGACCCCGGCGTGCGCACCCTCGCCCGCGTCATCATCCCCGAGGGCGGCATCCCGACGGTCGAGGCGCTGGTCGAAACCCTGATGGGCAAGAAGCCGGAACTCCGCTTCGCCTATATCCAGGAACATGCGCCGGAAATCAGCACGCTGGATATTTAGGCACACCAAAATCTCCACGCCGCGAGCGGCTGGAGGTTTGAGTGGGCCTCCCCGGATTGGGAGGTGTGTGGGACGCCGGCGGATGCCGGAGTTGATGGTGTG
>TARA_R110000868_G_scaffold157599_1_pt1 | contig 14563 bp, 11 predicted proteins | sample TARA_R110000868 | Tara Oceans TARA_R110000868 (sample SAMEA4397489) | marine metagenome | biome: Polar Biome; feature: [SRF] surface water layer (ENVO:00010504); material: water (ENVO:00002006), including particulate matter (ENVO:01000060) such as... | depth 5 m | reverse complement strand
CGATAGTGAAGCTTGGAATAATTTGGTTTTTAAAACCTTAAAATACGGTTATTTAACAGAAATTAACGAAAAAGAAAAGGAAGAAGTATTGGATTTATTACAACTATTCAATCCATCTGATGCAAACTTTAATACGCTTAAAGCAGAATTTGATACCATTGTAATGCTTGATGAATTTTTCTTTAAAATTGTAGCAGTGCTACACACGAAGTACAAGGACAACAATGTATGTGTCGACGCCATGTGCGGACAAAAAACAGATTATCCTCCAAAATGGGACAACTTTAATAAATACCAAACGGAACAACATAAGTTACAAATTAACGGTATAGCGTCTCCTAAGATTAGCTACATTCGTAAAAAAAATTATAAAAACAAATTGCTTACTCAAGTATAATGATCTGTTAGGAATTAAAAAAAATAATTTTCTATACATTTAAACACTGAATATAAACAAATTATAACTTGTTTATATTCAGTGTTTTATTATATTGAAATACGTAATACAACCCCGCTTCTATTGCCCAATAAAATGTTAAAAAAATACTGTGGCACAGTTGTTGGATTTACCAAAAATGTATATACCAAACGAATAAAAAAAATTTAATTATAATTCTAAAATATAGATAATATGAAAACCTTAAAATTAATTGCCGTTGGAATAATTCTACTTGTATCAAGCACATCAAACGCACAAATTTCAATTAGTCTAAACATAGGGACTGCCCCTGTATATCAAAATTCAGCAAATGTAGCTGTAGGATATTATTATTTGCCAGACATTCAAACTTATTACGATGTTCGCGCTAATCAATATATTTATTTGGAAAGAGGAAACTGGGAACGTTCAAGATACTTACCTAATCAATATAGAAACTATGATACCAGAAATGGATATAAAGTAGCATTGAATGACTATCATGGAAACCAACCATACAATAACTTCTATAATGACAGGACAAGATACTATGAAGGATACGGAAGCGACAACCAAAGATATGTAGAGAATAGAAAAGAGTATCGCAAATATTACAATAAAAACAAGTCTAAAGATTGGAAAGAAAATAGATATGCATCAAATAATCGCTACCAAAACGGGCGTGATCGATACGATAATGATGACAGAGATTAATTCGTTACATTTATTTAAATACAAAAGAGAGTTTCAATATGAAACTCTCTTTTTTTTTTGCCTAAAATTTTCTATTTGCGTACTAAAAATAGTTGACTAACTTTATCCAAAGTAATAATCAATTTTAAAACGATTAGAAAAAACTTAAAAAGGGATCTTATCAATAAGAAAATTAAATAATAATATTAATAATAACATATGTATACTCTAGAACAAATCAAACAAGCGTATGACAAAGTAAAAACAGAATCTGATTTTGCAATTTACATTCAAGAATTAATCCATTTAGGGATAAAAGGATATGATACCATCGTTAGTGATAGTAGAGTTGTTTATTACAGCGATACCGATTACGAAGTAAGTACCGATAAAAAATACGAACCATTATATATTGCCCCCAAAGGAAATAAAGAGCGTTTTATTGAATATCTTGTGATGCATGAAAGTGGTCAAACAGATTATTTCACCTTTTGCCAACAGGCTGCTCAATGCGGTATTGCTAAGTGGCGTATTGACATTATTGAAATGACATGTACTTATTTAACAACTGCAGGGGATGCACTTATAATCGAAAAAATTCCTACTTAATACAATCTAAAAAAATCAAATTAAATCATCAATCAAAAAAATTAATCATTTAAACTATCCCTTCATGAAACAACATTCTAAGTGTTTTGTATTCAAGACAATCCTTATTGTTCTCTTCGTTCAACTCGTAACTGTATCAGTTGCAAATGGGCAAACCAAAGCAGAAAAAATCGATCAATTGATGAGTTTATATTCGGATTACGGGCAGTTTAATGGTTCTGTACTAGTCTCTGAAGGAGGTAAAGTGATTTATAAAAAAGGATTTGGAATGGCAAATATGGAATGGAACATTCCCAATCAAACTGATACCAAGCATCGATTGGGTTCCGTTACTAAACAATTTACTTCCATGCTAATTCTTCAATTAGTGGAGCAAGGCAAGATAAAGTTGGACGCTCCTATTACTACTTACCTACCTGATTATCCTAAACAATCAGGAGATCAAATCACTATTCATCACTTACTGACCCATACCTCTGGAATTCCAAATTATACCTCGTTACCGAATTTCGTGAAAGAAGTAAGCATTCATTTTTACAGTCCAGAAGCATTTGTAAAAACATTCGCTAATTTACCATTGGAATTTACTCCAGGTGAAAAATTTGCTTACAGTAATTCAGGTTATTTTTTATTAGGTTATATCATTGAAAAAGTTTCAGGAAAAAGCTATGAAGAGTGTTTACAAGATAATATTCTCAAACCACTCAAAATGAATAATACAGGATATGATCACTTAGAAACGATTATAAAAAACAGAGCATCCGGTTATGAGAAAAAAGGCAAAGACTATAGTAATGCCAATTATCTAGATATGTCAATCCCCTATGCTGCAGGTTCCTTATATTCCACTGTAGAGGACCTCTATTTATGGGATCAAGCATTATATACAGAACAGTTACTTTCAATAAAAAACCGAGAGTTATTATTTAATTCTTATATCCCCGCTGGACCCGGATATTATGGTTATGGGTGGTTTATCAATAAGGCGCCTAATGGGGGAAGTAAAGACAGCTTAACCGTGGTGGAGCATGGTGGTGGAATAAATGGATTTAACACTATAGTCTCTCGAATTCCATCTGATAAAAATTTAGTTGTTTTACTAAACAATACGGGCGGAGCAAAGTTAAACGAAATGAGTACAGCTATTAGAAACATACTTTACAATGCGCCATATAGTTTACCTAAAAAATCATTGGCCAGCTCGTTCGTAGCTATTATTTTAGAAAAGGGAATTGCATCCGGACTTACTTTTTTTAACGAAAATAAAAAATCAGATACTTATGCCCTAAATGAAAGTGAAATGAATAATGAAGGCTATCAATTATTACAGACTGGAAAAGTTAAAGAAGCATTAGCCATTTTTAAACTAAATGTGGAATCATTTCCAAAATCAGGAAATGCATATGATAGTTTAGGTGAAGCCTATTTAAAAGATGGTGATAAAAAACTTGCCATTTTAAATTATAAAAAATCAGTAGAATTGGATCCTAATAATCAAAACGGAAAAAAAGTACTGGAAGAAATTACTAAATAATAAAGTACAAAGTAATAATACTATCAATATGGAACACAAAGGCAAATCTATTCGTCCATTCATAGGAGCAAAAAACTATGCCATATCACGTCAATTCTATCAAGACCTCGGATTCCAAGAGATAATTTTAGCTACGAATATGTCCTATTTCAAATCGGATAATTTAGGGTTCTATTTACAGGATGCTTACGTCAAAGACTGGATTGATAATACAATGATTTTTATGGAGGTAGAAGATGTAAAACAATTTTATGATGAGCTATCAGCACTGGATCTCCCTTCTAAATATAAGGGTGTAAAACTGATATCTATACGAGAGCAAGATTGGGGAAGCGAATGCTTTTTACACGATCCATCGGGCGTGCTATGGCATTTTGGCGCATTTAAATCTTAAAAATAATTTTAAATAAAAAATACTTTACTTGTTTTGGAGTATCCTCTTTTTTAAACCAAATAAATAATAATAATAATATTAAATAATTTATGACATCTTTTAGAAAACAATTATCCTTTCGTTGGTCTGACTTAGATCCTAATTTTCATGTTCGCCATAGTGCATATTATGATTTTGGAGCACAACATCGTATTGAGATTTTGGAAAACCTTGGCTTGACCATGAAAGTATTACAAACCAATCATTTTGGACCGATTCTCTTTAGAGAAGAATGTGTTTTTAGAAAAGAAATCAAACTTTCTGATAGCATCTTTATGCAAACTAAAGTATCAAAAATGAAAGCAGATGCTTCCCGCTGGTCCATTGTTCATGAGTTCATGAATGAAGAAAGCCAAATATGTGCTACAATTACAGTTGATGGAGCTTGGATGGATACTAAACTTAGAAAAATAGCCAACCCAACTCCCGAAATGGCTGTAAAAGCATTAAGCAGCTTTCCTAAAAGTGATGATTTTATAAGCCTTTAAAAAATAATTAAATCTTTATTATAAAAATTTTAGACATAAAAACCATTGAAAAACTATAATTCAAAAGTTATAGTTTTTTTATACTTTTATAGAAATAAGCAACAACTCTAGCTTATTTAAAAATAGAATAGTAGCTAAAAATGAAAAATATAAAAACATTAGGTCTTATTGGTGGAATTAGCTGGGTTTCAACTGCTGAATATTATAAACTTATAAATGAAGGTATTAACGAGGAACTGGGAGGAATTGATTTTGCCAAATGCATTATTCACTCGTTTAACTATGCAGATATTATAAGAAACAATAATAACAATGATTGGGATTCAACTTTTAAAATGCTTTCAGAAGCTTGTGAAAATTTACAAAAAAGCGGTGCCGAAGCGATTGTTTTATGTGCAAATACAATGCATCTATTAGCTGATAGAATTGAAGAAAAAATAAACATTCCCATTATACATATTGGAACTGAAACGGCAAAAGAAATTAAAAAACAACATGTATCCAAAGTGGGACTTCTAGGTACTAAGTTCACCATGGAACTTAATTTTTTTAGTTCAAAACTCAACGATCAAAATATTGAAGCAATTATCCCAGAAGCGGAAGATCGAGATTTTATTCAGGATATCATTTACAATGAACTTGGCAAAGGGATCATAAACCAAAATTCTAAATTGCGCTACATTGCTATTATCAATAAATTAATAGAAAATGGTGCAGAAGGAATTATTCTGGGTTGCACTGAAATTCCATTGTTAATTCAACAAGATGATGTTAGCGTTCCTATTTTCGACACCGCAATAATTCATTCAACTGCCGCTGTAAAATTTGCGTTGAGCTGAAATAAATACCCACTAATTTTATTACCAAAAAAAACTATTAAAACAAACCTAATTTATTATGAAAACAACCAAAGTACTATGGCTTTTAATACTGGCTTTTGCCATTACAAGCTTTCAATCAACTACAAAAACTACCAGTCAACCAAGAGAGTTTTATCAACTAAAGACTTATATCTTACACTCAGATGAGCAAGTTCAAGCTACAGATAAATACTTGAAAGAAGCCTATTTACCTGGATTAAAAAGACTCGGAATTAAGAATATTGGGGTTTTTAAGCCCAAACCAAATGTTACTGATACTGATACCCTAAAAAAAATCATTGTCGTAATTCCTTTTAAATCAATAGATCAATTTCTAAATCTTGATGAAAAATTAGCCAAAGACAAATTGTATTTGGTGGCTGGAGCTGATTATTTGAATGCCAATTATAAACAAGCTCCTTACTTGCGTATTGAATCCATTCTCTTAAAAGCATTTGTAGAACATCCCTTTTTGACTACCCCTAATTTAGACAGTCCTAGACTTAATCGTGTCTATGAATTAAGAAGTTACGAATCAGCAACGGAGGTAATTCATGCTAATAAAGTAGATATGTTTAATGCTGGTGGTGAAGTAAAACTCTTTAACCGCCTTGAATTTAATGCCGTTTTTTATGGCCAAGTGATTTCAGGAGCCAAAATGCCGAACTTGATGTATATGACCACATTTAAAGATCAGGAAAGTCGCGATGCCCATTGGAAAGCTTTTTCTGATTCGCCAGAATGGAAAGGATTGATCGCAATGGAAAAGTACAAAAACAATATCTCACATATCGACATTACTTTTTTATACCCAACAGACTATTCTGATTATTAAATAAAAAATCAACAAACAAATATTAAGGAACCACAACTATAAATGTTGTGGTTCTTTTTTTTTATGGTTATTATCAAAAACAGTAAAATTTTAAAATACACTGGCTACTTGAGGATTACTCATATAATTCTTTACTGTTGCCAATTAAATTCGTAAATTTGAATACTACTTTTTTAGCAATACTTTTTTTACGAATCCAAAAATAATTAATCAGTAATTAATCCATTTGTATTGCTTCAATACCAATTGGTTTTATTTTTTAATCCTAAAAATAAATAATATGGAAACTACAATTCAATTTGTGAATACAGAAAAAAACAAAATTGCTGAAAATCTTGTACTGGAAAAACTAGATCAATTGTACAAACACTTTGACTGGATTATTCGAGCAAAAGTATTTTTTAAAGAGGAAAAAGATACAAAAGGAAAAGGGAAGTTATGCGATATTAATATGAGCTGTCCAGGACCTCAAATTTTTGCCACTTCAAACAAAGAAACTTTAGAAGCTGCTGTAGCAGAAACAATAAGAGATTTAACGGTACAATTAAACAAACGCAAGAGTGAAAGACAATTGCATTAGTCCCATTTAAAACTGCATTCAATAAATAAAATGAAAACAATTCACTGTATACTCATAATTTGTGTAACATCTATTTTTAGTGCTTGTAAAGGGCAAACTAACGATAGTCAAACTAGTGTGGAAAGTCATCCATTTACTAATGAGTTGATACATGAATCAAGCCCTTATTTATTACAACATGCTCATAATCCAGTAAATTGGTATCCGTGGGGTGAAAAAGCATTTCAAAAAGCTAAGAATGAAAACAAACTCGTTCTCATTAGTATTGGATATGCAGCTTGCCATTGGTGTCATGTTATGGAGCACGAAAGTTTTGAAGATGTTGCCACAGCAAAATACATGAATGAACACTTTATTTGTATCAAAGTGGATCGTGAGGAACGTCCAGATGTGGATCAAGTATACATGACTGCCGCACAATTACTCACAGGGAGTGGCGGTTGGCCTTTGAATGCCTTAGCTTTAGCTGACGGAAAACCTTTTTTTGCTGGAACTTATTTCCCAAATAAAAACTGGCTGGAAATGCTTCACTATTTTGTCGAAATTCAAAATAAAAACCCAAAAGATCTTGTGGAACAAGCTAAAAAAGTAACACAAGGAATAAAAAGTGTTGAAAATATTTCTTTTGTAAAGGAAGAATCAATTGCTTCAATCGCCGATTTGAATTCCGTATTTAATAAATGGAAATCAAATATAGATTTTAAAAAAGGAGGAATTGACAATACCCCAAAATTCCCCATGCCTTCTAACTGGGAGTATTTACTGCAGTATCATTCTTTAACTAAAGATTCAGAAGCATTAAGAGCGGTAACTACAACACTAGATAATATGGCTTTTGGTGGTATTTATGATCAACTTGGAGGCGGTTTCTCCCGATACTCCACAGATGCCAACTGGCTGGTTCCTCATTTTGAAAAAATGCTTTATGACAATGCACAATTAGTGAGTTTATATAGCCATGCCTATCAATTGACAAAAAAACCATTGTACAAAACCATTGTTTATGAAACGCTTGCTTTTATTGATCGAGAATTAACTTCTCCAGAAGGTGGCTTTTATTCTTCTTTAGATGCGGATAGTGATGGCGAGGAAGGAAAATATTATGTCTGGACGGATGAAGAGCTTATTTCCATTCTTGGAAAAGACGCTTCATTATTTTCAGAATACTACAATGTTACAAAATCGGGAAATTGGGAACATCAAAAAAACATTTTACATCGAAAATTATCCGATACTGAAATTGCTAGTAAAAACCATATTTCGATTGAAGAATTGCAAAAAACAGTAACAGAATGCAAACTGAAATTAAATAAAATTCGTTCCAGCAGAGTGAAACCAAGACTTGATGATAAAATACTAACCGCTTGGAATGCATTAATGCTTAAAGGATATGTTGATGCTTACCGCGCCTTTGATGATACCAATTTTTTAAATAAAGCATTAAAAAACGCTGCTTTTTTGAATAAGAATATGATAGGTAAATCCAATGAAGTAATGCGAAATTATAAAAATAGCAAAGCAACTATCAATGGACTTCTAGACGATTATGCTTTTACAATTTCGGGTTTTACGGACTTATACCAAGCCACTTTTGATGAAAAATGGCTGTATAAAGCGAAGGATTTAAATGAGTATGTAGTAACCCACTTTTATGATTCAAACTCGGGTATGTTTTTTTACACACACAACAACCATTCGAATTTAATTGCCCGAAAAATGGAAGTCGCTGATAATGTTATTCCTTCTTCCAATTCTGAAATGGCTAAAAATTTATTTTTTTTAGGTTTGTATTTTGACAATTCCGATTATTCTCAAAAATCAAAACAAATGCTAACTAATGTAAAAAAAGACATTCATCGGGATATTTCCTATTATTCAAATTGGGGAATTATGGAAATTCAATTAGTTAGAAAACCCTTTGAAGTCGCAATTGTTGGAAATGAATTTGAAAAAATAAGGAAAGCATTCGATAAAAATTATTTACCTAATGTATTGCTTTTAGGAGGAAAAACTGAAGGAACATTAACATTATTAGAAGGGAAATTAACCCCAGAACAAACGACCATTTATATATGTAAAGATAAAGTATGCAATCGGCCTACAAAGGAAATAAAAACAGCATTACAACAGTTAAACAATTAAATATCAGTATTCTATAATTATATTTTTATTTAAAACACTTTATTCTTTAAAAAAATGAGTAACTTAGTAAAGCTAAAATAGCACTTTAATTTCTCCCCAAGAATACTACTATCTTATTTCAAATACCAATACTACTATTGTTTCTATTGTTTAATCATAAAAAATACTATTATGACGACTTTACTTTACGATCGATTAGGAGGAAATTCTGGAATTGCACAAATTGTCAATGATGTAGTTGAAGAACACATGAATAATCCTGCAATAAATGCTCGATTTATACCCTTTAAAGACCAACCAGAAGAGTTGGCAAATATTAAAAAACATACCATTGAATTTTTTAGCGCAGGTAGCGGAGGTCCCGCAACTTATAGTGGCAAAGACATGACTACTGCCCACACGGGTATGAATATAAATCGAGGGGAGTACATGCATGTCATGGAAGATATCTTTCGTGTTTTGGATAAACATAATATTGATGAAGATTCAAAAAAAGAGGTGCTAGCAATCCTTTGGTCTTTAAAAGGAATGATTATTTCTAAATAACAAGTTCCACTTGCAAAATAAAGCATTTCAAGCCCTCCTAAATACAATCTTAAGACCTGTTTTTAATAATTTTATTCTTATCTTTAAGTCTATTTATGACTTATGGATACGCTCAACCATTTCTTTAAACTTGCTGCTGGTGTAGGATTATTCCTTTTTGCCATGTACTTGCTAGAAGAATCTCTGAAAAATTTATCGGGTCGTAGTTTTAAATTATTTCTACAACGCATTACAAAAAATAAAATTGGAGCTGTAACTGGTGGAGCAATAGTAACGGCGATTCTTCAAAGTAGTTCTATGGTTTCTTTTATGGTTTTGGCCTTCGTAGGTGCAGGTGTATTTACGATGAAAAATGCTATGGCTATTATTTTGGGCGCTAATCTTGGAACCACGCTTGATAGTTGGTTAGTTGCTACATTAGGTTTTAAAACTGATATTGAAGTTGTAGCTTATCCCGCCGTTTGTGTGGGAGGTTTACTTTTAATCCTATTGGGTAACCGGAAAACCATTAAATACATTGCATTTTTTCTTTTCGGATTTGGATTATTGTTCATTGGTCTTTCTTTCATGAAAACAGCTATGGAAGCGCAAGTTAAGATTTTTGATTTCTCAAAATATGCGGAAATGCCTTTATTAATTTTCTTAGTAATCGGCTTTATTATAACCATGTTAGTCCAATCCAGCTCTGTCACTATGGCATTAACTCTAAGCGCACTTCATGTAGGAGCGATCAGTTTTCCTATTGCTGCAGCTATTGTATTGGGATCAGAAACAGGGACAACTATAAAAATTGTGTTGGGAGCTATAGGCGGTAATGCTTCTAAAAAGCGAGTTGTTTTGGGTAATTTTCTATTCAATGTCTTTGTTACCGTTTTTGCTTTTATCTTGTTAAAACCTATTTTGAGTCTAATAACAGATGTTTTTAACATTAAAAATCCACTGATTGGTTTAGTTACTTTTTCAAGTCTTATCAACTTATGCTCTATTCTTTTTTTCCTTCCTTTCCTTGATAATTTTGCGCAATTTTTAGAACGGTTTTTCAAAGATCTTAATGGAAATACGGCTTCGTTTATTACCCATGCCTCGATTGCTGAACCCATTACAGCATTGGATTTATTTAGAAGAGAAGCAAACTATTTTATACATAATTCTATGCTATTCAATTTGGAATTTTTTAAAATTGACACTCCCAATTTTCAGGAAAATTCTGTATTTAAAAGCAGTAATGATAAACAGAAATTTTTCTCTAAAACTAAAGAAGATCAATATGATTTCTTAAAACAATTGCAAGGAGAACTACAAATTTTTTATTTGAAATTAAGACCAAAATTACAGACCGAACAATACTCGGAAATCAATCAATTAATATCAGCCGTACGCTCCGCAATGCACGCTGTAAAGAGCATTAAGGATATAGGAAGTAATATTTCTAATCTAAGTCATTCCTCTAAAGATATCAAGTACAAATTTTTTATCCACCATAAAGAAGAGACTAAAATGCTGTATATGGAGTTGAACTCCTATTTAACGGAAAAAAAACAAGTTACTTTTGAAAATTTGCAAAACTTATTTAATTCGATACAAATTAATTACACTTCGGCATTAAATACTTTTTATTCAGAGGCTCAAAATGCACCAATTGAAGATATAGATATCACCACAGTAATCAATTTTAACAGAGAACTTTTTACTTCAAATAAAGCCATGTTTATGGCTATAAAAGATTTTCTACTGAAAGAAAAACTAGCGGAAGATTTTAATGAAATTCCCGTTTATAAAACGTAAAACAGCTAGTATATAGCAAATTAAATTCAAAAAATTTTATAAGATTTACTCCAAATTTTATAAGCCATTATCAATATAAATTTTCATCTTTGTCTAAAATTCAATTTTAAATTTAAAAAAAGGTTTTCAGTTTATTCTGACGATTTTAAATCTAAAACAACTACAGTTGAAAAAATACTTACAAAAGAGTTTAAAACTATTTATATGGATATTAGGAACAATCTTAAGCTTGTTTTTAATAGTATTGATTCTTATACAAATTCCTTCGGTACAAAACGTTGTGAAACAAAAAGTAGTAGCCTATATCCAAGAAAAAATTCAAACTAAAGTTTCCATAGACCATTTAAAAATTGAGTTTCCAAAAAAAATAATCTTAGAAGGTGTTTATTTTGAAGGTCAAAAAAAAGATACGCTTTTGGCTGGTAAAAAAATAGCCGTTGATATTAGTATGTGGCAACTAATAAATAATACAGTTGCTATTAATACTATTGATTTAAATGGAATCACGGCAAGTATAAACCGAAATACAACAGGTAGCTTTAATTTCGATTATATAATCAAGGCTTTTTCATCCCCCGATAAACAACCCAAAAACACAAGCCCAATGATTTTTTCTTTGGATGAAATCAAGCTGGATACCATCAATATAAAATATACTGATGCATTTTCTAAAAATGATTTAACGCTAAAATTAAGGCATTTAGAAACGAGAATTAAAACTTTTGATTTGGAAGAAATGAATTTTGAGGTTCCTAAAATCAAAATCAAAGGATTGAAACTAAAACTAAAACAAGGAATTCCAAAAGAAATTAACAGTGTAGTAAATAGTACCGCATCAAAATCGAATTTCAACATTGGACTAGGAGAAGTAGATTTGTCTAAAATTGCGATTGACTACCAAGATGAAAAAAGCAAATTAACCACTACCCTTTCCTTAAAAAAACTATTGGTAAAATTTGACAAAACAGATATCAACAACCAATTTTTATTAATTGATAAAATTTCGCTATCTGATGCCGAAGGAAACTTAGCCTTTGGTAAGCTAAAAGAAATAGTCGCTACTACTAAAACAGCTGCTGATTCAAATAATTGGGAAGTAAAAATAAGAGCACTTAGTTTAAAAAGAGTGGGTTTTATTTACGACAATTACAATGCTATTCCCCAAGCGAAAGGGATTGATTACAATCATATAAAACTTTCTTCTTTAAGTACCGAAGCCAAAAACGTCCGCTATACCCCCATCAGTATTTCTGCAAATATTGACTCTTTCAAAGGGAAAGAAATAAGTGGACTAAATATACTGGCTTTAAAATCTGATGTATTCTATGGCAGAAAGAATACTTTCTTTAAGAATTTATATTTAAAAACTCCCCAAACCCAATTGCAAAACGAAATCCAAATTGGGTATGAATCCATAGCAAGTATTTCGAAAAATTTAGGTGATTTAAGTATAATTGCCAATTTGAAAAAAAGCAGTTTTGGCTTCAAAGACATTTTAATTTTTGTTCCTACATTGTCCTCTACAAAACCGTTTGATACTAATCCAAATGCAATACTTTTTGTTGACAGTAAAATCAACGGGAAGCTCAACAACATCAAAATACCAAAGCTAGAAGTTAGTGGTCTAGGAACTACAATAGTAAATGCCAGTGGTACAATAACTGGTTTACCTGATGTCAATAAAGCACATTTTGATTTGGTTATCAATGAATTTAAAACCACTTCTAAAGATATAAACGAATTTATTCCAAAAGGAACGATTCCTACTACTATTGCACTTCCGGCAACATTTAATGCAGTAGGAAAATTTAAAGGAACACTAAATGATTTCTATACAGATCTCGTTTTAGGGAGTAGTTATGGAAATGCTACCATCAAGGGGCAGTACAACCAACAACTAAAAAACAAGGAAAAATACAACCTTGTCACTACACTAAATAATTTTGATTTAGGCAAATTGATAAAAAATAATGCGATTGGTAAAATCAGTTTAAATGCAACTATCAAAGGAACAGGTTTTGATCCAAAAACAGCAAATACATCCATAAACGGGACCATTCAAAAAGGATATTACAATAAATACACCTATCAAAATCTTGATTTAAAAGGCGCCATTCAAAATGGTTTATTTAAAATAAATGCAAGCAGCACTGATCCCAATCTTACTTTTGACTTAGTGAGCAGTGGTAGTTTTAAAGATAAATATCCCGCAGGAACTATAAACCTTAATATTGATATTGCCGACCTAGAAAAGTTAAACTTGCATGCTGGACCACTAAAAATAAGAGGAGCTGTACAAGCTGATATTCAATCTGCTGATGTAGATTACTTAAATGGTACATTTACTATTAAAAATCTTACTGTTGCCGATGATGCTACACAATTTGTCACCGATTCTATTTCGTTAATTGCAACTGCTACTGCTGATAAAAATACTTTGGATTTAAAATCTCCATTTCTAAATGCAAGCGTGATTGGGAAATACAAGCTTTCCAAAATTGGTGCTGCATTGACTCACTCCATTTCTAAATATTATTCGACTGATTTGCATTCGAAAACAACAAAAGGAGAAAACCAACAATTAGAATTTAAAATTGGAATTGCTGACAGTCCGCTATTAGTAAAATTAATTCCGGATTTAAAGAGTCTGGAGCCCATTACTATTTCTGGAAGATACAATACTGTTAATGATTCTATTGTTTTGAATATGTCCATCCCAAAAGTAATTTATGGCGGAAATACAGTGACAAATGCCATTTTTAAAATAGATACTAAAGACAATGCTTTGGTGTATAACGTAATGGTGGATGATTTACAAAACACTCAATTTCAATTGCCATACACTTCCTTAACTGGGAAAGTTCAAAACAATACTGCCGATTGTATTTTACAATTAAAAGACTTAAAAGACAAAGAAAGGTATTTGATTGCTGGTACAGTTGAGGCTAAAAATGGAAATAATGACCTTCATTTTGATCCAAAAAACCTATTGCTTAATTATGAATCTTGGAATATAGATTCTGATAATTTAATTCGTTTTGGTCCTAAAGGAATGTATGCCAACCAGCTTAAACTAAGCAAAGACAGGAGTAGCATTGAATTGCAATCTGAATCTCAAAAAACAAATGCGCCACTAGCTATTAATTTTAAAGATTTCAAAATTGAGACCCTAACCAGTATTGCTGAAAAAAGTGATTTAACGATTAGTGGAACTACAAATGGTTCGGTTTTATTAAAAAATGTAACCCAAACACCTGTTTTTACTTCTAATCTTACCATTACTGATTTTGCGTTTAAAAAAGATACTGTAGGTACTATAAATATCCAAGTGGATAATATAATTGCGAACAGTTACAATGCAAAGATTGTAATTACGGGTCAAGACAACCAAGTAAACTTTGATGGAACTTATAAAACAGGAAATGGAGTAATGGACTTCAACCTGGATATTGTAAAATTAAACTTGAAAAGTATTCAAGGATTTACATTGGATAACCTAAAAGAAAGCACTGGTTTTTTTAATGGAAATTTCAAAATAACAGGAACTACAGATCAGCCTAAAATGATTGGGGACTTGAAATTGAATGAAATAGGTTTCAAAGTAACGCCACTCAACGCCACATTTAAGTCCATGAATGAT
>TARA_R110000868_G_scaffold202806_1_pt1 | contig 14568 bp, 10 predicted proteins | sample TARA_R110000868 | Tara Oceans TARA_R110000868 (sample SAMEA4397489) | marine metagenome | biome: Polar Biome; feature: [SRF] surface water layer (ENVO:00010504); material: water (ENVO:00002006), including particulate matter (ENVO:01000060) such as... | depth 5 m | reverse complement strand
ATGCGAGGATTGGCATTGCACCGCCTAATCACGCCAATCCTCCGATTTGGAACGCACTCAAACGGTCCGGAGGACTGACGACATGAAAATTCTACCCAAATTCGCTATCGCGGCACTTGCGGCACTTGCGCTTGTCACAAGCGTGCCCGCGCAAGCCGCACCTAAGAAAGACTTCAAGGTGGCCTGGTCGATTTATGTCGGCTGGATGCCTTGGGGCTATGCCGCCGACAACGGCATCGTGAAGAAATGGGCTGATAAATACGGCATCAACATCGAGGTCGTGCAGTTCAACGACTATATCGAGTCGATCAATCAATACACTGCCGGTTCGCTCGACGGCGTGCTCTCAACCAACATGGACGCGCTTGCCATTCCTTCCGTCGGCGGCGTTGACACGACAGCGCTTATCGTCGGCGATTATTCAAACGGCAATGACGCGATCATCCTAAAGGACAAGAAGTCGCTTGCCGACATCAAGGGCCAGAAGGTCAATCTTGTTGAATTGTCTGTGTCGCATTACACGCTGGCCCGGGCGCTCGAAACGGTCGGTATGAGCGAGAAAGACGTGACCGTCGTCAATACATCGGACGCGGACATGGAAGCGGCGTGGAAAACATCGGATGTGACCGCCATGGTTACATGGAACCCGATGGTTGCGTCGCTCATGCAAGACAGCCGTGCCAATTCGGTTTTTGATTCAAGCGCATTGCCCGGTGAAATTCAGGATTTGCTTGTCGTCAACACTGACACGCTTAACGACAATCCTGATTTCGGCAAAGCGATGGTCGGCATCTGGTTTGAAACGCTCGCCCTGATGCAGTCGGGTACACCGGAAGCCAAAGCCGCACGTGAATCCATGGCCAAAGCCTCGGGCACGGATCTCGCCGGGTTCGAAGGTCAGCTCAAGACAACGAAGATGTTCTGGACACCTGCGGAAATGGTTGCCTTCACCGATGGTGACCTCGTACCTGCGATGGATAAGGTCCGCAACTTCCTCTTCACCCACGGGTTGCTCGGCAATAATGCCGCGTCTGCCGACGTGGTTGGCATTGAGTTTTCCGACGGCAAGATCATCGGCGACAAGAGCAATGTGAAGTTCCGCTTCACCGACAAATACATGAAGCTCGCCGCCGACGGCAAGCTCTGAGCTTTACGACTTCCTCGTACCGTCAGGTTCCCCATGCGTCGCCTTATCAACCAGTATCCGAGTGTTCTGAACCGATTGCTGCTTGCGGTTCTGCCCTTTGCGCTGGTGTTTCTTGCCTATGCGGTGGCGTCAGAAGCGCGCCTTGCCGTTAATCCGGCTGACAAACTTCTGCCGGCTTGGGCAACCATACAAGCGGCGATTATCCGCATGGGCTTTGTGCCCGATATGCGGACGGGGGATTTTCTATTGTATGTCGACACGATGGCGAGCCTTGAACGGCTCGCCATCGGTGTTGCTTTCGCCACTGTAATCGGTGGCATCATCGGTATATTGCAGGGTCTCATACCTTATGTGCGCGCGATGATGGTGAATTTCACATCTGTCGTGTCGATGATCCCGCCGCTGGCGATCCTGCCGATCCTCTTCATTACATTCGGACTTGGTGAACTCTCCAAAGTTGTTCTCATTACCTTCGGTATCCTGCCCTATATCGTGCGCGATCTTGCGCAACGCACCGAAGAAATTCCCCACGAGCAGATCATTAAGGCGCAGACGCTAGGCGCGTCGACATGGCAGATCATTCTGCGTGTTGTGTTGCCGCAAATGCTGCCACGCCTCATCGACAGCGTGCGCCTCTCGCTCGGCTCTGCCTGGCTCTACCTCATTGCGGCAGAAGCGATTGCCGCTGAAAACGGGCTTGGCTACCGCATCTTCCTCATGCGCCGCTATCTCGCGATGGACGTGATCCTGCCTTACGTCTTCTGGATAACTTTTCTCGCATTCACTCTCGACTTCATCTTGCGTTTCACGCAGCGGAGCCTGTTCCGCTGGATGTATCGCGGACAGGCTTAAGGTATTGATCTATGAGTAGCGTATGCGTCGAGAATGTTTGGAAGTCCTATGGCCGCCAAACGGTGCTGGAACGGATTTCTTTCACAGTCGAACAAAAATCTTTTATCGCGCTGGTCGGCCCGTCCGGCTGCGGTAAGTCAACGTTTCTGCGCATGTTGCTGGGTGATGAAGCGCCCAGCAAGGGTCGCATCCTGATCGATGGCGAGCCGTTGATGGCCGAGCCCTCGCCTGATCGCGGCGTGGTGTTTCAGAAGTATTCGGTCTTTCCGCATCTGACTTGTCTGCAAAATGTGATGCTGGGTCTGGAACTTGCCGCCGCGCCGCGTCTTGGCATTTTGCTCGGGCGTCGCCGCCGCGAAGCCAAAGACATTTCGCGCGTCATGCTCGGCAATGTCGGGCTTGGTGCCGCGGAAAACAAATATCCAAGCGAGTTATCAGGTGGCATGCAGCAGCGTCTTGCGATTGCGCAAGCGCTGGTAAAAAAACCGAAATTGCTTCTTCTCGACGAACCCTTCGGCGCGCTCGACCCCGGCATCCGCGCTGGTGTTCACGAGACATTGCTGGAGCTTTGGCATGAGACAGGCATGACCGTGTTCATGGTCACGCATGATCTGTCGGAAGCCTTCAAGCTCGGCACGCGCGTTATCGCCTTTGACCGGCGGCACACGCGACCGGAAGAAATGGAAGCCTACGGCGCGACGATCACGTTTGATTTGCCGGTTTATCACCCGGTGCCGAAGCCACCTGAGATCATTCCGGTGTTTGCCGAGGAACTGGACGAGAAAGCAGCGCGCTACAAAGCGGCTGTCTGACAAGAAACGCGGCGGGACGACCCGTCGCGCATTGGGGCCACAGACTTGATGTGGCGCAGCCCGGACGACCGGGTCTCCCCGGAACGGGGACGATGATACGAGGAGACGAGATGAACATGCCATCTCAAGAGACGAGCAACCCCGACACCTATGCCGCGCAGCGCGCGCGTTATGAGGCGCTCTATGCGCGGGGACGTGCGGCGCGGCGCGACTTTTCGGAAATGAAGGGTAATTCGCCGGTGATCGCCGACGACCTTATTGCCGCGCGTGAAAGCCTGCCCGCCGGATGGGGCACGTCTGTGTTCGTGCCGCGCGGCCAGACATTGCGTCTTGTCGCAGGTGATCGTTGTCAGGGTGTCTCGGTGCTTGTCTATCGCGCAGGCGATCTCACCGAGCGGCTCAATGTCGGCGATACGGTTAAGATGCAATGGTCAGCGCGGCTGCACAAAGGCAAGCTTCTCTATTCCGATATGGGTCGCGTGCTTGTCTCCATCACGGATGACACTTATGGCCAGCATGACGCGCTGGCGGGCGGGTCGAGTGCATTCACCAACCTCAAAAAATTCGATGATACGTCTGGTCGCAACACGCGCAACAATTTCATTCTGCTCGCTGCCAAGCACGGGCTTGGGAAGTCGGACATTCCACCATGCGTCACCTTCTTTGCGCCCGTCGGCGTCAATGCGCTCGGGCTATTTGAGTGGAACGAGTTGGCGGCCCAAAGCGGCGATTACGTCGATCTGCGCGCTGAAATAGATGTGCTGGTCTTCGTTTCAAACTGCGCACATCCGCTCGCACCCGATACACAAACGCCGAGTGCTGTTGAGTTGCTGTGCTGGCGATCGCCGGTTGCCGGGCCTGATGATTTTTGCCGCAACTCATGTGAAGAAGCAATCCGCGGTTTTGAAAACACCGATGCGCTTAATGCATCCGTTGCGGAGGTCCGCACATGAGCCTTTATCGTGAACCTAATGCGGTGGTCTATGACTTCGCAGTGCCCGCCGGTCAGCCTTGGTCGCATATCGTGCGAAAGGGTGAAGTGCTGCGCATCATCGACAGTGAAGGTTGTCAGGCGGTAGACACGCTCTTTTACAGTGCCACGGACAAGAGCGAACGCTACAGCGCACAGGATACCGTGCGCGAACAGGGCTCGCCCTATATCACAATGGGCACGAAGCTCATGTCCAACGAAGGCAATGTCATGGCCACGATCATTGCCGACACATCCGGCGGACACGACACATCGGCAGGCGCTTGCAGCGCGGAAGCAAACACAGTGCGTTTCGGGCATGACACGAAATTTATGCACAGCTGCCGCGATAACTTCGTGATGGAGCTGTCACGCCACGGCATGACCAAGCGCGACATCGTGAGCAACATCAATTTCTTTATGAATGTGCCGGTGGAACCTGATGGCACGCTTGCCATTGTTGATGGTCTGTCGCGGCCGGGAGACTATGTGGAGTTGCGCGCCGAGATGGACATTCTCTGTGTCATCTCCAATTGCCCGCAGGTGAACAACCCGTGCAACGATTTTAACCCCACGCCCATTCGCACCCTGATCTGGAACGGCTGAGCCACCCCCCCAAAAATCCTTTGGCTCATGGAGACGAAAATGTTTACGAAAGTTCTGGTGGCCAACCGTGGCGAGATTGCGGTGCGGGTCATCCGGTCGCTGAAGCAACTGGGCGTGAAGTCGGTTGCCATCTATTCCGAAGCTGATCGCTTTGCAGCGCATGTCAGCATGGCGGACGAAGCGGTTTGCGTTGGTCCCGCTAATGTTGCGGCGAGTTATCTCAATGTGGATGCGATCCTCAGTGCGATTGCCGAGACCGGCGCACAAGCCGTGCATCCGGGCTATGGGTTTCTGAGCGAGAACCCTGATTTTGTGACGGCCCTTGAGGCAGCAGGCGCTGTCTTCATCGGACCTTCGCCCGCGCATATGCGTGCCTTTGCGCTCAAGCATACCGCGCGTGATCTTGCCGAGAAAAGCGGTGTGCCGCTGCTGCCGGGTTCACCCCTTGTCAGCGACCTTGAGGATGCGAAGCAATGGGCCGCCAAAATCGGTTATCCCGTAATGATCAAAAGCACGGCAGGTGGTGGTGGTATCGGTCTGCAACTTTGCCGCAGCGCTGCTGATCTGCCACGTCTTTTTGAAAGTGTGCAGCGTTTGGCGCTTGCTAATTTCAAGGACGCCGGCCTTTTCATCGAAAAGTTTGTGGCCGAAGCCCGTCATATCGAAGTACAGATTTTCGGTGACGGTAAGGGTGAAGTCATTGCGCTTGGTGAGCGTGATTGTTCGGCGCAGCGCCGTAACCAGAAAGTGGTTGAGGAAACACCTGCGCCGCATTTGTCAGATGACATGCGCCGTGCGCTCCATGATGCCGCGGTCAAACTCGGACGCAGCGTGTCCTATGCATCCGCTGGCACGGTTGAGTTCATCTATGATGCGGCGGAAGCGAAGTTCTATTTCCTTGAGGTCAATACGCGGCTGCAGGTCGAGCATCCGGTGACCGAGGAAGTGACAGGGCTTGATCTGGTCGAGATGATGATCAAGCAGGCTGCCGGTGATCTTGATCCGCTAGTGAATTATGAGCGTGTGCCACAGGGCCATGCGATTGAAGTGCGGCTTTATGCAGAAGACCCTTCGCGAAATTTCCAACCTTCGTCGGGTCTTCTCACACATGTGGCCTTTGCCGAAGGTGCGCGCATTGACGGCTGGATTGCAACGGGCACCGAGGTTTCGCCTTTTTATGATCCGATGCTCGCCAAGATCATTGTGCACGGCAAAAACCGCGCGGATGCAGTGACGAAACTCGCGGCTGCGCTTGATGCCAGTGCGGCTTATGGTATCGAGACCAATCTTGATTATCTGCGTCAGCTTGTCCGCTCGCCGTCATTTCTTGGCGGCTCCATGCGGACCTCGACGTTATCGCATTTCATTTTCCATCCCGCGACTATTGACGTGGTGAGCCCCGGCGCTCAATCCTCAATTCAAGATTATCCCGGTCGCGTCGGCTATTGGAATGTCGGTGTGCCGCCGTCTGGTCCGATGGATGCATTGTCCTTCCGCCTCGGTAATCGCATCGTCGGCAATGCGGAGGGCGCGCCAGCGCTCGAGATGACACTGAACGGACCGACGCTTTTCTTCCGCACGGATGCCGTGATCGCGCTTACTGGTGCCGACATGCTCGCTAAAATTGACGGCGAAGTCGTGGCACATTGGCAGGCAGTCAAGGTGAAGGCGGGACAAACGCTGGAAATCGACAGCGTGACGAGTGCGGGGCAGCGGTGTTACCTCGCCGTGCGCCACGGCTTTGATGCACCGCTTTACCTCGGCAGTCGTTCCACCTTCACGCTTGGTCGTTTCGGCGGCCATGCGACGGGTGCTCTCAAGACGGGTGATGTGTTGCGCGTCAACCGCGAGGGCGCATTGACGGATGCGCGGGTAGAACCGCTTGGCGATGCCGACAAGCCCGTGCTTGGCCGTCATTGGGAAATCGCGGCGCTTTATGGTCCGCATGGCGCACCTGATTATTTTCAGGACGAGGATATCGAGACGCTGTTTAGCGCGACTTACGAAGTTCATTACAATTCGGCGCGAACGGGTGTGCGGCTTGTCGGGCCCAAGCCCAAATGGGCGCGGCTTGACGGCGGCGAGGCGGGGCTTCATCCGTCGAACATTCACGACAATGCCTATGCCATCGGTACAATTGATTTCACCGGCGACATGCCGATTATCCTCGGGCCGGACGGGCCGAGCCTTGGTGGTTTCGTTTGTCCCGCGACGCTTGCCAAAGCCGAGATGTGGAAGATCGGTCAGCTGCGGCCGGGCGACAAGCTGCGCTTTCGCCGCATCGGTGAAGATGAAGCCGAAAAAATGCGTCACGATGAAGAAGTTTGGGTGAAGACGCTTCGTCAACCGGCGCGCTCGCCGCATAAGATAGCGCTGCCGGGCACGGGGCAGGCGGTGCTTGGCCGGATCGATGATTTGGAAGTACCGGTCACGTATCGGCGCGCTGGCGATGATTATCTCCTCATCGAGTATGGCCCGATGGTCCTCGACTTCGCGCTTCGCTTTCGCGCGCATGCGATGATGGAAGCACTCGTCGCGCGCCACGTCAGCGGCATCATCGAAATGACGCCGGGCATCCGCTCGCTGCAAGTGCATTTCGATCCGGACCGCGTGTCGATACGCAAACTCCTGCGCATTGTCGAGGAGACAGAACGGACTTTGCCTGCCACGCGTGACATTGAGGTACCAAGCCGCATCGTGCATCTGCCTTTGTCATGGGATGATGCGGCGGCGCGCGAGGCGGTTTTGAAATATCAGACGCTTGTGAATCCCAATGCACCGTGGTGCCCGTCTAATATCGAGTTCATCCGCCGTATCAATGGTCTTGATAGTATCGAAGACGTGCGTCGTATTGTTTATGAAGCGGACTATATGGTGCTTGGGCTCGGCGACGTTTATCTCGGTGCGCCCGTGGCGACGCCACTTGATCCGCGTCACCGTCTGGTGACGACGAAGTATAATCCGGCGCGCACATGGACGCCGGAAAATGCGGTCGGCATTGGAGGCGCTTATATGTGTGTTTATGGCATGGAGGGGCCGGGCGGTTATCAGCTTGTCGGGCGCACGGTGCAGATGTGGAACACGTGGCGCAGCACGCAAAACTTTGAAAAAGGATCGCCGTGGCTCCTGCGATTCTTTGATCGCATTCGTTTTCATGAAGTCTCGGCGGATGAATTGCTGGCCGCGCGCACAGCTTTCCCGCACGGCGGCTATGAAGTCAAAGTCGAGCCTTCCTCGTTCCGCCTGTCGGAATATCTCGCTTTTCTTGATGAGAACGAGACAGAGATTGCTGGCTTCCGTGCGACGCAGCGTCAGGCGTTTGAGGAGGAGCGTCAGCGCTGGGCTGCGCAAGGGATTGATCTCACCAAGGCAGAAGCCGATGTCCCGCCCGTACCGGAACTGGGCGACATGCCTCCGGGCGCCCGGCTTGTGGAGGCGAGTGTGCCCGGCAATGTCTGGTCCATCGGCGTGCAGGCCGGTGATGAAGTGACGAAGGATCAGGCGCTGGTCGTGCTTGAATCCATGAAAATGGAAATCGAAATGAAAGCGCCGATGAGCGGGCGCGTCCATGAGGTGCATTGCACGCCCGGCCATATGGTGCAGGCAGGGCAGGCGCTGGTGACGATCCTTCCGATGGTGAAGGCAGGTGCGGCATGAAATCCTTATCTCTGACATTGGCGTCTCTGCGCGCGGCTTACGGCGAAGGCGCGCGCGTGGAAGATGTGATGGGTGAAGTGCTCGCCCGTATGGACGCTTATGCTGACAAGGCGGTGTGGATAGCGCGCGTCGATGCGGATGTTCTAATCGCGCAGGCGCGTGTGCTCGACGCCATGTCGCGCGAGGAGCGGGGCCGCATGGCTCTGTTCGGCGTACCCTTCGCGGTGAAGGACAATATTGATGTCGCAGGTTTGCCAACCAGTGCGGCCTGTCCCGCCTTTTCTTATCAGCCGAAAGAAAGTGCCGAAGTGGTGAAGCGGTTGACGGCGGCGGGCGCGATTGTGCTTGGTAAAACCAATCTCGATCAGTTTGCGACGGGCCTTGTCGGCACACGTTCGCCGCATGGGGCGCCGCGTTCGGTGTTTAATGCCGACTACATTTCCGGTGGGTCGAGTTCAGGATCTGCCGTTGCGGTTGCGGCGGGGCTTGCGAGTTTCGCGCTTGGCACGGATACGGCAGGTTCAGGTCGTGTGCCTGCGGCCTTCAACAATATTGTCGGGCTGAAACCCACTAAGGGACTTCTCTCGACGCGCGGTGTGGTGCCTGCCTGCCGTTCGCTTGATTGCGTGTCGATCTTTGCCCTCAATGCTGATGACGCTGGTGCTGTGTTTCATCAGGCGGCGGTGTTTGATGCAGGCGACCCCTATGCCCGTGCGCTCATGCCGTCGGACCCGATCATCGCGGGTGCGAAATTCACTTTCGCTGCGCCGCGCGCCGCTGATCTCACCTTTTTTGGTGACAGCGAGGCCGAGCGGCTTTTCGGTGAGGCGCTGACGCGGCTTGAGGATTTGGGCGGGAGGGCGCGGCGGATTGATTTTTCGCCTTTCCGCGATGTGGCGGAACTTCTTTACGACGGCCCCTGGGTTGCCGAGCGCACAGCGGCGGTCGGGCGGTTTATGGATGAACACCCGAAGGACGTTGATCCCACGGTCGCCACCATCATCGCAGGCGGCCGCAAGCGCACAGCGGTCGAGACGTTTGAAGCGTTTCACAAGCTGCAATCGCTCTCGCGGAAGATCGCCGCCATCATGGCCGAGATCGACGTGCTCGTCGTGCCGACCGCGCCGACGACCTACCGTGTCGCAGACGTCTTGGCCGAACCCGTTAAACTCAATTCGCGTCTCGGCACTTATACGAACTTCATGAATCTTGCCGATCTGGCAGGCCTTGCCGTGCCTGCGGGCATTGGTGCGAACGGTCTGCCCTTTGGCATCACGCTTTGCGCGCCTGCTTTTGCTGAAGCGCGTCTCCTCGAACTCGGCTCTCGCGTCCACGCGGCGCTGGGCTTGGGTGCAGGCGGTCCGACCCTCAATGCGCGCAAGACGGATGAGGCGTACATCGAACTCGCCGTTGTCGGCGCGCATATGAGTGGCTTGCCGCTCAATCATGAACTCACGTCGCGCGGGGCCATGTTTGTCGAGCGGTCGCGGACCAATGCGTATTACAAGTTTTACGCGCTTGCCGGGGGCCCGCCTTTTCGCCCCGGCATGATCCGGCAGGCGGACGGCGGCGGGTCCATCGAGCTTGAAGTCTGGCGTCTGCCGCGTGCTGCCATGGGCGATTTCATGGCCGGCGTCCCCACGCCGCTTTGCATCGGCACCGTCGAGCTTGCCAATGGCCGCCGTGTCAAAGGCTTCCTCTGCGAGCCGGACGGCATCATGGGGGCGGAAGACATCACGCATTTCGGCGGCTGGCGTGCCTATATGGCGGGCAAAGCAGCCGCGATCCCGGTCAAAGCTGCGTCCGACTGACGCGGACCGGCGGCAAACATGGCATTTGACCTCGCGTCACACGCCTTTTTTCTTGCGCGGGACCGTGCCTCGCCCCCATTCTCCCGACCAAACGAGACATAAAATCTACAAGGGAGGGCTTAAGCCCATGACGACACAGGACAGCGCCAAACCGGCATGGCCCGCGATGACCATTGCTGACGCGCATGCTTTTCTCACCGCCCCCGGCATCATGTTTGAAATGGAAGAGGCGGTCGTTCACGGCCATAAAATCCGCGTCTGGAAAAACGCTCCGCCGACCATCCGTGATGCCTTTCTCATCGGTCGTGCTCACGGCGACAAGACATTTCTGGTGCTCGACGAGGATCGCGCGACATTCGAAAGCTTTGCACGCGCCGCGATCACTTTTGCCCATGATCTCATTGCTCAAGGCGTCACCAAAGGCGACCGCGTCGCGATCATCATGCGCAATCTGCCGGAATGGCCGGTCGCCTTCTACGGTGCGGCGCTCACAGGTGCCATCATCACGCCGCTTAATGCCTGGTGGACCGGCGAAGAGCTTGAATATGGTTTGCAGGATTCGGGCGCGAAGATCGCGGTGATGGATGCAGGCCTCTATGCCCGCCTCAAGGACCATCTGCCGAACTGCAAAGCACTTGAAAGAATTTATGTGGCGCGTCTGGGGGACGCAGGCGATGCATCGGTTCTGAAATTTGAAGATGTGGTCGGCAAGGTTAACGACTGGAAGACGCTGCCCGATAAGCCTCTGCCCGATGTGGCGCTCGATACCGATGATGACGCGACGATCTTTTATACATCGGGCACCACGGGCAAACCCAAGGGCGCGCTGGGTACGCATCGCAACATGATGTCGAACATTATGGCGTCGGGCATTTCAGGCGCGCGCACCTTCATGCGTCGCGGTGAAATGCCGCCGATGCCCGATCCGACCTTGCCGCAAAAAGGCACGCTTCTTTCGGTGCCTTTCTTCCACGCGACGGGTTGCCACGCCATCATGTCGCCTTCGCTTTTTGCCGGTGCCAAGATTGTGATGATGCACAAGTGGGATGCGGAACTTGCGATGCAGCTTATTGAGCGCGAACGCCTCACAGGCGCCGGCGGTGTGCCGACCATCGCCTGGCAGCTCATCGAGCATCCCAACCGCGCGAAGTATGATCTCTCCTCGCTCGAAGGCGTGTCTTATGGCGGTGCGCCCTCTGCGCCCGAACTCGTGCGCAAAATCCGAGAAGCTTTTCCGAAGTCGCAGGCGGGCAACGGCTGGGGCATGACGGAAACGTCGGCCACCTTCACTCATCATGCGGGCGAAGATTATGAGCACCGTCCTTCAAGCTGCGGTCCGGCCATTCCAGTTTGCGAATTGAAAGTGGTTGATCCCGAAGGCCGTACACTTGGTGTCAATGAAGTGGGCGAGCTTTGTGGTCGCGGGCCCAATGTCGTCAAAGGCTATTGGAATAAGCCCGAAGCCACTGCCGACACTTTTCGCGATGGTTGGGTGCACACCGGCGACCTTGCGCGCATTGATGAAGAAGGCTTCTGCTTCATCATCGACCGTGCCAAGGATATGCTGATCCGTGGCGGCGAGAACATCTACTGCGTCGAAGTCGAGAATGTTCTCTACGAGCATCCCGCCATTATGGACGCCGCGATTGTTGCTGTGCCCCATCGTACATTGGGCGAAGAAGCCGGTGCCGTGGTTTATCTCAAGCCCGGCATGACAGCGAGCGAAGACGAGATCCGTCAATTTGTCGGTGCGAAACTTGCCGCCTTCAAAGTGCCGGTCAAAGTCGTGTTCTGGCAGGAGACCCTGCCGCGCAATGCCAATGGCAAAATCTTGAAGGTTGAACTCAAGAAAGTTTTTGCCGAAGCCTGACCGGTTTCGGGCGCGCCCGGCTTTATGCTCGTAAGGCGTCGAAACTATCGGCGCGGGCCATCGCCCAGCTTGTCTTATAGAAGTCGCTTAAATGCGGCGCCTTATCGACAATTTCTCCCGGCCCCACGAAATAGTGGAGCTGGGAGAAAAGGCGTGTCTCCGTCGCGCTGACACGGCGCACGATGTGGTGGGGTCCGAGTTCTTCCGGTCGGTCGAGGCCAGCGGCGGCCAGCATCTGGGCGAGCGCATGAACCGTGCTTTTGTGAAAGCCCGCCACGCGTTCGGCTTTGTCTGGCACGACGAGCGCGCGCTGGCGCAATTGGTCTTGTGTTGCGACACCTGTCGGGCATTTGTTGGTGTGGCAGGAGCGCGATTGGATGCAGCCGATGGCAAACATGAAGCCGCGTGCGGAGTTTGCCCAATCAGCGCCGAGTGCTAATACGCGCGCGATGTCGAAGGCGCTGACGATCTTGCCGCTCGCGCCGATGCGTATCTTGTCGCGCAGGCCCGCGCCGGTGAGCGCATTGTGAACAAACAAAAGTCCCTCGCGCAGCGGCATGCCGATGTGATCTGCAAATTCGACAGGGGCCGCGCCCGTGCCACCTTCACCGCCGTCGACGACAACAAAATCAGGAATGATATTGGTTTTGAGCATCGCCTTGACGATGCCCATGAACTCCCAAGGGTGTCCGACGCAAAGTTTGAAGCCCACAGGCTTGCCGCCGGAGAGTTCACGCAACTGGCCGATGAATTCCATCATCTCGATAGGTGTGGTGAAAGCGCCGTGGCGTGAAGGCGAGATGCAATCAACGCCTTCTTCCACTTCGCGCGTCGCGGCGATTTCCGGTGTTACTTTTGCGCCGGGCAATATGCCGCCGTGGCCGGGCTTTGCGCCCTGACTCAGTTTGATTTCGATCATCTTGATCTGGTCATTTGTCGCGTTTGCTGCAAAGCGTTCGGGATTGAAGTTGCCGTCTTTGTCACGGCAACCGAAATAGCCGCTGCCAATTTCCCAGATGAGGTCGCCGCCAAATTTCCGGTGATAGGGGCTGATGCCGCCTTCGCCAGTGTCGTGAGCGAAATGACCTTGTGCCGCGCCGCCGTTCAGCGCAGAGATGGCGTTGGCGCTCAGCGAGCCGAAGCTCATCGCGGAGATGTTGAGGATCGATGATGAATAGGGTTTTTTGCATTGTTCGTTGCCGATGGTGACGCGGAACTGGTCGGGATCACTGTCGGGCATGGGGCGTGAGGAGTGGCCGATGAATTCGTAGCCGTTCTCGTAGACATCCAACAATGTGCCGAAGGGTTTGTCGCTGTGCTGACCCTTGGCGCGCGCATAGATGAGCGTGCGCTGACTGCGCGAAAAGGGGAGCGCGTCATTGTCGGCTTCAAGGAGATATTGGCGGATCTCGGGCCGGATGGTTTCGACGAGATAGCGGATATGGCCGAGGATCGGATAATTGCGCAGCACCGCATGAGAGTTCTGCAACAAATCATGTGCGCCGATAAGGCTGAGCAGGCCCGCGATGCAAGCCGGAGCCCAGGCCCAACTGACATAAGGCATAGAGAGCAGGCTGAGACAGGTGATGATGATGCAAGCGCCAAGCATGGCATAGCGGCTGAGGATCGAAGGCGACAATTGCCACCAAATCCAATTCAGAAATGACATGTGCCCGTGTGTCCCCTCGTCATTGCCCTGTCGACATTGGGCAAAGGCTAGGCGCAACGGGGGTGAGTCGCCAGACCGTGATGGACATGGGTTTTTAAAGCCTAACGGAATTTAATCGTTCATTGCGGCGCGAAGGAGCCGCGGTTTACCTATGTTGCGCTGCGGTCGCTCCGAATTGGAGGGACCTTGGCTTGTTATAAAGCCGCTGAAGGGCGCAGTTTTTAACCACGTTTTATGCGCCGGGCGGGGGTCTGGCAGATCACGTTTCTCCATCGCCCGATCCTGTCCCCCGCATGGCCTTCCTGCCGCGGCGGCGGTGCAATGAGGATCCGAAGATGAAGAGTGATCAGATTGAAAATTTTCCGGGTGCCTTGCCGTCCGGTCTACCCCGTGAGGAAATAAAGAGGCATCAGCCGACAACGGTGCGGATGATGCGGGCAGGCAGCGAAGACATTGTGGTCGGTGAGAATAGTTCTCTTGAGGGCTCGTTCGAAACACAGGGCTCGATGTTTGTTGACGGCTCGCTGATGGGCGCTGATTTGCGTACCATGCTTCTTTCCATCGGCACGTCAGGCTCGGTCGCGGGCAATGCCCATGTGGGGCGCGCCGAAATCGCAGGCACGTTCGATGGTCAACTGGTCGTCAGCGGCGAAGTGATCCTGCGGTCTACAAGCCATGTCACGGGCGAGATCACCTGCGGCAAGCTCATCAGCCATCGTGGCGCGACGGTGCGGGCGCATGTCAATGTTGTCGAAGACGAGCAGGAGAGCGGCGAGCTATTTGATGACGGGAAAATTCCGTCAGTGTCAAAACTGCAGCGCAAATTCTCCAGATCGCAGCTGCGCCGTGTGGTCACTTTTGCTTATGGCGTGTTCTTCACGCTCGGTGCCATCGGGCTTGCTTCCTACCTCTGAACAGGCAGCGTAAAACCACAAACTACAGGCCGGAATGCTGAGAATGCATTCCGGCCTTTCGCTTTGTGTGTGCGCGCGCTGTTTCAGGCCAACGCGCCGCTGCGTCAGTTGCGCGGGCCTCGCCTTGGGCTTTTTCCCGCGCTAGGCTCCTTCATCAAAAATCAGCGACCGCAGGGCTTTGAGGGCTTCAAGCGGAAACGATCAAGGGAGTTCACATGGAATTCGATTTTTCTGACGATCAGAAACAGTTGAAGGATCAG
>TARA_R110000868_G_scaffold357497_1_pt1 | contig 14578 bp, 18 predicted proteins | sample TARA_R110000868 | Tara Oceans TARA_R110000868 (sample SAMEA4397489) | marine metagenome | biome: Polar Biome; feature: [SRF] surface water layer (ENVO:00010504); material: water (ENVO:00002006), including particulate matter (ENVO:01000060) such as... | depth 5 m | reverse complement strand
AAAATTAGGCATTATCTCCTACTTTCTTTAACGTTGGTAACTTTAGTTCAATTGGGTCTCCTACTTTCTTTAACGTTGGCAACTTTAGTTGAACTTGTTGTGGACCATCACCGACTTTATGATTTTGTAAAATTTCACCAAGTAATTCGGTCATTTTCCGAATTGTGAAGTTATCTTTTACATATTTACGATTCTTACGAGACTTCTCAAGTGATTTTTTATAATTCTCGTAAATCCATTTCATAATACCGACCCCTTCACCATAATTTACTGTAAACCATTGGGTGTCTTTTAAAATCCAATTGTTAACAGCGGATGGGTCTACGTTTTCAAGTTTACCACCAAGTAAAAAGTTATAATCGGAATGTAAGAAATCTAAGTGGCCGGACCAATTTGTAGCAATAATTGGTTTACCACTCACACAAGCTTCTAACAACGGTCTACCAAATCCCTCACCTCTTGTAAATGAAACATGAGCCTTTACTTTTGGGTGATTGTATAATGAGTTCATTTCTTCATCTGATAAGTCACCATCCAAAATATACACATTAGGTAGATTTTTAGAATCAACCATACCTTTAATCACTTCAATTCGTTTTCGTAATTCATGAACATTTGTAATGCCAGGAGATACAATCGACGCCTTGAGGATTAACGCTGGTTTTTTACTTTTATTTTTGAATGCATTTAAGAACGAGCTAATTAAACCACTTACATTTTTTCTATCATGACTGAAGTTACCTTGCAACCAATGACCTACAAATAAGAATGAAAAGTCTTCTTTAACTACACTAAGTACATCATCTACTGATTTTAAAATAGGTAAATTATTATTGTAAATTTCATCGTCAAATCCTTCAAACAAAACTTCAATTGGTTTCTCAAGTTTTAACTCACCAATTTTTTGTTTGGTGTTATCATCAATTTTATCATAAGATATCCCAAGTGTTGATTTGGAGTGAGTTGATGATACTATGTTTAAATCCATACGGTTACACCCTTCTATAAATTGAGCGGATGCTTGTGTAGTTTCAATCACAGCCGATACGCCAATATTAAAATGACCCATAGCTTTAAATTCGTTTGGAATTGTAATCTGAATCCAAATATCTGGCTTTGTTGATACTGTTGCTATAATTCGTGATGTCAAATCTGAGTCTACTTCCGATAACGCAGTTTGGGCTGTATTTCCCCATCGTTGTGGTAGGATTTTGATATCCCACTCATCACCTTTGACATCAATCAAAGACCTTACAAAATCTCTACTACGAGAGCCATATCCACTTCGTGTTGCTATAGGGCAACTAATTACACATAACTTTTTCATGTTGTATATATTTCAAATCGTTTACGAGGTGCCCAATTTTGAAAACACCCATCAATTGCTTCAATAAATCTCCCACCCATATTTTCAGAAGCCATACCGGAATCACTACAAACCCACTCACTTCCTTCAAGACCCACTTTTTCAAGATGGTCTCTTCCGGCTTCAAATGTATTACATAATTGTTGAGCGACTTCCATGTAATCACATCTATCATCAAATATATATGGTGTTTGTGGTGACCCTTGAAGTGATAGATTGGATGGCCATATTGGAAACGCCCATCTACCATGACCAAGTGTATCGAGTTTCATCCATTCTCTTCGATTATGGAGTGACCCAATTTTTATATAATCATCGGCGGTCACCTCTTTACCATCTAAATCAAAACCACATTGGTCTTGTAACCCACCAGTTACGTTTACAATAATTGGTGTTCCAGCTCTCAATGCTTCACATGATGCCAGACCAAACCCCTCATTAGATGCGATGTTTAAAATGATATCACCTGAATTATAGTATAGGTTTAAGTCTTGTGTTGAGAAGTGAGTATCGGTAAACTTATAATCACCATGGGTGGTGTTCCATTTAATCACCTCCATTAAATCAGTTCCATTTTCATCACTCCGTTGGGTATGTAAAAATAAACATACTTTTTTATCTTCGTGTTGTTTAGCGAACTCATTGAATGCAATAATTGTATCAGCTGGTACTTTTCTACGAATATTTCGGTTATTCCACAAAACTACAAAATCATAGTCAGTTAGACCAAATTTTGTTTTAAAGTCAACAAGTGATTGGTCATTAGATGGTAATGGGGTGAAGTATTTTGAGACACCATGTGGTATGTATTTGTATGCCCAATCTTCCTTTGGGGCTCCGTACTTTTCTAATACTCGTTTGTTGATACCATATGTTTGTTTTGAAATTCCCATCAGTAAATCACAACTTGCGTAGAATGGAGCATTCCACATTGGGTCTGGTAATGAGTCCCATATGTTATAATACATAATAGGAACAAACTGACGTACTTCTAATTCCATATCATACAACCACCGCCAGAATCTTGGGTCAGTAAAGTGTATGATTGCGTCAGGCTTTTCAAGGTTGATTAGTTCACGGAGAACATCAGGATTACCATACCCAGTATGAGCATAGATTTTTAAAGATGCGTCTTCAACGCCGGTTTCTTTTGCAACATCAACGGAAACATCATACACTTTACCTTGGTCTGGATGTTTTAACGCTGCTCCTAATTGGACCCAATCATATTTATGGATTGTGGACAATACTATTTCTTTGGATTGGGTCGCGATACCACTATGGAGTCGCAGGTCATCCGATAACAAAAGTATCTTTTTTTTCTTTGGTTTGGTCGGGTCGACCTTTTTTAACTTAGGTAATTCCATTCGTAACTTTCTTGTTTTGTGTATATAAATATACAAAAATATTTAATAAATTGTATTTGAAATAGATAAATTATGATATGAATTTAGCAGATTTTCCGTAACGAGATAATACTCTATTAAAGTGGTTATATTCATTTTTGAAAATTTCACCAAAGTAAATAAGCTTGTCCGAATTCTCTACAATACAATTATACTGATGTAATGGTTGGGTTGGATGGAATGGTTTTTCATAATATGACTCATTCATACCACTATATAAATTCATAGATGTTGATGCTGAATTGTATTCGATATATTTGCATCCTAACTCTAATGCGTATTTACGAACCCACTTCTCTACACCATTCTTATTACCTCTTGTGATTAAAATTAAATCATCACCATATTTTTGAAGTAGTTTAAATACTAAGTCTTTTATTTCAGCACGGCTTTCATATTTTTCACTACCAATCAAAGCCACTCTCATATGTTTATCTTTTTTAAATCGATAATTAACCTTCACTTTATTGGAATTTTTTCCGTAATTGTTCTTTTTCAATAACATTCTTTAAACTTGTAACATAATTAGGGTCTTCTGCGTAACTTTTTGATAAATATTGAAAATACTCTTGTTCATTGTTGATTGTACTTAAATATCTACATTGATAAAATGCGTAATCATAAACAGACTCTTCCCAACTTTCGTAGAACGCGTGGTTGTGTTGAGTTCCCTTAGCAGTATTAACTCGCCTATAGGCTTGTTTCATACCAAATAAATTATTATTTTTTCGGAAAACTTTTGATGTCCAATGTCCCGTTTCAATAATAGATTGTGCCATTACAATGTGTGGGTATTTTACATTCAACTCATTCAATAGTGTAATGAATTGGTCAGATTCAAATGCCTTACGGCCTTTGTTAATAATAATAAGTCGTTCTTCGGGACTCAAATCATTTAAAACTTGCTCTCGTGCAATTTGTGTTGTATACTGATAGGTTACAAATGATGTAATTGCTAATACAGTAATGACAATTGTCACTAATCGTTTGGTTACTTTTTTAAATTGTAACTCTGCTTTTGAATACGTATATATCATATTTTATTTATTATTCTTTAATTCGTTCTTTTTTGTTACACAAGTCACTATCTTTGAATGGACACCATTTACAATTTTTACCATTCTTCCCAGCGAGTGCAAGGAATTGTCCATCAAGGTTATATGTACCATCTTTATTAAAACCTTCTTCAATAAATTGATTGAAACTTTTTAAGATAGTTCTCATAGTTGGAACACCATGTGCGGGTACAAATTCTTGAACTCGTTTTTGAGCGAACATAGCTTCTTCCCACAATTTTCGTTTTACAATGAAATATCGAACTTGAATTTTGTCAAGTGGATATCCATACTGGTCAGCAAAGAACTTTTTATAAAGTACCAACTGAGCAGTTTTAGTTTTATCATCTTTCTGATATTTGTTCCATCCATTTGTAGATGTTTTAATATCCCAAATTTCAATACTACCATCTTCGATGATTTCAAACACAAGGTCAAGGAACCCCTTCATCATTATGTTTTCATTTGATTCAGAAGCAGGGTAGTAAATGGGTAACTCGACCCCAACTAACCTCATCTTACGAGTTGAAAAATAGTCTGACCGATTCTTACGAAGAAAATCTAATATTTCAACACCATCAGCATAGAATTCATTCATTGCATCTTTGGTGGTAAACTTGACTCCATAAGCATCCATTGTTTTTTTGTACTCTTTCGCCATCTCATCCAATAGGATTTGATTTAAGTCCATTGTATCAGCAGCCGTAGCGCTCTCACCATAGACAACCTTCAACCATCCTTGAATAGTCTCGTGCATTGCAGTACCAAATATAAGATGTATAGATGGGTCAAAGTCACGATTACCATCTACATATGATAATTTCCATTGTTTAGGGCAATTAGCATACATCGTATATTGTGAATACGAGATTTTCACATCACCTTCCTTTTCAACATGCGATGGAAAGTTGAATATGTTTGATACTACTGACTTTTTCATATTACTAATATACGATTTTTATTTGGATTTACCAAATTGTTTATGTTAATATTACTCATACGATGGAAACATATCTTCCCATCCATCAACGGCATTATTGTTATAATACCTAACCTCGTTGGGCTCTACATACTCATCTATGTGGATTGAGTATTGTTCATTTGGAAACATATCTTCCAAGTTGTTCATTAACTCACGCGCTTCTTCGAGTGTAAGTTGTGTTGTGTGGTCTTCACCATACTCCGTTTCGTTTATTACTTTGTACAATTCTATCATATCTTTATCTCTTATTATACTACTAAGATACGAAAAAAGCCTGGTATTACCAAGCTTTCAATGTTATTAAATTGTTAAATCTCGAATTCTAAATGTACAATTTTCATGTTAGAACCCTCGGGACCATCGTCTTTGAAGTACACACTCCACTTACCATCGGTTTCTTCTACTCTATTTTCAAAGTTTTGATTATTTAACTCCTCAGTAAGCGATTCTACTGAGATAGTGTTATTGTCTAACATCTCTTGGATTGTTTGTTTTACTAATTCACTTCTTTTCATATTCTTCTTCTTTATTTATTTAGCCCACTTGCCGTTCTGAACTAACTGAGCGATAATACCATATACTGATAAGTCAGCGTATGTATCTTGGACCGACTCACCTACCTCATCTGGCTGACCTAATACTACCATTTGCTTTAATCTCTGAACCTTGTCGTTAATTCTAAACCACAACCCAGTTAATGAGAGTTTAATGTCATCTTTGGTTTTAAGGTCAGTACCTACTGAAATGTTACCAGGCCCATAGTTACGTTGTTTTTTACAAAAGGTTTCGTATTGTTCCCACATGATACGTTTATATTCATCCATCATTACAGGATAGGTTGACTCACAAAACTCCCTTGCAGTTTGTTCAGTAGTTTTATTAGTCACAATTCGTTCTCCATTATGGACAACTTTGGTTTTTGATTCTCTTATTACTTCAGCCATTCTTTTATTTCTTTTTCAGTAATACCATATTTTTTCACTATTTGAACCACCTCGGATTTGGGTAAGATTTCAAGGTATTCTTCAACCTCGCGTGATGATACTTTGAAATCAATACATAGGTATTTCACTATGTTCTTATTCCATTTTGAATCACCACTACCCTTGATATATTTACTAAATGACTTCTTTTTTGGCAGAACGTCTAAATATACTTTGTATAACTCACGATTCTTCAACTGGCCATTGGTGTATTGCTGAATCTCATTAACGAGTTCGACATACCCCATGTCCATTGAGAGGAATCGATTGACCATATACATATCAAATGATTTCTTATCCATATCCGAAAGGGATTCCCACTTATCTTTTTTAAAAGTGATTCCCCCTAGGTGGTCAAACAATGACTTTGCCTTTACGACATTTTCACTACTTTTCTTCGCCATTCTCGAAGAATTCTCGTGGTGTGAATTTGGGGTGTACTGTACCACATTCATTACAAACTACGACCGGAATTGGAAGCATTGACGCTTGCCCATTAGGTGATTGAAGTGCGGGCACTTCTTTATACATTGTTAGATTATCAAAAAAGATACCTTCACAATTTGGGCAGGTCACCGTTGGTAACTTGAACGGGTCAATCTGCATTTTGGGAGCCGATTGCGTCGGCTGCCCCATCTGCACTACTTTGCTTTTCTTAGCCATAACTTAGTCTTTACTTGTTTTCTTCTACTGAAGCTTTTCTGTATTCAGTAACCAATTTCTTCATTTCACCAATTGCTTTTCTAGCTTGAGTTGCTGATTTCTTGGTTGTACCATTATGAGACTCCGTAAAGTCTGTGAATAGTGCTGTCATTTCTTCGAATAATTCTTGTGAATTTGCCATAATTTTGTTTTTTTTACTTAATTGTTGATATAATATTAATTAACATAGCCATGGTGTTGATTTCTTTATCAACCGCCATAGCATCTTTAAATTGACCATCTGCAATATGCAGAATAGTCTGACCTACCTTACCATTTGCGTACTCATCAACCTTCTCATAAAGAGTTTTATATAGAGGAGTAAAATCACGAACCTTTGAATCGGCAATGATTTGGCGAATGGTGGTAAACATTGTTTTAGGGTCACTATTATTTTGGAGAGCCATTACAACTTCCTCAGCGTAGTTTGCCTGAATGTTTGATTGTGAATCAATCACAACCTTACCATTAATAACTTGTCGTTGTGCGGAGTTTAACACTCTACGAATATCAGGGTATCCACTATTTACCAATACAGCAAGGTCGGCGTTTTCAAACGTAACACCTTCTTCGGTTAAGATGTGGTGTAGTCGTTTTGCAACATCTTTCTTTGATGGTGGTGTAATAGCGAATGTCTGACATCGAGACTGAATCGGGTCAATAACCTTCTCCACATAATTACAAGTCAAAATAAAACGAGTGGATTTACTGAAAGTTTCCATCAAGTTACGAAGAGCTGCTTGAGCGTTTGGTGTCAAATAGTCTGCCTCATCCAAGATAATAACTTTCCACTTACGGAATCCCATTGATGATGCAAATCCACGAATTTTATCACGGACAGTATCAACGTTGTTTTCATCCGAAGCGTTGATGTACATTAAATCACAATCAATTTCATTAGTGATAATTCTAGCGAGGGTAGTCTTACCGGTACCTGCTACTCCATAGAGTAATAGGTGAGGTACATCCTCATTCTCAATGTAAATCTTTACTTTCTCAAGAATATGTTCATTTCCAACATACCCTTCTAATGTGTCTGGTCGATACTTTTCGACCCATAGTGAATTACTCATCTTCCTACTTCTTTTAAATACTTTTCTTTTGCATCTTCCCAAGACATACCAATAATGTCTACATAGAATAGCGCTTCGGGTTTAATACGACCATCATCGTGTAGTTTTGAATAACGATTAATCGCTTTCTTCCTCCACCATTTCATGGTATAATCGTCACCATCTCTGAACTTGTCTTTTAGTACGAGTTGGTCTTCAGTAATCTCATTACGAAGATACTCATTACCATTATCATACATTTGAGCAAAATACACCCCTCTTTTAAATCCGTGTTGATATTTGGAATTCTTCAACCCAAGCTCTTTAAAAATCATATTAATAATCTTTTGTTTCACTCCAGTCGCAGGACCATCAACACCTTCCTTTTCAGCGGTTTGTTTGGCGTACTCTTCTACTTTATTTTCTTTCATCCAATGATGCCATACTTCATATACGGAATCATCTGGTTTTGTAGCAACCTTTCCAGCAGATTCGCCTAAGGTTTTGAAATGTGGGATACCATTATATTGGGAGTGGATACCATACAAAGAAGTGGTGCCTACTGCTATTAGTGTTTGTCCGTACTTCTCCTTCCAATGTTGACGTACAATTGGGGAGGTTGTCAAGCAAGCAATCAGTTTTCCACCTAAAAAATTATATCCTAATGGTTGAGTACAGACGATGGTGGAAGCGATGGTAGTGTGGTTCAACTTACCATGCTTATATTTATTATCCTGAGTCCACCCAATGTAGGTATCTCTAACTCCCAATGAGGTAACATCTGAACCAAGTGAAACAAGCCCCAACATTTTACCACTAGCTCGGTCTTTAATGTATAACTTAACATTACGACCTGGGTTAGCGGAGAACGCCATTGTATGAATCAACTTACGGATTTCAGTCCATCTGGTCGATTCCTTTGAATCTTCAACAATCTCTACATAAGGGTCAAGTGCTTCAATTTCTTGAATTGTTTGTTCTTTATTATAGATGTCAGTTGGAGCCCAAAGTGTGTCATAGTGGAGTGCCAGCCCAGCTTTCCTCTTCATAGAGGTAACCATGTCTGAATTATACTCCTGCCACTTTTTATACAACGTTTGTTCTTCTACTGTCATTGATGAAAGGTAATCCATATTTTCAATGAATTTACCTTTCTCAACATCATAGTTGAATTCTGGCTTCGTTGGTTCAGTATCCCAAAACATTACTTAATCTCTACAAGAAAATAATTAGACTTATAGCCATCGTGTTCAAAGGATGCGTGAGCAAGTCCCTGTGCTGATACCTTCAATGATGAAGCTTTAGCATTACGATTAGCGTTCAAAATCTCTTTCAAATATTTAGCAGAGAATGAGATAGGTTCAACATCACTTTCACAAGTACATTGAACATTGATAGAAATTCGGTTAGAGTTGATTTTAGAATATCCCAAAACAACTTCACCTTTATTATCCTTACACTTAAAAGTGAAAGTGTCAGAATCCGACAATGCTCCCTTCGACTTAATAAACTTACTTACAAACTCTTCATCAAGTGTAATACTTGAACTAAAGTCAGGAAGTTGTTTCAAATCAGGAACAACCGGAATAACGGATAAGTCAGCTAACATATAGTTTACTGATGTACCCTTGTCAGAGAATACCAAGGCTGCTTCACCTTCTGTAACGTCGATGTTTGAATCCAAAACACCAAGTAATCCTTTTAGTTGGGAAGTTGTGTAAACTCCAAACTCACCATTAGGAAATTCTTTGTCCTCACTTGTAACATCACCCAATAGAGTTTTGTCATCAGAAATAAAACGGACTGTGATTCCTTCATCGGTTGAGTTGATTTTTACGGATTCAACCTCACCCCCCAAGTTGTAACGGGCTACAAACCCTTCAAACGAACTTTTCTTCATAATTTATATAATTGTTATTGTTTAATGTTCTACTAATATACGAAATTAAATTGGATTATCCAAACCATTTGGATATTTTTTGTTTTCTTTTTTTGAATTTATAGATGTAGATGTTTTTAGTTAGAGTATCTACATACCTAGCATCACCACCGTCTAAAGCCCTCGTCAACTCAATAGCAATTGGTTTAAGTTTACCATTATGCTTATTTCGTAAAGTTTTGTCGTGATATCTACGACCATTCCACATTATTACGCGGCCTGTTGATGTTTCTCCTACAAATTCAAAGTTAGTTGCTTTATATACCACCCCCTCATGTCCAAATGTTTTATCAGCATATGATATAATCATTTCTAAGTCAGTATTTCTTTGTAACCATCTCAGAGTCCATCCTATAAAGTAAGACTCGGTATTTTTAGGCGTGTCATCAATACACACCAATCGCTTTAATTCCAAAATTTTGGATGGGTTCGAAGTATACTTCTGAGCAACTCCATTCATACCCAAAGTCCCATAAACCATAGCACCAATCATAGTATTACCATCCATCAACTTAAAGCAATACGAAATGTGTAGTCCATTCATATTCTTTGAATAATGGTGGGTTTCTACAAAGTCCACAATTTCACTTCGTGGACATTGTTCTACTATGTAATTGGTTACACTCACTACTCCACGAGGTCACTAATGGCTGTGTTGATTTGTTCCATAATCCAATCACTTGTTAGTGCTTGGTCTAAAATACTATATAAATCATCATCATCAATGTTATCTGATTTTGATTTTACATCATCGATGTGCCATAGGTTATCAACATAATACCCATGGTCTTGTAATACTTGTTTTGCTTGTTTTATTGTCATAATTTATTTATTAAAATCCAAAAAATTGTGATGCCAATTCAAGATTTGGATATTTTTTGTTTTCTTTTTTTGAATTTATAACATTTGAAATATTCCTACACAATCATGGTATTGATTTACTTGTGGTCCAGTTTCACCTATTTCACTATTATACAACCAATTTTCAGGCTGTTCATAATCAGTATCATCCACATATGATTCTAATAATTCAATATTATAATTATTCTTAACTGCCCATTTTCTTAATGCTTCATAACTATCTAAATAAAATCTCCAACAATCACCTGGGAATCCATGGTATTCTCCTGTTGAAGGGACATTTAAATAAATCAACCCACCGGGTTTTACTATCCTACACATTTCTAAAAATGTTACCCAAAACATATCGTCATGTTCAAAACATGATGTGGAAATGCAAATATCAAAATAATTATCTTTGAAGGGTGTATCATGACTGTTGGCGACAATATCTACGCTATTGCCGGCAGCCATATCAAGCCCTATATAATTTGCTTTTTCAAAAAAAGGTTTTAGGCTACCATTATTATCCATGCTTCCTAAATCTATTACCTTTTTACCTTCTAATGGAAGTGTATACTTATTTACGAATTTTTCTCCGTTATGTAACGCCGTGTTATGCATAATTTTTTATTTATTAAAATCCAAAAAATTGTGATGCCAATTCAAGATTTGGATTTGGTTTCTCCCAATCCATAGCTTTATAAAAGTCATCCAGCTTATTATTCAGTTCTTTTTCCCAAATCAAATCATAGTCAATGTATTGTTGAATGAATGCGTTGATTTGTGGTGGGTCGTTGTGACCTGTAAATGCGGTGGTTTCTAACCCAAGTGGATTCTTCTTTAGATATACCCACTTGATTTTATCACCATCCTTCATTGGTTCATATTTAAATGCAACATCAAACTTTTTTAACAAACGATTATAAGTAATAGCTGCCTTAACGTGTGCTGGTGTTCCTTTTTCAAATTCACCCAACGCATAGTTAGTTCGTTTATTAATATACTTTGACATATCCTTCACAGCTGAATTCTTCGCAATATCAGTAAATGCCTGAGTACCCATATTTGCTTTGTAATCAATCAACTTAGTGTCGATTTTCTTTTTATCAACTCCTTTTAGAATATCTAACAAAACAGTTTCCATTACTTTCTTAAAATAAGTTGGAAATGATGACCTACGAACATCCAATCCCTTAACATCCATTTTATCACATGGTACAGTGTTATCGTTGATAATCCATTGAGCGTATCGTTTCTTTGATACCCAAAACCCACCCTTAGCAATAGTCTCTTGTTTGATGTCAAATCGGTGGGAGTTTACATTGAACATCTTTTTAGCCATTGTATCATAGACTTTATTGATGTGAGATTGTACCTCTTGTGCAACCGATAGAATCGCAGGAACCATTTGTTCATCAGAGTCTTCATCAATATTAGGGTTTCTAGCCCTTACCAATGGAGCTGCCTGATAGAATACAGAATCCGTATCAGTATACACATTATAGTCACCTTCCTTACCAATTATACTTTTGTAATATTGGTTAGCAATTAGCTCCGTAGTTTTAATTACAGTCTGGCCCGTGATGGTAGTAGCTTCAGCATTATCTACGTCATAGAATCTGAATGAGGGTAATCCCAATACTCCATATAGAGAGTTCAACATAATCTTCTGAACCAATTGTCGCTGAGAGTAGAACTTGTATAGGTCATCATTACCCTCATTACCATATTTCATCATGAGGTCTTTGTACTCAACACGTTTATCAAACCAAACATTCAGAATCTCAGGTATTACACCAACCTTGTCTTGAGTATATAATACACCATTTGACGATAACGAGTAATTTGATTCCGTAATTAGGGTTTGAAATTCAGCACGTGTTAATGGTGGGAATTCATTTCCTTTATCATCAACAATACAATATGAGTCAATGGTATCCTTCATATAATCATCAGATGTGAACGTCTTCAACTTACCAATTTTGGTTTCCGGTGAGGTATTGAGAGTCATAATAATTGATGGATATAGAGATGTCAAATCTAAGTCAAATACCCATTTGTAAAGACCCGGCTTTGGTTCTTTAACATATGCACCTGTAAACTTACCTTCACCATCAGTACCATCATCGTTCTTAGCAGCTCGACGTGGTTTGTCTGGCGCTACACGATTTGACCTTCGTAAGAATGTCAAGATAGCCCCCTCTAACCATTTTGATGAGAATACAAAATCTTCATAGAATACATGACCTGCGTGACAAATTGCCTGAGCTAATTCAATGAACTGAAGTTTCTTGTCCATGTCAACAACTAACTCAACATCCACTAAGTTATACTCAATAAACTTTTCTAAGTCATCTCTGAACAATTGGTCAAGGTTTCCTTCGTACTCAATCTTACCCCTACCTAACACAATATTAGCAATAGTGTCTAATCGGTAGTTAGGGAATTCTTGATAGGTAAAGTTCTTGTAAAGTGCAAGATAATCCAAACACGATACCCCTGCTATAATATAACGTTGTCTGTACTTATTCCAAGTAACTTTGTTAATTGGAGAAAGTTTGTTAGCCAACCGTTCCCCCAACACATTCTTTAAACGATTGTAAAGGTAAGTGATATCAAAGTAGTCGATATTCCACCCCGTGACGATTGTTGGATTAATTTCCTGCCACTTGTTTAGGAACGCAGTAAGTAGGTCCTCTTCAGTTTTGAATGAACGAACCTGAGCACCTTTAATAGTCTTATCAACATACTTGTTGCTGACTACATATACAAAGTAATCATTAGTAACCGAATCATGTCCTGCTATTGAAGTGATAGCATTACCTGCTTTCTCAATGCTAGGAAGGCCGGTATTCATCTCAACCTCAATATCAAATGTTAATACATTATGACCAACTGACACCTCATCGGTATCACCATACGTGTCAATAAGGAATCGTGTAATCTCATTTACATCGGATTCATAAAGTTCAAGATTATCTTCACCCTTCCAATAGCTTATCTTTTTAAGACGTTCTCCGTGAATAGAAGTAAAAGCACCATCACCATCTCTAAGATAAGCATATCTACGGTACTTACTTGTAAAATACCCCTTTTTATCATCCCAACAATGGATAAGGCCTGCTTCTTTTTCGTAGTATACATTTTGATACATTAATTAGTCAATTTTTTATGTAGTTGTTTAATCATCTTATCTTCATTCAAAGATAGTTCCATTGCTCTCTGAAGTGACATACCATCTCGTTCTTGTCTGAATGTGTCATCATCCAAAATACCATCTAAATGAGCGAAGAATTCTTTTTTAGTTTTAAAGAATAACCCATTAGGGTCAATCTCGTGATAACAATCAGAATCATGCCAAATCATAGGAGTACCATTCTGGAGACAATCTGTACCCGAGACGCTCCAACCGTAATTTGTCTGTTTCATTTGAACACCTACCTTACAATTCTGAAGTCGTTGGTAGTATTCATGTTTAGGTACTTTCGTATTATCTATCCAAGCGAATGGTATCTTACCACTTAATTGTGGAATCCACACCGTGAAATCTTGTCTTTGAGTACGATACTCTTCCATCATTTCAATAAACTTAGGATATCCCTTATATGCCGCTGGTCTATGATTGAATACAATGATATTTTCTTTAGTAGACTTTACCTCTTCTACAATTTTGTCTTGAGGTACTCCTAAGTTCCAAACAGTTAGGATAGCATCCACCTTCTGAACGAACTCGTCATTAAACAATTCTTTAGCCTCAGCAAGAACTCTATTCTTTTGGTCTTGGGTATTTAGGTAACAAGTTTCCATTTGAGAAATACCCAGCAGTTCAATTGGTAACCATAACCACTTTGCCTTACCATCTCTCCTATCTACACCATTACAAGGTAAGTGTTTACTTCCCTCAAACCAATGTGAATATCCTATAATTTTAGTTCCCCACTTAGCGTATCTACCAACTTGCGGCCAATCTGGGAGATGTGAATAAATTACATCATATTCACCATCCTTTAATATGTTCATCAAGTCGACTGATGGGAATGCTCTCTGATTCATCATATCACCTGGAATGTGAATCTCAATTTGCTTTACATTTGGTAGATTTAACTTCTTAGTAACTTTACCCTTTGGAACTAATACATTCCAATAGTATTCACCACACTTATCTAATGCTTTAATGTGATTATGAATTACATCAATAAACGAGTCTTTCTCAATATTAGATGAATTTGTAATATTCGGGATTACCAATA
>TARA_R110000868_G_scaffold51823_13_pt1 | contig 14583 bp, 16 predicted proteins | sample TARA_R110000868 | Tara Oceans TARA_R110000868 (sample SAMEA4397489) | marine metagenome | biome: Polar Biome; feature: [SRF] surface water layer (ENVO:00010504); material: water (ENVO:00002006), including particulate matter (ENVO:01000060) such as... | depth 5 m | reverse complement strand
TGGAAGAGGTGGCCGCGAAGCGGTCGGAGCTGGTGACGGCCTCGCGATTACGTTTCCGGGCTACCGCTTCAACGAAGCCGGCGACGGCCCCTATTCCGGGCAGCGCACCAAGGTCCAGGCGTATTGGCGCTCATCGCCGGCCCAGTGTTCGAGATGGCCGTCGATGATGGCGTAATTCTCGTCGATCGGTTGCTCGTCGCCCTCGACGATGCACTGGCCGGTGACATGCCATTGTGACGGGCCGGTCTCGGTGACGCTGTCGAAATCGCAATGAGCCTCGTGCTGGTCATAGCCATCGGCGCGCAGGATCATCGGCGGTTGTTCGTATTCCTGCGCGATGGCGCATTGCGCCAGATCAACGCCCCAGGTGCCGATATAGGCGGGCGCGGCGTCCGATGCCGTTTGCGCCACGGGCTCGGCGGCAGCGGGTTCAGGCGCCATCGCGCTGTCGATATCGGTGGCCGGCGCGGCGGTGTCTGTGGCGACAGCGGCACCAGGGGCCGCAGCGCTCTCCTCGCCACCGCAGGAGACGAGGAGCGCCGCTGCGAGCAGTAGTGAGGCCGCCGGCAGACACTTTGCGAAGCGATCAGATCTGGACATGTATTCCCCCATTGGCCTGAAAAACCAGAATATTCCAGCCAGCTTGGGCGAGACCGGGCGATTGTTCAAGCGCGCAGGGGGCATGGGCGGGAAAATGCAACTAAAACCGCAATAATGATGCTTCAAATATCATAACTCATGTATATAAGTGAGTCTCAAACTGGAAAACGCGATCATGATCACCTCAGCCCAGATGCGCGCGGCCCGGGCCCTGCTCGGAATCGATCAGAAGACACTGGCGGCAAAGGCTGGCGTCTCGGTGCCGACCGTGCAGCGCATGGAGGCCAGTGATGGCAATGTGCGCGGCGTCGTCGGGTCGCTGGTGCGCGTTGTCGAGGCGCTTGAAGGCCTCGGCGTCGAGCTGATCGGCGAGCATTCGCCCAGCCAGGGCACCGGCCGCGGCGTGCGCCTGAAAACGCCGCCCGAGGCGCCAGCCGGGCAAATCCCAACGACAGACTGAATTGTATTTCGCGACGGCGACCGCCGACTGATGCCGACGATCCCGCCCCTCTTGAAGGCAGGTGGACATGACCAAGACGACCAAGAAACCGACATCGCAGGAACCGCCCGTCCTGGGCGAATTATTCTTGCCCAAGCTGATCACCGTGCTGCGCGAGGGCTATTCGCTGGCGCATCTGCGCAGCGATGCGATTGCCGGGCTGACCGTGGCGATCGTCGCCCTGCCGCTCTCGATGGCAATCGCGATTGCCGCCGGAGCCAGCCCGGCCCAGGGCATCATCACCGCGATTGTCGGCGGCTTCTTCGTTTCCCTGCTCGGTGGCAGCCGTTTTCAGATTGGCGGGCCGGCGGGCGCCTTCATCGTTTTGATGGCGACAACCGCCCAGACCTACGGCATGGACGGGCTGATCCTGGCGACGATGATGGCCGGCGCGATCCTGATGGGGATCGGTTTTCTCAAGCTCGGCACCTATATCAAATTCATCCCCTATCCGGTTACGGTGGGGTTCACAGCGGGCATCGCTGTGATCATTTTTGCCAGCCAGATCAAGGAATTGCTCGGACTTGATCTCGCGGTTCATGAACCCGGCCCCCTGCTGGAAAAACTGCCCGTGCTGTGGAACGCCCTGCCCACCACTGACGCGCTGACGATCAGCGTCTCGGCCGCGACCGTGCTGGTGATCATCGGCATCCGTCATTTCCGGCCACACTGGCCCGGCATGCTGATCGCCGTCGCCCTCGCCGCCGGAGCCACTGCCGCCTTCAACTTGCCGCTGGAGACGATTGGTTCGCGCTTTGGCGGCATCCCCTCCAGCCTGCCCTGGCCCTCCCTGCCCGATATGTCGGGCCCGCGCCTGCTGGCGCTCTTGCCGAGCGCGATTGCCTTTGCCCTGCTGGGCTCGATTGAATCCCTGCTCTCCGCTGTTGTCGCCGACGGCATGACCGGGCGGCATCACCGCTCAAACAGCGAGCTGGTCGCCCAGGGGGTCGCCAATATCGGCGCGGCCCTGTTTGGCGGCATCTGCGTCACCGGCACGATTGCGCGCACCGCGACCAATGTCCGCGCCGGGGCGCACGGCCCGGTCGCAGGCATGATGCATGCGGGCTTCCTGCTGCTCTTCATCCTGATCGCGGCGCCACTCGCCAGCTTCATCCCGCTCGCCTGCCTGGCCGGCGTGCTGGCGCTGGTGGCCTGGAATATGGTCGAGAAACACGCCTTCATGATCCTGCTGCGCGCCTCGCGTGCCGATGCCCTGATCTTGCTGGCCACTTTCGGCCTGACCATCTTCCGTGATCTGACCGAGGCGATCGTCGTCGGCTTCGCGATCGGCTCGGTCGTCTTCATCCATCGCATGTCGCTGACAACGGCGATCGAAAGCTGGACGCCCTTCGTCAATGAGGACCAGCCCGACCGCATCACGGCTCCCGCCGACGCCAAAGCCGGCCCGACCGAGCAGGACGCCAACATCCTCGTCTACCGGATCAGTGGCGCCTTCTTCTTCGGGGCGGCGGCCTCGATCGGCTCGGTGCTGGAACGCATCGCCGACACGCACCGCGTCCTGATCATTGATTTCGCCGCCGTGCCCTTCGTCGACTCAACCGCCGCCCACATGATTGAGGGCCTGGTGCAGCGGGCCGGCCGCCGCGGCTTGCCGGTGATGATTTCCGGCGCCTCGAAGGCGGTACAGCAAGCGCTGGTCGCACACGAGATCGCCCCGCCCCTGGTGAGTTATGAACCGGCCCTGTCGCAGGCCATGACTGCGGCGCGGACCTGGATTGACGCCCACAATGAATAAGCTGCGGCCGCTCTGGCGCGCCTTCAACCTGCACTGCCCGGCCTGTGGCAAGGGCAAGCTCTATCGCCGCTATCTCAAGCCGGTCGAGGTCTGCGCGTCCTGTGGCGAGCCGATCGGCCTGATCCGCGCCGAGGACGGACCCGCAGCCTGGACCATACTCGGGCTAGGCCCCTTCCTGGTGCCGATCGCCTTCATGGTCTCGATGAGCGGCGCGCCGGTCTGGCTCAGCCTGCCCATCTTGCTGCTCGCCGCGATCGGCGTCGTGCTCGTCACCCTGCCGCGGGTGAAGGGCGTGTTTATCGCTGTGTTGTGGAATATGGGAAACCGCGAGATCGCCGCCAGCACGACCCGCGAACCGGACGACGAAACGGACGACGAGCACTAGGGCGTCCGGACCGGCTCGCCCCGGCGAAACCTGCCACAGCGTTGACAAGCCCCGAAGCGGCCATTCAAATATGTTTATTGATCGGAATAAATCTCCCATTCATAGACATATCTGGATAGCCAATGCGCCGTGATTTCGACTGGAGCCATTTGCAGACCTTCCTCGCCGTGGCGGAGAATGGCACGCTCTCGGCGGCGGCGCGCGCCACCGGTGGCAGCCAGCCGACCATGGGCCGCCATATCGCGGCGCTCGAGACCCAGCTCGGCGTGCGCCTGTTCGACCGGGCACCGCACGGGCTGGTCCTGACGCCAACCGGCACCGATCTGGTGGGTCACGCCAAAGGCATGGCGGCCTCCGCGCATCAGCTCTCCCTGACCGCCAGCGGCCGTTCCGACAGTATTGGCGGCGTCATCCGGCTGACGGCGAGCGAGATCGTCTCGACCTATATGCTGCCCGACATACTGACCGCGCTGCACCAGGCCGAGCCCGAGATCGAGATCGAGCTGGTCGCCACCAATCGCTCCGAAAACCTGCTCCAGCGCGAGGCCGATATCGCGATCCGCATGTATCGGCCAACCCAGGCCGATGTGTTCACCAAGAAGATCGGCGATCTGCAACTCGCCATGTTTGCCTCCCACGACTATATCGCCCGGCGCGGCGTGCCGGCGACGCTGGAGGAGATCCGCGATCACGACGTGATCGGTCTCGATCGCAGCGAGTTGATGCTGCGCGGCTTCGCCGAAGCAGGCCTGCCGATCGACCGCCATTTCTTTTCCTTCCGCTGCGACAGCCAGGTCGTGGGCTGGCAGATGGTCGTGGCCGGTTTCGGGATCGGCTTCCACAAGCTCGAGCTCGGCCTCGCCGAGCCCCGCGTGCAGCTGATCGAGACGCCCATCCCCCTGCCCGTCCTGCCGATCTGGCTGACGGCGCATTCCGAGCTCAAGACCAGCCGCCGCGTGCGCCGCGTCTTCGACTTCCTCGCCGAGGCGCTGAAGACGCCGTGAGCGAGGCTCGAAAGCTGGCGCCGCGCTTCCTGTCACAAGCGTAAGGCGGGCGTCATCGCCGGGCAATTTCTCCACCGCCAGTCTGCGGCGTCTTCTGGGGAAAGGGACCCGTCATGATCCGCTTGTTCGCCGCCTTACTGGCCTTGATTCTTCTGCCATTCTCGCAAGCCGCCGCCCAGACTGCCGGGCCCGATGCCGAGACCATTATCGCCCGCCATATCGAGGCCCGCGGCGGCGCCGAGGCGCTGCACGCCCTCCACTCGCTGGTATTCGACCATGGGGTCTATCGCGAGGGTGATTTCACCAGTGACGGCACGGCCGTGATGATGCTGATGCGGCCCTATTACAAACTGGTCGGCCATCCCGAGCGCGAGCCCGGTTTCATGGAAGGTTATGATGGCACGGCCTGGGAATGGTATCAGGACCCCGGGCTGACCGTGCGCACCACCGGCCCCGCCTCCGCGGCCAGCCGCCACAGCACCGATGTCGAAGGCCCTTTCCTCGATTATGCCGACAAGGGCAGCTCGATTGAACTGCTCGGCTCGGAACTGATCGCCGGCCGGCCCGCCTACCAGATCCGGCTGACCCAGATGGATGGTTTCGCGACTGATTACTTCATCGATCAGGAGAGCTATCTGATCTCCGCCTCGCGCCGCACCGCGCCGATCCACGCGTTTGGCGAGGCCGTGACGACGCAATCGCTCCACAGCGATTACCGCCGCGTCGCCGGCGTGCTCTTCCCCTTCGCCTATATCGAGGTGGAGCTGGCCAGCGGTGCCGAGCTGAACTCGATGCGCTGGGGCGAGATCGAGGCCGATCGTGACCTGCCGGTTGCCTGGTTCTCGCCGCCGGAATACGAACGCACCCCGATCCAGACCTTCATGGAACAGCTCTACCTCCAGCGTAGCGATGCAGCGGCGACGCTGTGGACCTATGCCGTCTTCCGCCGCGCCCATCCCGGGACCGACACGCGCGGTGCCAGTGAGGCAATCGGCTATCAGATGTTGAAGATGGACGAGATCGACACCGCTATCGCCCTGCTCGAACGCAATGCCGCGGATTATCCCGGCGCCGCCGACAGCGCCTTCGGGCTGGGCCGCGCCTACGCCACCGCAGGCAGGGCCGAAGACGCCCGGGCTGAATTCACCCGCGCGCTCGAGCTGGAGCCGGGTCATGCCCGGGCGATGCGGGGGCTGGCTGAGCTGGAAGACCAATAGGCCGGCATGCCCTGCCCTGACGCGGGCACCCTGCTCAGCGCTCCATGGCGCCCTTGCCTGCGAGAATGTGAGCGCGGGATTTCGCGATCCGCGCCATTCGGGTTTCGGTCTTCTTCGCCGAATTGAGATGGAGCACATAGCTTCGCTGGCGTCCCGGCGTCAGGTCGCAAAACGCCTCGGCCAGCTCCGGGTCGCTATCCATCGCGTCGACCAGCTCGTCGGGCAATTCAATGTCGCGCGCCTCTCTCACCGGCTTGATCCCCGCCTGCGCATAGCCCATCGCCTCGGCCAGATAGGCGCTGATAACCGGCTCCAGCGTCCCGACCGCGTCAGCATCGGTGAAGCGGATCATGCAGGGATAGCGGCTGTTCGGCCCCTGTTTCTCGAGCACGCCTTCAGGATCGTTCAGCAGCGCGGCATTGAGGAATGTGAAGCGGAAATCGCCCCGGAAAGCTCCCAGGAGCGCAATATTGCGGCCGGCATGCATGTAGCAGGGATGGCCCCATTTGACGGTCTCGACCAGCCCGGCCTCAAGGCAGATCCGGCGCAGCTGGTTGAGCCCGCCAACCCATTGCTGCACCGAACAATCGGGCGTGGCAAAGCGCGGGCAGCGGCCACACCCTTTGACAAAGAAATCGTCGGCATCAGTAATCAAGACAAGCTCCGTCGGCGCGGCCGGCCCAGGCCGCAGGAAGGCTAGCGGACGCGCCGCCGCGCCTCAACCCGGCGCGCGCCCTCAATCGCCCTGCTCGACCACCTCGAAAGTGATGGATTCCGGCGTGACCTCATGCACGCCGATCACCAGATCGCGAAAGCGGATCGTTGAGGAATCGGCCGGATAGGACAGGCTTTGAAAGAAGGCGTCGCGGGCCAGATTTGCGCTGGTGAATTCGCGATAGCTCAGCCGGATCGTCGAATTGTCGAGGCCGGAATAGATGATCTCGAAATTGCGCCCCGCCGCCGCTTCCGAAATCTCTTCCTCGATCCCCCGTTCGACGGTGCCGGCCTCGGAATCGGTCTCGAGCAGGGGCGAGAGCCGCGCTCCATAGCCTGGCACGCCGGTCAGGACACGTGGCTGGATCTGCCCATCGCGATCATAAATGACCCCGATCGGGCCATCGATGAAGAAGGCCATCTCCTGGCCATCGAGCTGAACAATGCCGCCATGATCGAACACCCGGCCCGGGCGATAAACGCGCAGCAATCCATCACCGGCAATGCGGACCGGCTTCTCTATGCTCACCCTGTCGCTGGCAAACACCGTCCGCTGATAATCGCGAACCCGGATCATGCTGTCGCCGACATAGGCGCTCTGCACCACATTGAGCTCATAATTGCGCTGCGTGACCTGTTCGGTCTCGGCGGCCTCACGGTCCATGGCGTAACGGACATCGGCAACCGGGCCCGGCGTGGAACAGCCGGCCAGAACCAGGCTTGCGAGCAAGACGAGCCCCGGTCTGGCAGCACTGAGCATTGCCCTGGGGGAGCGAGTGAAGACGCGCATTTCAACCTCGTGTAATCGACGAAAGCACAACCAATAAACCGGCTGCAAATTTTGACAAGCGGTCGATGGCGAGACCGGCTGCGCGGGCAAGGGCGCGAGAGAGTGGCGGTCAGTGACAGGTGAGCCCGGCCAACCGCCGCACACGGAAATGGCAAACGGGGGCCGTCAACGCAGCGCCGTCCAGATATGTCTTTGAAAGTATGGTGAGCCCGCCGGGGCTCGAACCCGGGACCTACTGATTAAAAGTCAGTTGCTCTACCAGCTGAGCTACAGGCTCCCCTCACGAGGAGGGCCCTACCTATAGCGGCGATTCCGGTGGGTCAATCGCGCCTTGCCTATGGATTTCAGCAATCGCGATACGATTTGGCCATAATTTGCGATAATATCGTATTCATGAGCGCAAACTCCTCCCTGATTGCCTGCGTGCTGGTAGCGTTAGCCGCCAGCGCATGCTCCTCCACCCGACAAGAGGCGGGCGGTTTCGCCCGCGCCGAAACCAGCACTGCCGTGCAGGACGCAGTCGGCATGCCACGCGACCGTCCAGGACCGATCATGGTCGATGAGGGCGATGATACCGTGCCGACGCCCTATGGCGGCGAAGGCTCGCCGCGGCGCTGTTCAACCATTGCCCGGGATGTGGCACGATTGACCGTTGTCCTTGGTCCCGACGTCGAGGAAGAGGACCGCGAGGCGAGCGAAGCGGCCCGCGAAGGCCGGAGCTGGTTCGACCAGAGCGCCGAATTTGCCATGCAGACGCCGGAAATGGCGTCGGAGGGTGCCCGCGGCCTTTATCATTCCACCATTGTCGGCCTCAATCCGGTCCGCCCGGTGATCCGCTTCATCGGCGGGGCCAGCCGAATCGAGAGCGATGCCCGCGAACGCCGCGAAATGGCCCAGCGCCGCCGGGCCTATCTGCGCGGCATTTATGACGGGTTTGGCTGTCCTGCGGTGCAGATGCGGCGCGCATTTGAGGGTTATGGGCTGGTGGAAGCAGAGGACTAATTCCCGGGTCCGACGCGGCGCCAGAACACCCGCGTATCGCAAGGCGCGCCATCGGGCATCAGCGCAAAGCCGGGAATAATACCGATGGGGGTCCAGCCTGCGCGCTGATAGAGCCGGTCGGCGACGGTGCCGGGCACGGTGTCGAGCACGAGCAGGGTTTTGCCGGCCTCGATTGCCGCCGTCTCGATCGCCGCCAGAAGCAACGCGCCGAGGCCCTGACGCCGGGCACTGGAATGGACCAGCATTTTGGAGACATCGCCATGATGCGGCTGATTGTCGGCCTGTGCCAGCACCAGCTGGACCGAGCCGATCACGGCCCCGCCCGATCCCCTGGTCGCCGCCAGCACGATGCGCTCGCCGCGCGTGAGACTGGCAATGATGCCCGACCAGAATTCGCGCGCCCGCTCCCGCGACAGCGGCGCCATGAATCCGACCGAAGCGCCGCCATCGACGCAATCGATCAACAGATCGCAGAACTCCTCCAGCCGCGCCGTCATCGCCTCTGCTGTCAGGGCCTGGATGGCGATGGCCTCGCTCATTCGCTGCGCGCCGCCGCCTCGGCGATGCCCTGGTCCCACTTGGCGCGGAAATCGCGCCGGAAGGCCTCGTATTCGCCCGCCGCAATGGCAGCACGGATGCGCGCCATCAAGTGCTCGAAATAGGCGATATTGTGCCAGGAGATCAGCATGGCCGAGAGGTATTCGCCTGATTTGAACAGATGGTTGAGATAGGCCTTGGAATAGTCGCGGCTGGCCGGGCAATCGATCTCCGGTGCCAGTGGCGTGTCATCCTCGATGAATTCGGCGCGCTTGATATTGATCGGGCCATAATCCGACCATGCCTGGCCATGACGGCCGGAGCGGGTCGGCAGGACGCAATCGAACATGTCGACGCCGCGCGCCACGGCCTCGACCAGATCGATCGGTTTGCCGACGCCCATCAGATAGCGCGGGCGCTCGCTGGGCAGATGCGGTGTGGTGAAATCGAGCACATCGCACATCTGCTCGAAGCCCTCGCCAACCGCGAGGCCGCCAATGGCATAACCGTCAAAGCCGATCTGCTTCAGCCCTTCGGCCGATTGGCGCCGCAGATCTTCAAATACCGAGCCCTGGACAATGCCGAACAACACCTGGTCATCGCGGGTACCGAAAGCGTCCTTGGAGCGCTGGCCCCAGCGCAGTGAGAGTTCCAACGAGGCCTTGGCTTCCGCCGGGGTGCAGCCGAAGGCGGTGCATTCATCGAGCTGCATCGAAATATCGGCACCGAGCAGATCGGCCTGGATCTCGATCGAGCGTTCAGGCGAGAGATGATGTTTCGAGCCATCGATATGGCTTTGAAACGTCACGCCCTCCTCGGTCATCTTGCGCAATTTCGACAGCGACCAGACCTGGAAACCACCGCTATCGGTCAGGATCGGACCCTGCCAGGTGGAGAATTTATGCAGCCCGCCCAGGCGTTTCACGCGCTCGGCACCGGGCCGGAGCATGAGGTGATAGGTATTGCCCAGGATGATGTCGGCGCCGGTGCCCTTGACCTGGTCCATATAGAGCGCCTTGACCGTGCCTGCCGTGCCGACCGGCATGAAGGCCGGCGTGCGGATATCGCCGCGCGGGGTTTTCAGGACGCCGGTGCGGGCCTTGCCATCGGTGGCGTGGATCTCATAGGCAAAGACGCTCATCGGGTGCGCTCCAACAGGCTGGTATCCCCGTAGGAATAGAAACGATAGCCGTCCGCAATCGCATGGGCATAGGCGCGCTGCATGGTCTCAAGACCGGCCAGGGCGCTGACCAGCATGAAGAGGGTCGAACGCGGCAGGTGAAAATTGGTCAAAAGCGCGTCGGTGATGCGGAACTCATAGCCGGGCGTGATGAAAATCTCGGTGTCACGGCTGCCCGCTTCAATGCGGCCGATCTCGGGTGCGAGGCTCTCCAGCGTGCGCAGCGCAGTGGTGCCGACAGCGATGACGCGCCGCCCTTCCGCCTTGGCGGCATTGATCGCATCGGCGGAGCCTTCAGTGAGCGTGCACCACTCGCCATGCATCAGATGATCGTCGGTATCATCGGCCTTCACCGGCAGGAAGGTGCCGGCGCCGACATGCAGGGTGACGTCGCAACGCTCGACACCGCGCTCCGCCAGGGCAGCGAACAGGCGCTCGGTGAAATGCAGGCCCGCGGTCGGCGCGGCAACGCTACCATCTTCGCGCGCGAATAAAGTCTGGTAATCCTCAACATCCGCCGCATCAACACTACGCTTGCGAGCGATATAGGGCGGCAGAGGCGGCACACCGGTCGCGGCGATGGCCTCATCGAGCACAGCACCGGACAGATCGAAGGCCAGCAGGGTGTCGCCGCCTGTCGCTTTCTCGATCACTTCAGCCGAGAAGGCGCCGAACTCGATCCGGTCGCCCACCTTCAACCGCTTGGCCGGGCGCACGAAGGCACGCCAGCTATCGGGCCCGGCGCGCTTGTGCAGATTGATCTCGGCGCTCACCGCCCCGCCGCCGCCAAGTTCGCGCGCGGCACGCGTGCCGGTCAGGGCTGCAGGGATGACGCGCGTGTCGTTGAACACCAGCAAATCGCCGGCCCGCAACAGATCCGGCAGGTCGAGCACTTGCCTGTCGGCGAGCGTGCCGGAGGCATCGACATGCAGGAGGCGCGCGCTATCGCGCGGCCGCGCCGGGCGCAGGGCAATGCTGGCCTCGGGGAGGTCGAAATCGAAATCATCTACTCGCATCCGCAGGGGTCTAGAGCATTTTCGGCAAAAGTGGGAACCGGTTTTGCGGTTCGAAAATGCGGCACTGGAATTTTTCGACACACCGGTTCGCAATCTTTGCTGTGTAGTGCTGTAGCCGTAACAAGAAGCGGACCGTCGTTTTGCGCCATACAATCTCTGCCATTCTCGTCCTCGCCTTCCTGGCTGGACTGGCCCTCTTGCTGGCCCTGGGCTCACTCTGGCGCGGCTTCGACGTCGCCCGCGAGCTCTGGCCCATTCTCGTCGGGCTCTCCGTGCTGGCCGGCCTCACCCTGATCCGCAATCGCCACCGGCAGGCGCGCTGGATCGGCCTGGCGGCCGTGCTCGTCATCATCGCACCGGGTGTCGGTGAAAGCTGGCAGGCGATGTCAGACCCGTTTCCCGGCACGCTCCCGGCGCCGCAGGCTGGCGAAATCGATCTGCGGATCGGCACGCATAATCTGTGGGGCCGCAATGCCTCGCCAATGGCTGCGGCCAGCGTGTTGCCGGCTCGGGCACCCGATGTGCTGGGGCTGCAGGAAGCCTTCGGCGAAGCGCGCGCCGCCGCCGATGCGCTCGAGGCGCAATATGCCTATGCCGCCCGTTGCCGCTCCAACCGGCTGCTGAGCAATCTGCCCATCCTCGCTTCAGGCTGTGTCGAGGTGCCGCCGGACATCCGCGCCGCCGCGACCATTGCCTGCGACTGGGAGATCCCGCCAGCCGTATGGGCGCGGATCGAACTGCCCGATGGCAGCGAAGCCGTCTTCGTCACCGTGCATCTCACCTGGCCCTTCCCGGGCGCGACCCAGGACTGTCAGCGCCGCGGCCTGTCGCGCGCGCTGGCGCAATGGCCACAGGACCGGCTGGTGGTGATGGGTGATTTCAACGCAGCAGCACCGGCCTATGCCCTCACCCGGCTCGACCGCGATCTCGGCCTCGAGCGACGCTCGGTCGGCATTGCCACCTTCCCGGCAGAGGGTCGCTTCGAACAGGCAGGCTGGGGCACGCCGCCCTTCGCGCCGATGTTGCTGGGGATTGATCACATCTTCGCCGGCGGCGCCTGGCAGACCATGCTGATCCAGGTCGGGCCGAATACCGGGTCCGATCACCGGCCCCTGCTGGCGTGGCTGCGGCTGAAGGCGCCCGACGCTCAGCCGTGAGACCAGTTCTCGGGATCATCGCCATCGCCCGGTGACAGGCCCAGCTCCTCGCCAACATGGCTGACGCCAAGCCCGAGCACGGTGCGATTGGCATAGGCGAAATAGGCGGCCACCTGGTTGATCTCAAGGATTTCGCCGTCATCAAAACCGGCCTCGCGCAGGCCAGCGATATCGGTCTTCTCCATCCCGGCGGGATTGCGCGTCAGCTTGCGCGCATAGACCAGCCCCGCCGCCTCGCGGCGCACAAAGGCCGCGCCGAGACTATCGCTCTCGAGCGCCGCGCGGATCTCCGCCGCCCGGGCATCATCCTTGAGCAGACGCTTGAGCCCGGCGAAGTGATGTTCGAGGCAATAATCACAGCCATTGAGCAGGCTGACATAGCAGCCAATCGTCTCCAGATAGGCGGTGTCGAGCCGGTTGCCGCCATGGTGCAGCGCCGCCTTGTAGAGGGCCATATGGCCCTCCAACGTGTGCGGACGCAGCCCGTGAATGGCCAGCACATTATCAACCTGGCCCTGCGGCCCGGCGATGCGGTCATAAAGGGCTTTGAGACGGCCTGCCGCCTTGTCTGCCCCGATCATCTCAATCCAGCTCATGAGGGGCAGACTGGCTGGATGGGGGATTGAGGCAAGTAAAATCGTGAGCGGGGGCGGTGGCCCGACCGGCCCTCCACACACGCCGCGACAGAACGATCACTTTTCCCCGGAGGAGCGCAGCGAATTCCGGGGCCCGCCCCTCGCTGACAGTGCTGACTCAACCAAGCTCCGGCAGGCCCCGGAACAGGTCCGGGGGAAATGGGTATTGTGTATTGGGAGAGATGGTCACGGGCGGCGTTGCTCGCCCCGCCGCCCGCTCACCACATCAGAGCGGGTAGTCGCGCTCGGGATCAATGCCGGCGGTTTCGAGGAATTTGCGCACCGCGCGCGCTTCGTCCTTGGGCAAGGAGTGCCCGGCATGGTGGAAGCTCGCCGTGTGCCCGTTCAGGGTCACCGAGAATTTGGCACCGCTACGCTCGTGCAGCTCGGCTCCCAGATCCGTCAGCAGATGCTCGATATCCGCCGGTGCCAGATTGGTCGGTTCCGGATGGGCGAACAGGGCATGCAGGATCTTGCGGTGTTTGTGATTCATCGGTGTCTCCAAGGGTTGATCCATGGAGACTACTGCGGTTCCCGAGGCCAGACGATGCGACGAAATGGTCGCCGTCGCTGCCGATCAACGCCCCTCCACCGTCACCCGGGCGATATGATTGGTCCCGCTCTGATGGATCAGCAGGGCCTCGCCATCGCGACTAATGCGCATGTGGCGCAGAATGCCGGCATGGACCGGGCCGGAGGGAATGGCCCAGCTCTGGAAGGTCTCTGTTTCCGGGTCAAAGCGCACCAGCATGTCGGGCCTCACGCCGCTTTCATTATACCAGACCGCGCCGTCGAAAATGGCGATGGCATAGGGGTGCGAGCTCGGGCCGCTGGGCGAGGCCCATTCGCGGATATCGCCGCTCACCGGATCATAGCGGCCCAGCCGCCCCAGTGCGGAATTGACCCACCAGATAATCCCGTCGGCATCGATATCGAGCCGGCGCACCGTGGTGCCGGCGTCCGGCAGGGTGATCTCCTCGACGGCCATCGTGTCCGGATCGAGGCGCAGCAGGCAATTGGCGCCATTGCAGGCGACCCAGACAATGCCATCGGCGTCGATCTTGACGCCATAGGGCCGCGAGCGCTCGCGCGGGCTGGTGACCAGGCGGACCTCGCCGCTTTGCGGGTCGAGACGGCCGATCATATTGCTGCCCTGGAGCGAGAACCACAAAATGCCGTTGGCGTCGAACTCGGCCGTGTGCGGGTCGCGCGCAGCCTCGTCGGGCATCGGATATTCGGTGATCTCGCCGGTCGCCGCATCGAAGCGGCCAATGGTGGCGTTGCGATTGCCAGTATACCAGGCATCGCCATCCGGACCGATCGTCACCGAATGCGGCCCCGCTCCAGCGGGCAGATCGAATTCCTCCATCGCCCCCGTTTGCGGATCGAGCCGGCCAAGAATATCGAGCCATTGCCCCACCCACCAGATACGGCCATCGGGGCCTTCCACCGGATCGCGCGAACGCTGCCCCAGGGTCGGCACCTGCCATTCCTCGAACCGGATCGTCAGCGGCCCGTCGACCGGTGTCGCGGCGCGGTTGTCGTTCGGCGGGAATGTCGCGGCGAGATAGTCGAGGATCTCCGCCTGCATCTCCGGCGCGCCCGACAGGTCAATCATCATCGCGGTGAGCGATTGCCAGTCACCGCGCGAATAACCCGATGTGCTCTGGACCGTGCGGATTGAATGGCAGGCAGAGCAGACGGATTCCACCGTCTCGCGGGCCTCGCTGTCGGCTTGCGCCAGGGCTGAAGCGGGATGGCAAAGCGCGGCGGCGAGGGTGAGAGCGGGGAGCGTATGGCGTGGCATGTCAGGGCTTTCGGCTAAGGCATGATCGGCTCAGTGTAGTGGAAGAATTGCGGTTTGGGGGAGGGAAATAGAGAGCAAGCGCGACGGCGATGACTATGCCTCATCCGCCTGTCTCAAATTCTTCCCCCGGAGGAGCGCAGCGAATTCCGGGGCCTGCCACCCGTTGGGAGCCTGGCTGGATTCCCCGCCGGCAGGCCCCGGCACAAGGCCGGGGGAATAGTGCGTTGTATGTTTGGGATAAATGGCCCCGCGCGGGGCCACAGCCCGCCTTGAAAACCATGCCA
>TARA_R110000868_G_scaffold155691_8_pt1 | contig 14590 bp, 9 predicted proteins | sample TARA_R110000868 | Tara Oceans TARA_R110000868 (sample SAMEA4397489) | marine metagenome | biome: Polar Biome; feature: [SRF] surface water layer (ENVO:00010504); material: water (ENVO:00002006), including particulate matter (ENVO:01000060) such as... | depth 5 m | reverse complement strand
CGTGTACGCCAGCCTCTGCTTCGACAAGTCTTGAAGCGGCCGGAGCGCTTTCTTCAAACTTCACAGGCTCATCAACTGTTACTCACTCCTTTAGAGTTGTATCTATTGATAATGCTGGAAACGAAACACCATCTGTTTGTTCGAATGCAATCACAATCGATACCGATTTCCCAGCCGCTTCTACTGGAATGGCTTGGATACAAGGTACAAGCGCCAATACATCACCAATTGATGCTACATGGACTTTATCTACGGCTTCAGACAAGGCTAGCCAGCGAATTAATATTTATTCGAATGCTACGTGTTCTACGGCCGTAGCTGAAACGGCTGTTCTTGCAAATAATATTACGACGTACTCGTTTGCTTCAGCGGTATCTAACAATACTTACTCTTATAGAATTAATACGACTGATGCCGCTGGCAACACTACCGTGTCAGGTTGTTCGACTTCAATCTTTATTGATACTCTTCCTCCAGCTGACGCTGCAAGTTTAGCTTGGGTACAGTCATCACCGTTCTCAGGACCTTCAGTGACTGCAAGTTGGACTATCTCAACTGACCCAGACCTAGCGAGTCAGACTGTTCAGTTCTACTCTGACGGAACTTGTACAGCAGCATTTGGCGCTCCAGTTAATTTGGCTGCAGCGACAAACACACAAGCTCTCGCTGGTGTGACCAATACCAATACTTATAGCTATAAAGTCACATCTGTTGATAGTGCTAATAACTCATCTACATCAGGTTGCTCAAGCTCAATTACAATTGATACCTCGGCACCAGCTGGAGCCAGCGGACTGGCCTGGACTCAAGGAAGCTACAGTACAAGCTTAAGTGTTAATGGCACATGGACGTCATCAGCCTCAGGCGATGAAGTTTCTGAAACTATTCGTATCTATGAAAACGACGCTGCCTGTTCTGGAGCTATCTTTGCGCAGCAAACCCTTGCAGCCTCAACAGCGACATATAATTTTACAACAGGATCTAATGGCAATCTTTATAGCTTTAGCATTCGATCAACTGATGGTGCTGGCAACACTCACACTACAGGTTGCTCGGCTCAAATCCTCCTCGATACTTCCGCTCCAAATGCAGCGACAGCTCTTGCTTGGACAACTTCAAGCCCATCATCTGTGACAGGAGTCACAGCTTCATGGGCAGTCGGTGGATCGGCTGATGCTTCATCGCAATCTGTACAGTTCTATGCTGATGCAACATGTACAGCAACTACAGGTGGAGCCATTGCTGTAGGTCCAGGGGTAACGACACAAGCCTTCACAGGTGTTGATGCTGGTTCATATTCATACAGAGTTACGACGGCCGACCCTGCTGGTAATACTTCTCTATCAGCCTGCTCCGGCAATATGAAAATTGATACGAGTGCACCACTGGCTCCTTCAGGTCTTGTTTGGTTTGAATCTTCACCTTTCAACTCGCTAACAGTAACACCGCAATGGAGTCTCTCTGGCTCAATTGATGTGACTGCTCAAAGAATTGACTACTATCAAGTGGCTGCTTGTGGTGGCGGTATTACATCAACTGCTGCGCTTGCGGCCGGAGCGACAACAACTTCATTCACAGGTGCTTCGGGTAACACGTACTACTTTATTGTGACCGCTATCGATGCCGCTGGTAACGAGACATCTTCACCTTGCGTTGGCAGCGGAATGCTCCTCGACATTGATCCACCTCTTAATGCAACAGCGTTAACTTGGACCACATCTTCTCCAAGCACAAGTGCTAACGTGACCGCGAGCTGGACCGCATCTGCTTCCGCCGATGTGGCTTCACAGACTATTAATTATTTCGTTGATGGAACTTGTACCACTCCGGCGGGAACATCGGCTTCTCTCGCCGCTGGTGCCGGAACTCACGCCTTCACTGGTACCTCAGGTAATAATTACTATTATAAAATCACGACGACTGATAATGCTGGCAACTTCAGTAATTCAAGTTGTTCTACTGAAATGCGAATTGATAACACGGCACCAACAGCGGCAACAAGTCTTGGTTGGGCTGAGATTGCTCCACATAATAATCTTCTTGTAACAGCTGTTTGGACGCCGTCAGCTTCAAGTGACGTTCTAACTCAAAGAATTAGCTGGTATGTAGATAGCGCTTGTATCGCTGCTCCAAGCTCTCAATCAGCCATCCTCGGTGCGGGTGTGACCTCGGAAGCCTATACAGGTAACGACGGTGAAACAATTTACTATACAGTGACGAGTGCAGATGCCGCTGGTAACTCGACAACATCAAACTGTGTTAATGCCTTTAGTTCTGGCATGCTCCTTGATATCACGGCCCCAGGTCTTGCCACGATGGCCGGACTAAGTAATACAGGTTGGGTCGAGCAGTCTCCACACAATACAGTGACAATTGTTCCGGCTTGGACCCCAACAGGTGATAGTGATCTTGCCTCACAAAAAATTCGCTACTGGTATAACGGGACGTGTGCTGGCGGATTTAATGAAGAGTTCATTGGTATTGGACCAGCAGATACAACTCACTCTGGTGTAGCCTCTGCGGTAGATGGTGGTAACTACTCTTATAAGGTTATTTCTGTCGATGCAGCCGATAACTCATCAACCTCAGTATGCTCAAGCACCATGGTTGTGAACTCAGGTCTTCCTGCCAATGCGACTGCGCTTGCATGGGATCAAGGTACAATTTATAACGCTACATCGATCCAGGCACAGTGGACTAAATCTGGTTCACCTGATGTGGCCGACCAAGAGCTTATTGTCTACTCAGGTGCTGCCTGTACCGGAGGGACAACAACTTATACCGGTATTGGTGTTGCCAGTACGAGCTATTCATATCCATACACAGCTGCTTCTGGTGAAAACATCTACTCATTCAGAGTCAGAACGATCGACGTCGCCGACAATATTTCTCTGTCTGGGTGTTCGCCTGATATCGAAATCGATACGGTTGCTCCTGATGCTCCAACAGTAACAGCTTGGACTCAAAGTTCTCCAAGTGGCGTTAACCCGATCACGGCTAACTGGACCCTTACCGGTGATCTTGACCGAACCAGCGTCAGACTCGAAGTCTTCGCAAGTGCTGCAGCCTGCGCCATCCCAGCTTCAACTCCAGTTGTTGGTGGTAACTTTACACTTGGAACAAGCGTTCTCAATCAAGCATTTGCTGGTACTACCGGAAGTGAATACTTCTATCGCGTGAAAACAGTTGATAATGCTGGTAACGTGACAACTTCGGCCAGCTGTTCTGCCGGTGTTGTCATCGACACCACTTTCCCGGTTGCGGCGACTGGTCTTAATTGGACACAGTCTCCAGGTCCAACCAATGCATCATCAATTGATGCCAACTGGACGGTAAATGAGTCTGCCAATATTTCACAACAGCGAATTACCATCTACTCAGATGCAGCTTGTAGCACAGTTGTGACTGACGATACCGGCTTGGCCGCTGCAACTAGTACTTATAACTACTCAACGGCTCTGCTTGATGGTCTTAGTGTTTACTTTAAGATTAGAACGACAGATACGGCCGGAAATACGAGTGATTCAGGCTGTACCAGTACAGCACTTGTTGTGAACACATCACCTCCTGGTGACGTCACTGGTGGTACTGCTCTTAACGCATTCTGGACAACAGGTGCAAGTCCGGCGACTTCACCAAGCTTCTCATGGACAAACCCAACTCCGCTTGCAGATTGGACTGTGATTGAGCTTGCTCTTGGCAATACAACAGCTCCGGGCGAAGACTCGATTGTAAACTGGTATTCAACTGGTGCCGTGTCGACATCTCTTGGTATCCCAGGGTTGACCACCGGTATTATTAATAAGTGTCAGACTTACTATCCAAAAATTAGAGCGCGCGATAACGCTGGTAATACTTCTGTTATTCCACACGTTCTAACAACAGGCTTTAAGTGGGATCCAGATGCTCCTACATTTGCAGGCTCTATCGATGTTTCTGCTAATAACCAAACTCGTCAGCACTCTCCAACAGCTGACTGGTCTGCCATTGCAGCAACTGATAACTGTACTCTGGCCAATTACAAAATCTCACTTGGAACCGGAACTTCTGGTGCTGCCCTTAATGACGTTGCTGACTGGGTTACTTTACCGACAGCGCAAACGTCATATCGCTTTGCTGATAGCGGCCAAGGTGCCGGATTCTACTTAGCTATGAATACGAATTATTATATCAATGTAAAAGCTATTGACTCGGCTGGAAACGAAACTCTTGTTTCTTCTCCAGCTTGGCAGGTCAATAACACGCCAGTTACATATCCTAGAGGAATTTCTAATACGGGAGTATCTGAAGTTGGCGCCACTACAGTGCAAACAATTGTTTGTGAAATCCCTCCTGGCGTGAATCGACTTCTTGCCGTCTCTGTTAACAAAGACTCGGCCAATACAGCTTCAGTAGTAGGTATGACGGCTGGATCAAATAATATTCCTCTAACTTATGTGATTGCTCAAGACCAAGCTCATAATACTGGTTGGAGAAGCCGTGGTGAAATTTGGATTCTAAACGACAACTTAACCACAGGTATTCCGGCCATTGCTGAAGTCCCAGCCTCCACATCTATTACGATCAATGTGACTTGGACGGCAACATCTGAAGATAAGATTGCAACCTGTCAGGTCTTCGATGGAGTGAATCAAGCTACACCAATCAACAACTCGGCTGATAATGAGCTCGCTCAAAATGCTTCAGCTAATAATATTACACTGAATAATTTTGCAGAAGCTGCTAACTCGTCAACATTTGTAGCTTGTCACCACGGTAACCCAGTGACAGCAATGGCAATTAACCAAGGTACAAATGACACGCTTCAAGCCACTGCTCAAGGATCGTTGATTCATACAGTGAATGAAAACCGTCCAGCCGGAACGCTGAGCTACCTTTGTACTTCAAACTCAAGTTTCCGCCGAGTCATTATGGGGATAAATATCAATGGGGACTAAAATGAAAACCCTATTTCTAGCTCTTGTATTTTCTTGGCCACTTCACGCCCAAGAAGAACCACCAGTAGTGATGGAAGATAAGACAATTGTTCAAGAAGCGCAGTACAGCCTTCGTCTCAATCATATGATCGACGATCAGTGCAGAGTGAGCCTTTTCGTTAATAAAAATGAGAACCATTTTATTGTCAAAACATTTACTCCAAGATCGATCCCATCTTTTGAGAGCTATATTGAAGAGCAAGATTCAAATTTGGAAAAAGAAAAGAGCAAATTTAGTATTGAAAATACTCTTGAAGGTAAGACTAAAAATCATCTCTTTTGGATAGAAGGGAAAAACTTGATTGCAAAGTATCAGATTTACGACTTAGCGACTAAAGAATATCGCAGTGAAGAATCAATGATTCTTGAAAATCTAAACTGCGCTAACAAATAATTCCAGTCGCTTTCTTAACTTTTGTCAAAAAATCTTGAGCCTTTGGTTTAACTTTATTGGCACCGATTTCTAGAATACGATCGATCTCTTTTGGATTGGCCATGAGTTCTTCGTAACGAGCGCGCGGTTGCTCAAGTCCAGCGTTAATGACTTTAAAAAGTTCGGCCTTAGCCTCACCCCAACCAATGCCACGCTTAAACCAGGCAGCTAAATCATCTTGCTGTTTCTTAGTCGCAAAGAATTTATACAAATCAAAGATTAAGGAATCATCTGGATCTTTAGGTGCTTCGGGCGGCAATGAATCTGTCTTAATCTTATTGATCAGTTTTTGTAATTTCTTTTCTGGCAGAAAAAGCGGAATGGTATTTTGATAAGACTTGGACATCTTGCGCCCATCTAGTCCCGGAATCAGAGTCTCTGATTGAACTAAGGCCTCAGGGGCCACAAGAACTTCGCCGTATACGGCGTTAAAAGAAGAGACGATTTCCCTAGCAATCTCAATATGCTGAAGCTGGTCGGCGCCAACTGGTACTAAATTCGTTCTTAAAAAAAGTATATCCGCCGCCATAAGCACGGGATAACCGTAAATTCCCATGTTCACACTTTGATCTGAGTCTCTTCCAGCGTCGATATTTGCCTGACTCAGGGCCTTGTAGGCATGAGCGCGATTCATATGACCCTTGGCCGTAAAACAGCTTAAAATCCAGTTCATTTCCATTATTTGAGGGAGGTCACTTTGGCGATAAATCGTCACTTTCTCTGGATCCAGTCCCATCGATAGCCATGTGGCCGCAACTTCATAGATATACTGGCTCATCAACTTCGGTTCGTGAACTGTCGTTAAAGAGTGATAATCGGCAATAAAATAGAAGCAATCGTATTGATTACTATTGGCCATTTCGATCGCTGGCTTTATGGCACCCAAGTAATTGCCAAGGTGAGGCATTCCAGTGGGCTTGATTCCTGTGAGGCAAATTGGCTTAGACATGGATAAAAGATAGCTTGAACAAAAGAAAGTGACAACGAACTAATGGTCTACACCTCGTAGAACCTAAGTCCCTGACGAACGACCCTTACCTGTGAAAGCTTTTCCTCTAACAGCTCTAGTCTATGACTTTGATTTTCGATCCTATTAAGCAAAGTCGACTGATCCATATTCATGGTAATACGCTGCTTGATAAGTTCCTGAGCTCTAGAAATAAAATTCAACTCTTCTGAGGTTATTGAGCGATCAAAACAAAGGAGAATCGTTGCAAATAGTTCTCGATGATACTCATGATTTAAAAAAATATACGTCCTATCACTATTCAGTTTTTGACCAAAGATATGCTCATATCTAAGTCGTTGAGCAGTGGGTGCAAAATGATCGATTACGCTTAAGCTTTGAGAGTAGTCCAAAAGGCCATGTCGTATATCGGCCATAAATTCATGATCTTCTACTTTAACTCCAGATTGAAAGTGTCCAACCACTATGCCTTCTGGATCAATCAGGCTGAGTTTTAAGTTAACAGGATTCAATATACTATTTAGTCTACTCGAGACGTCACTCAATAAAATATGATTCGTGCTACACTTCATTACTCGCAATGAAAGTTGGTGTAATTGTTCAAACAGCCCGAGGCCATGACTCAAACTCTTATTTATCCTAAATAATTCAAATTCTGTTTGCATTTTTTTCGCAGACACCAATACCCCTTTCATACATATCCACTGAATTGATGCTAGCACTAATGAAATACCCGTAATTTAAGATACTGTAATCACAGCAAAAAATAAGACCTATTTAAAAAAACGAGATATAAATTGACCACTCTTTTAGGCATTAAAGACTATAACACTCTTGCTCTTCAACGATCGTTGCGCTTGGCCCGATAAGATTTTGCATTTGCTCTAGAGACGTACGCTCCCCATGAACTAAAAATGTTTTCTTAAGTCCTGAGATTTGACTTCGCCACCTTAACAACTCTTGCTGATCGGCGTGAGAGGAAAATGATTTAGCAATGTAAACATCACCGAGCCATTGTAACTTTCCGTCGACGTCTTCAAAAGACCTTTCCCCATCAACGATCTTTCTTCCAAGGGTGCCTTCCGCTTGATAGCCGACTATCATCAAAATATTATTTTTCTGTTCGCCTAAATGCTTTAAGTAATAAGGAGATCTTCCTCCTGTAAGCATTCCACTCGCTGTTAAAATAATTTTGGTTTCGGAATCTTTTTCGAGTCGTTCCCTTTGTGATTCAAATTCAACAAAAGTCATATGGTGATGGATCGATGCAAAGTCTTTTTTTGAAATTTTATGAAAGTCATCGAAACTCTCGTATAGCTTAGTCACCGCCAGCGTTAGAGCTGAATCGACATAAACTGGAATTTTTAATTCTTTGTGCTTGTTAAAAATATTGGCCAGATAGAACATTATATTTTGTGAGCGAGCGACAGAAAAAGCAGGAATAAGAACACTAGAAGACTTATTCTTTGCGCTTTTCAAAACACTTATTAAGTCGCTTTCAGGTGTAGAGGTTTGATCGTGGACGCGATCCCCGTAGGTACACTCCATAACGACAGCATCTGCACAAGAGAAACTTTTGGGCTCCGGCATAATTGTGTCATTATATCTTCCTAGATCGCCAGAGAATACAATACTCTGCCCCTTATCTTCGATTTTAACTGAGCTTGCCCCTAAGATATGTCCAGCACTTTCCAAAGTTATGCTTAGTTCTTTCCACTTAAAAGTTTCGCCCCATCGATGAAATTCGAAAAGTGGTACTGTCTGTGCCACATCATTTAGGTCATAGAGTGGCTTTGATTTTTCTGATTCTTTTTCAATCTTTTTATTTTTCTTTCTATTTTGCTGCGCTTGAATTTTCGCATTATCACTCATAATCAGCTTGGCAATTTCAGCTGTTTGCAAGGTCGAAAAGATTGGTCCATGAAAACCATGTTTTACGAGTTTAGGAATATAACCACAATGGTCTAAGTGCCCGTGGGTTAAAATAATTGCTTTAATTTTTAATAGTTCTTTAGGAACTTCCGCAGGATTTTTTGCCCCCAGTCCTTGATACAATCCACAATCAATCAATATATCGCCGATCGATGTTTTAAGAATATGTTTTGAACCTGTAACAGTTTGAGCGGCACCTAGACTTTGTAATTGCATAGCGTTCCTAAAATGGTGAGCAAAGTGCTCTGGCTTCCTTTAATATTTCATCGGCCTTAGCTTTGCTTATATGAAGCGCGTCCACGGCGTTAGGCGCACTTAAGAGATCCTTAACAAAGAATATACCACGTCCAATTAAATAGGACTGATCTTTAGGCCTTAGTGAGTTAATGATGCCAATAGGATGTGCCCTAGCTTTCACCATGAGGTCGTACAAGCTTTCTCCCTCTGGATCATAAGGTGACACTGCTTTTAATCCAGCACATCCGCTATAAGTGAGAGCATCTAACGTAAATTTGGAATTTGTGATAAGCCAGTACTCATCAAAAGTATTTTTTTTATTTTCGTGCAAATCCATTTTTCGAGCATTTACATAAAGGGCCGTTTTAATGTCCTCTTTAAAGCTCAAGCTATTGTGGAATTTACATTCCATATAGATAGTCTTGTTTTGCTTGGAAGCGATCACATCAACTTCATGAGAAACACACTTACCTTTTACCATCACACCAATTTTGGTTGAATACCCAAGTCGTAGCATTAAGCCGGCAACAAATTTTTCAAAATTAAAACCATCAGGGCCAAGTGCTGATAGCGTTCTAGGAAATGCGTAGCGAGAAGCGGCGGTATATGAGTTCTTTTTGATTAGACTATGGGCTAGTTTGTAGAGTCTCTTAGTACTTAGGCCCTCTTTTAATCGAGGCCCAAGCTTTTTCAAGATTAGATCAATCTTCTCTTGATCTAGCCCTGATTTTTTAAGTGAGTTTGTAAATTTTATTTTAGAAAAATCTTGAAGCTCACCGGACTCTTTTTTAATTTTAAATAAAAAGTTTCCGGTGGACTTCAAAGTAGTGAATTATTTAATCGGGTAAACGACTTCAACTTTTTGAGAAGAAGCAGGAGCGCTTTGCTCACTCAGAAATGATTCAATTGGCTTACCGTTGATTGTCTTCTTATTCTTCTTCGCCCAAGCCTGAATTGCATCGTAAGCTTTGTAAGTTTCGCGAAGGTCCCCTGTGTAGCTTGCTTTTGCAATAGGACCACTAGGCATTTCGATCACGTCATAACCAACGAGATTTTTAAGTTTCTGGTTAACAGGAAAACCAACTTGAAAATGATAGGTGTCTTTAGTCGCTTCAAGTGTGCGAATAAATGGTGCACCTTTTTCACTAATTTTAAGCTTACTTAAAACTGTTTCGACCTCTGCAATCGACTTTTTAATCGTGTCTTCAAGCACAGAGTTTTTAACTTTAAGAGTTTTAACAACAGCATATCCACCTGGACCCTTGTCCACTGACACATCGATTGCATGAGCAACACTAAGAGATACCAACAAGGCCAGACTGATTAAATATTTCATTGCAAACTCCTTTAATTAACTTTGTTTAGTACCCTACCAGAAACTGCTATTCTATTGAAAAACGCACTGCAAAGTATATAGAAAACAATACTCATAGTTTCGAGTCTATCCAACAACTATTATAGCAAAAAAATAGGAAAGTATCTGTATTTATAGAGTTTTAATATCAACTACTTATTAACTCGGCTATGTAATCTAGCTATGCTGCAAGACCAGGATGTGAATATAATTAGAACGTGCTTAGACTTTTAAACAATTTCATCCCTATTTTCCTACTACTTTTAGCGATCTGCTTGCCTGCACAAATCGCGACAAAGGATAAATATCGTCCCCAGCAGATAGATTTCTCCTATGCAACTTCTGACTCGCTCGCAGTTCAGCAACCTACCCATCTTAAAGATAAAATTCGCCAATCTGACCTATGCGGCTTTTATCAACTCAGATCATTTACGCTGATTAGTACTTATAAAAGTCAAAACCATTTCAGTAACCTGCTTGGCCTGAAGTCTCAATTCGGTCGTCATTATCCCTCTGGCCCAAGTCCTCCAAGATCGATCTAATTTTTATCAATTTTAGATTTTACTATTCTTGGAGACATCTATGTCACAAAGTAATGACAACCAAACAGGTAAGCCCTGGGGTCTGATTCTTATTGTATTGTTTTTTATACTCGCCCTGATTGGGCCAATTCTATGGCAAAGCTTAGGCTTAAAGTAATAAACGAGGCAGGAAATAAAAAGGCCACTCAAACGAGTGGCCTTTCTTATTTTATTTGGTTGCGGGAGTAGGATTTGAACCTACGACCTTCGGGTTATGAGCCCGACGAGCTACCAGACTGCTCCATCCCGCGGTAAATCATTGAAATCTATTCAAAATCTGTGCTGATACTACCTAAGTGACCGACATATTGTCTAGTCCTTTTCCCGGACAGATTCACTCCGACTTAAAGTCCTAAAATTATTAGAAAAGAGTTCGATAAGATCTTGTAGGGACAATGAACTCAGGGGCATAGGATCATGGCAAACGCAGCAACTAAAAAAAATCTTGTTAATATCTCAGTCGATGCTTCAGAACTCTCACCAACTCAAATTAGACTTCTTAAATCACTCAACGCCATGATCAAACATGTCATGACCACAGATAGTGAGTCAGATTTCTTTGATGGTAGCGCCGAGTGCATGCGTATTTGTGCTTCACTGATTAAGCAGGCTCGCTTTATCGAAGCTTTTAAGGCTGAAGATATCCCATACGCTGAACAAGCGCTCGAGTACTCTATAGATATTCTACAAGAGCAAATGAGCGCTCAAAAAGTTGTTTCTTGGGACAACTAATTATTTAACAAATTTTGCGTGAACATTTCCAGTTTGTGGCACACGATTCAGGCGAGCTTCTTTTCTCGCCTGTCTTTTTTGGTGCATGGCCTCGCGCTCAGCAAAGTACTCTTTTCTCTCTTTAACTACCGTACGAGCTTTGGTTTCCTGAATATTCTTTAAAGTCTCAAAGTATGTTTCACGCTTAAACTTCTCAAACGCGCGATCATCGGCCAACGTAGTCGGCTGAGGTCCTTTGAGTTTTACGTTCACAGACTTTTTCGGCGACATATACTCGATTGGTGAATCAAACTTAGGCGTACCGTCGGTCTTCATACCTAGGGCATCGAGAACATTTTTCTTCGTCATATAACGATAGCCGCCAGGCGAAATTCCTTCAACTGTTAGCCCACCAATAGCAACACGTTTAAGCTTATCAACGACAACGTTGTGAGCTTCACATATTTTTCTAATTTCTCTGTTTTTACCTTCGCCAAGTCTAAACTCAATCCATGTCTTGGTTGGTAATTGAGAGATAACGCGAACAGATTTTGGCACAACTTTACCACCAGGAAGATCAGCTCCCGAGCGAAGCTTCTTAAGAATGGTTTCGTTAACAGCGCCAAAAACTTTTACTTCGTAAACTTTAATCACTTCATATTTTGGGTGCATCACGAGATTGGCAAGATCACCGTCATTAGTCATAAGAAGTAGTCCTTCAGACAAGTAGTCCAAGCGACCAACGGGGTAAATGCGCTCATTCACTTCTTTACAAAGATCCATGACTGTCTCGCGTCCTTCTGGGTCATTACGAGTTGTCACAACACCGCGAGGCTTATGCATAAGAATATAGACTTGATCGACAGAAGCAGGATCAATGACTTGGCCATCAACTTCAACTGCATCAATTGATGGATCGACTTTAGTGCCAAGAAGAGCGGTGATCATACCGTTTACTTTGACACGGCCTTGAACGATAAGCTCCTCAGCTTTACGACGAGAAGTGACACCTGAATCTGCAATAAACTTTTGTAAACGAACTGATGTGTCCGACATAGGATCTCCAATCTGCCTCACGGCGGTTTAGGATTAATAAGTAGGCGGAGACTACTCTCCACCTACGCGAGTTGTCAATTTAAGCTATCTGTCTCTTGATTTTGTTCTTTTAAGAACGACAGATCGATATCCAGATCATTGGCCTTTTCAACCATATCATCGGTTAAGTTATCGATTTTGCGTTCATTATCATCAACCTTTTCATCGCGAAGAGCGAGTTCATCTGTATCGAGACTTGAACCGGTGAGGCGCTCGAAGGCTTGATCAAGCGCATCTGAGAGATCCTGTGCTTCTTGCTCTAGATTATCGTCGCCAAAAAGTTGAACAAACTCTTCATTGGCATCATCTTCTTCAAGTTCGACTTCAATCTCGATAGCTTCGCCTGTCTCCAAATCGATCATTTGGAAGTCTTCATCTTCATCATCTTCTGGAATATTAAATGGCCCGGCGGTGAGATCATTAATAACCTGAGGAAGAGTTACTGCCGTAAATAATTCAGAAAGACCTGAAGCACGGTTAACATCTTCAATCTGGCGCTTGTTTACATAATCTTCAAGTAAGTCAAAGGCACTCTTTCTAGGAGTAGCTTCACCATCACTACTGGTTTTACGCTTTTCTTCATCTTTAAGAGACTGAGTAAATGAAGTATCGCTTGAAATGGCACGAATGGATTCTGCCAACTCATCGAGCTCCCCAACCTCATCAAAAGAAAAACGAGCCTTATCACCTGAGTGAACGAGTGTTTTGATATCGCCAATCTTGCCCACACTTTGAACTGATTGTTCTTCGAGCTCACTCTCGGGAGGAAGCCCTGTAATATCAGCGAGATTAAATACTTCTAAAAACTCTGAAGTTGTTCCGTAAAGAACAGGGCGACCAAGCTCCTCTGAGCGACCAACGACTTTCACCAGACGCTTGTCCATAAGACCGCGCACGATATGCGAGCTATCGACACCACGAATTTTATCAATATCTGTTTTAGAAACTGGCTGGCGATAAGCAAGAATGGCCATGACTTCGAGTGCTGTAGGAGAAAGCACAAGTCCATTTACTTTAAATAAATCTTGAACAAATTTGCCGTAAGTCGCTTTCGTTCTAAATTGGTAGCCATCGGCGACTTCTTGCAAACGAATTCCATGATGTTTGTTTTCATATTCTGATTGCAAGCGCTCGATAGCGGCATGAATCACTTTGAGCGGCATATCTTCATCAATGGTGGCGCGAATTTTCTGCAACGAAACTGGCTTATCACTCATGAACACAATAGTTTCGATAGCCCCACTCAAACTGTCTTCATTAAGACCTGTTCTGGCTTTCCAAAGTTTGTCTTCTTGCATTTCGGGATCAAAGTAATCCAACTCTAGCTCGAAGCTATCCGGATACGCTAAAAGCGTCTGCTCAGGAAAGCATGGATCAAGTTGGATATCGTCAGCATGAGGCCAAGGGCAAAACTGTGTGAGGTTTTCCATTCTTTGTCTCTCGTGTGTGTATTATTGTAAAACTGGCGTTTCATCCGTCGCCAGCACTTCATTATTAATTGGTAAATCTAATGGCTCTGGAGCATTTTCGTCTTCAAAACCATTGGCACTTTCAACATTGAAATCATCAAGTGACTTCACAACATCAATATAGATTTCACCGCGATCTTCATTTTGAAAAACGGCAATGCGGTGTAATCTTGCAAGTTCAAGTAGCGAGATAAAAGTGATAACGACATCATCGATATCTTCGAGCCCTTTTTCTCCAAGAAGCTTAGTAAAGATGGCTTTGTCGCCGGCCTTTAAATTTTCTTTGAGGAAAATCAGCTTTTCTTTAATTGATAAACGGTCACGTTTTACAACAGTATATTTCCTACGTTGCTTGGTGATGAAGTCCATCATAGCTTCAGTTAATTTTTCAAGATCCATTGGTAGAAGGATTGAATTCACAATCGCTTTACGATCAACTTTTGGCTTAACAAAAATCTCATGACCTTTCTTATCTAGTTGCCACAAACGCTCACCCATTTTTTGGAACATTTGAAGCTCTTCAAGACGGCGAACAAGCTCAGCCTCAGATGTAATGGCGAGACTTGGATCTCCGTCCATTTCATTTCGAAGACGCTCGACCTCTTCTTGAGAAACTGCACTCTTAGACTTCAAAAGCAGAAGTGTTGAAGCCAGAAACAAGTAGTCTCCGGCCACATCGAAATTCACTTCTTGTAGCTTGCCGAGATAGTCCAAGTATTGAGCCGTGATTCGAGTCAGGTCGAGACTCTTAATATCCATCTCTTCTTTTTGAACGAGATGAAGAAGTAGTCCTAATGGACCGTCAAAGTTATTGGTGCGAACCTGGATGGTGGTG
>TARA_R110000868_G_scaffold107860_1_pt1 | contig 14596 bp, 9 predicted proteins | sample TARA_R110000868 | Tara Oceans TARA_R110000868 (sample SAMEA4397489) | marine metagenome | biome: Polar Biome; feature: [SRF] surface water layer (ENVO:00010504); material: water (ENVO:00002006), including particulate matter (ENVO:01000060) such as... | depth 5 m | reverse complement strand
GAAAAATATAAAGAGTTGAAAGTAGCTTCCATAGTATTTTTTTTTGAAATTGTAAAGTTTCAGTTATGCCTTCATTTTAGCAGTAATAAATGAAGTAATAATTGGGCATTTATATTAATTGAAAAAGCGGCAATGGCTTTGACTATTTGTTTGTACTGTGTTTTGTTTTAAACAGATTAATAGTCCATCATTTTGCTTTAAAATTTAGTTGATATACCTATGTTGATTGTGTAATCAGCAAATGCGGCATCCCCTTGAACGTGTGTTCCTCTAATAACTGAATTTTCTTTATCAGTAACACTTTGTGTACGGTTTCTTGCTACTGCAAATGGAACAGATGCAAATAAAACTATTTTTTTGTACTCATAATTGACTGTAGGTTCAATTGACCAAATGTATCCTGGACGACGAAAATCTCCGCTACCACCTATAATATCATATACAGGGATTCCTTCTAATCGGGTACCAGCAGCCAATGATAGTCCATGGATGTGGTTAAATGTATAGTTAAAACCTGCTCTAGCCATATATTGATCGGGAACACTCATAATAGCTTCATTAGCTAATCTTGGAGATAAAGTTTCTCTATACGTTCTTGTTCCATTTTGTTCTCTTGGATTACTCAAATAATAGAAGTTACCATACATACCAAAATTGTCTGTAAAATTATAGAAAGTATTTAATTCTAAAGTAATTCCGGTACCTCCATCACCTAGTTGAATTGATTGGTCTACAGTGCGCAACTCATTGGTGCCATTAGGTCCTACATTGTGCCAATAGTCTTTGTAATTATAATCTCCAGTTGCTAGTTTAAGCCCTAATCCTAGTTGAATATTTATTTTTTTATTTTTAAGAGGGTCTAGTAACCATCTGTACACTGCAAATCGAATATCACCTAATCCAAATGAACTTGTTGTATTTCTTTCTTTTTTAACATAAACGCCATCCACAAGACCATGTTCGTACAACGATGAACGTACATTATTTAAAATTGGAATATCTACCATTGCTGACCAGCGATTGTCAATTATTCGAGTCAATGAAAGATTAACGATGGAGGAGTAATTGATAACTTCTGTTCCTTGAATTAATCGGTCTTTGTTTTCTGTAGTTCCTGAGAAATGTCTAAAAGACTTAAAATAACGACCACTAGTTGTAAATTGCCATTGAGCAACATTAGTACTGTCAGGATGAACCATCATGCAACTTGTAGCGTTTCCTTTGATGGCAACGCAACCTTGAGCATTGGTTTTTTGAGTAAGAAATAAATTAGAAATAAATAAAATAATAATAAAGGCATTGTATAATGAAGATGATTTTTTCATCGTTTACGTTTTAATGGGTTAGTTTAAGTACAGTCTTTTTGGTAAAAAATCACCATTGACTATAGGGTTGTTTTTCTTTTGAAATACAAACTAGGTAGTAATAACAATTAGTTTTCCTTCGAATACCTTTTATTTTTGATTATGTTAGGACAGTAAAAGACATCGAAAGCTTGATAAAACTATGAACTAGGTTTATACAATTGCTAAGACTAAAAGAATGTTGTGTCTAGTATAGTTATAATAGGGTAATGTCCAAATTATAAGTTATACAAGGTCTCTAACAACATGAAATGATGCTGCTAAAAAGTCTAGAAAAATTAAACTAATTTGGGGGGCGTATACAGTGTGGATAAGTAGCCCGAGTTTAAATCCAGATTAAGATACTCAGAAAGTTTCTTGGAGTCTTGATCTGAGTTTGGAGAAAAATGAACACATACAGTTGTGTTAGGAATATAATCTTGAAGAAACGTCTTTAATAATTTTTTTATTGGGGAGTTTTTAGAAGGGGTACTGTCAAATAATTGATTATTAACAATGTCTTTTAAATCTTTTCCAATGACATCTCCATACGAGTTTCTTAAATAATACAAACTAAGAATGTTATTTTGAATCCTTTTTTTGAAAATATGGTAACTTTTATTTTCAATTACAACATTCTCATTTACATATTCAAAATCAGTATCTTCTATAAAGGAATATAAAGTTGCGTTTAGTTCTATAACTTGAAACTCGGAATCGGGAGTTTTTTCTATAGCAGAAACCCATGCTTGCTCGTCGTGATAAGCAAACATTAAATAGTATCCCAGTACATTGTAAAACAATGATACTAATAAGAATAAGGATGCAATTCGTTTCATAGGCTTCGAAAATATAAAAACTATTTTACATTTGAATATTTTTTTTATTTTTATTTCACATAATGTAATTTTAATGCTAAATAACAGTTAAAACCCCTTTTTGTTTGTTAATTCACGAAGGAAATTGGTTATTAATTAAACGTACAATTTATAATTCTAAAAAGTTGTTTATTTTTGTTGCTTATGATTAAACTTCCAAAAAAATTATCTGATAAACTGGAAAGCCGTTTGCAAAGTAATGCATTGAGGCAATTGCCAATTGGCAAAGGATTAATAGATTTTGCATCCAATGATTATCTTGGATTATCTCAATCGGATACTATTTTTCATAAAACACATCAATTTTTAATTGATAACAATGAAATTCATAATGGAGCAACTGGTTCTAGATTGTTATCAGGAAATCATAAAGTATATCAACAAGCCGAGGATTATATTGCTAAATTCCATAAATCCGAATCTGCTTTAATTTTTAATTCGGGTTATGATGCCAATGTTGGCTTTTTTAGTTCGCTTCCGCAAAAGGGTGATTTAATACTTTATGATGAATTATGCCATGCTTCCATTCGGGATGGAATACAATTATCTAATGCTAAAGCGTATAAATTCAGTCATAATGATTTTGAAGATTTGGAGAAATTAATTCGTCGAAATCCAAATACCACCATTTATATTGTTACCGAGAGTGTTTTTTCTATGGATGGAGATGCACCAAATTTAGAAGAATTAGTGCAATTGTCAAACAAGTACGATTGTCTTTTGGTTGTTGATGAAGCACATGCTTTGGGAGTTTTTGGTGAGAAAGGGGAAGGATTGGTTCAAATGCTTAATTTACAAAATGCCGTTTTTGCCCGAATTATGACTTTTGGAAAAGGATTGGGTTGTCACGGAGCTGCAGTTTTAGGGTCTCAAGAATTAAAAGACTATTTGGTCAATTTTGCTCGCAGTTTTATTTACACGACAGGACTTTCTCCTCACTCCGTTGCTACTATTTTAATAGCCTACCAATCTTTGGATAATGATCAAGAAAACATCCAAAAGCTTCGAGAAAATATTATTCATTTTAATCAACAAAAGATTTTGTTAGGCTTAAGACCTCTCTTTGTACATTCTAAATCGGCTATCCAATCGGCTATTATTCCAGGAAATGAAAAAGTAAAGTCAATTGCCAAACAATTTCAAGATAAGGGTTTTGATATAAAAGCAATTTTGTCACCTACAGTTCCAGAAGGGCAGGAGCGACTCCGTTTTTGTTTGCATAGTTTTAATTCTAAAGAAGAAATTTCGGAAGTGTTAAGTTTGTTGGGTATCTTTGTGTTTTAATCTAATTTCTCGCAAAGTTTTACCAAGACAAATTAAAATTAAGGGTATAAAAGAGTAAAATAAAATCGTTGTAAATCTTCTTTTTTCTTCGTGTATCTTTGTGAAATAAAAAATCTGTGATAATCTGTTTAATCAATATTATCCGTGACCTAATTTATATGAAACTATTTATTACCGGAATTGGAACCGATGTAGGAAAAACAATTGCATCTTCAATTATTACCGAAGCACTAGCAGCTGATTACTGGAAACCCATCCAAGCAGGAGATTTAGAAACCTCTGACAGTCATAAAATACAATCTTTTATCAGTAATGATAAAACTGTAATTCATCCCAACAGTTATCAATTAAATACACCAGCAAGTCCGCATCTCGCTGCCGAAATTGATGGAATTACTATTGAATTAAATAAAATTGTAGTGCCCAAAACTTCAAATCATTTAGTTATTGAAGGAGCTGGAGGGATTTTTGTTCCCATAAATAATAATGATTGCATTGTAGATTTAATTCAGCCAGATTATAAAGTTATTATTGTTTCTAGACATTATCTAGGAAGTATCAATCATACGCTTTTAACTATTGAATCACTGCAAAATAGAAATTTAAACATTGTTGGAATTGTTTTTAGCGGTGAAGAAAATAAAGCAACCGAATCTATTATTTTGTCTAAAACAGGCGTAAAATGTATCGGAAGAATCGAGCAAGAACCTTATTTTGATCAAAATGTAATCAAAGAATATGCAGATCAATTTAGAGAAAACTTGTTAAGTCTATAAACAAAGCGGATTTTCTGTATTCTTTGAGAGACTCTGTTTTTCTCTATGTATCTTTGTAAAATAATTTATTTATAATGACTTTAACCGAAAGAGACCGCCAATATCTTTGGCATCCTTACACACAACATAAAACGGCAGCGCTTCCTATTGCTATAAAAAAAGGGGAAGGTGCTTTGCTTTGGGACGAAAACGATAAAGAGTATATTGATGCCATCGCTTCATGGTGGGTGAATCCATATGGACACAGTAATAAATTCATTGCCGATGCGGTTTATAAACAACTCACCACATTAGAGCATGTTCTATTTGGTGGTTTTACGCATGAGCCCGCTATTGTTCTTAGTGAAAAGCTAATTGAAATTTTACCTGACAATCAGCAAAAAATATTTTTTTCGGATAATGGTTCTACAGCTGTTGAAGTGGCAATAAAAGTTGCTTTGCAGTTTTTTTTCAATAAAGGTGAAAAAAGAACGACGATAATTGCATTTGAAAATGCTTTTCATGGGGATACATTTGCAGCGATGGCAGCTAGCGGAATTTCCTTTTATACACAAGCCTTTGAAGGAATGTTTATAGATGTCGTTCGGATTCCAGTGCCTGTAAAAGGAAAAGAGCAAGAAAGTTATGATGCACTAAAAAGGCAAATAAAAAACAATAATTGCGCTGGTTTTATTTTTGAACCATTAGTTCAAGGAGCAGCGGGTATGGTAATGTACGAACCAGAAACATTAGATCAATTAATCCAGATTTGTCAAGAAAATAATGTTTTGACAATTGCTGATGAAGTGATGACTGGTTTTGGAAAGACAGGGAAAAACTTTGCTATGGATTATCTAATTGAAAATCCAGATATGATGTGCTTGTCTAAAGCCTTGACTGGCGGGACAATTCCTATGGCGATTACCACTTTTACTCAGGATATTTTTGATGCTTTTTATGATGAAGATATTAATAAAGCATTGTTTCATGGTCATACATTTACTGCAAATCCTACGGGTTGTGCTGCAGCTTTGGCTAGTTTAGAGTTGCTCAACACGATCGCCATGCAAGGGAACTTAGCTAGAGTAAATGCGAGTCATCTTGCATTTCAAGAGCACATTAAGAACCATCCAAAAGTGCGTACTACAAGGGTTTTAGGAACTATTTTTGCGCTAGATATTAAAACAGAAGGTGCTGCGAGTTACTATGGAAGTTTGCGAAATAAATTATATGATTTTTTTATTGAAAATGGAATAATTTTACGCCCTGTAGGTAATATTGTTTACATTTTGCCACCTTACATTATTACCAATACGCAATTGCAAAAAATATATCAAGTAGTCGAAGATGCACTTGAAATAGTTTAAATTTGCTAAAAATAATTTCGCAAAGATACGACGTAGAGAATGACGCTAAGTTGATTTTTCTATTTTGAATTTTGCGAGTCTCTGCGAGAATTCTTTGTGAATCTTCGTGTAATAAATTAAAAAATCTTGTCTCAAATAATAGCCATCACCGCACTGTCATCTGTTTCTCCATTAGGAAATGATCCTGTAAAAATTTGGGAGAATTATCTAAATGGAGCACACTGTTTTGTAAAACAACATTTGGATGAAGCGCCAACATTTATTGCGTCTTTAGATACTAATTCGGTTCAAAAAATTGAATTATTAAAAGAGTCAGATTCAAAATATAAATCCTTAGACAACTCTGTTTTGTATGCAATGGAGGCGTCTCGTTCTGCTATGAAACAAGCCGGTTGGAGCTCAAATGATGTTTTTGGAATCAACATTGGGTCTTCTCGTGGTGCAACTGAATTATTTGAAAAACACCATCAGGAATACCTTGAAACGGGTAAAGCACAAACCTTGGCTTCTCCAACGACTACTTTGGGGAATATTTCTTCTTGGGTAGCGCATGATTTGCAAAGTTCGGGTCCTGAAATTTCCCATTCTATAACTTGTTCTACCGCTTTGCATGCTCTTTTAAATGGAGTTGCTTGGCTACGAGCTGGAATGGTTGATAAATTTCTAGTAGGAGGAAGTGAGGCTCCCTTAACTGATTTCACAATTGCTCAAATGAGAGCACTAAAAATATATTCTCGAAATGATGATGCGTATCCCAATCGCGCTCTTGATTTAGAGAAAACTCAAAACACGATGATTCTGGGTGAAGGCGCAGCAGTTTGCTGTTTAGAGATTGGTAAAAAAGACAATGCTTTGGCTTATATTGAAGGAATTGGGTATGCCACAGAATTATTAGAACATAATATTTCTATTTCGACAGAAGCCACCTGTTTTCAAAAATCGATGAAAATGGCGTTGAAAGATACTGCGCTTTCAGATGTTGATGTGATTGTAATGCATGCTCCCGGAACCATAAAAGGAGATTTGACAGAATATCTTGCCATTCAAAAAGTTTTTGGTTCAACTCTTCCCTTACTGACTTCAAATAAATGGAAAATAGGGCACACTTTTGGAGCTTCAGGTTTATTAAGTTTAGAACTCGCTCTATTAATGATGCAACACAATAGGTTTATTGGAGTCCCTTTTGCGGAAGCGCAAGCACAAACCAAACCCATTAAAAAAGTATTGGTAAATGCTGTTGGATTTGGGGGTAATGCTGTGAGTGTTTTGTTGGGGGTTTAAATTATAAGATAACATAGAAGGGACAAAGTTCACGATTTTTTGCTACAGATTTTACGGATGATTAGTAATTTAAATATCCTAAAATGGTTTAAAAAAATCTGATTCATCACTGTTTTAAGTTGGCTTATTTCTGTAAACGGATCACTGATCACTGCTTTCTAATTCTTTTACTTTGTCATAAACAAGATTGCTTTCAAACCCTTTTCGAAGTAAAAAGTCGCAAAATTTCTTTCTTTTTTTTAATTTATCCGACTCGCGTATCGACTCCCAATGTCTTTCAGCTAGTACATGAAATGTTGTTTCATATTCTTCGGGTGTAAATTCTTTAAGAGCTAGGTTAATATTATAAGAAGTTATATTTCGAAATTTTAATTCGTTAACGATTCTAATTTTTCCCCATTGTTTGATTCGGTGCTTTCCTCTTGCAAAACTACAGGCAAAACGACTTTCGTTAAGGAAATTTTCGTTAATAAGATGTGATATAATAGTACTTATTTCCTCTTGATTCATTTTCATGCTTCTCAATTTTTGCGCTACTTCATCATGACAACGTTCTTGGTAGGCACAATAATGTTCTGCTTTTTTGATAGCTTCTTTTATTGAAAATACATCTTTCATTTTGGATTTTTAGGGGTTTTAAATTGAAATTCTAAATTAAAAAAAGATCAGTTTGTTATTTAATTTAGTGGTCTAAAAAAGGGGTATTTATTAAAATACAGATAACAATAAATTGTATGTAAGGTGTTTAAGTGTTTTATGTGTGAAAAATGATAGTATATCGGATTAATGTGCAAGTTAACGACTTTGTTGTATTGTTTAATTTATTTTTAATTTATTTTGTATATGTAAGTTTTTTCTTTTTTAGAGATGACCCTACTTTAAATTTAAATCACTCAAGAATATATGTTAAAAAAATTACTAATCTACTCTTTGTTACTTCTGTTGCCATTTATAGCTTTATCACAAAGTCTTGGTGATTACCGATCCGTAAATTCTGGAAACTGGATGACACTATCAAGTTGGCAATATTTTAACGGTACTACTTGGGTCACGCCTTCAGGCACCTCTCCACAAGGATATCCAGGCCAATTTTTAGGAACAGGTGCGGTTTTAATTCAGGCAGGAAATTCTATAACGATAGGCCAGGCTGACTTAACGACTCAAGTTATGGGTACTCTTACAATTAATGGAACTTTAAATTTAGACGGAGGGACTAGCGGAGTTTTTACAATAAATACCCAAAATATTGTAATAACAAGTGGTCTTACTCCCTATGCAAATATTAGTTTTGCTAATAAAGTAACCCTAGCCTTGCCTGCTAACGCTTCTATTCAGGTGGGAGTTGGAGGTTTGCCAACCCCAGGAAATGGGACTTGTAATAATAATATTGAAATTTCAATAGGTGGTAGTGTTTTAGCGTATTGTACGGGTTCGGGGAGCCCCAAAGCTGATTATACATTTACAGATATAATAAATAATGGGGGTTATAATTATGTGAATGCAACAGCAAGTCCTAGTTCATTTTGTGGTTCAGGGAGTTCAACGATAACGGCTTTAGCAACTCCAGTTAGTGGAGCTACATATAAATGGTTTGATGCTGCAACTGGAGGAACTCTTCTTCAAAATGGGGGAAATACTTTTAATACAGGTACAATTTCTTCTACAAAGACCTACTATGTAGATGCTTCATATACATCTCCAGCTTATACAACAGTAAGGAAAGCGGTAACAGTATCAGTAAATCTTTTACCTACAGCTTATACTGTTACAGGAGGAGGATCTTATTGTTCTGGGGGAACAGGAGTTTTAGTTGGTTTATCTAATTCTACTTTAGGCGTGAACTATCAATTGCAAATAGGAGGAGTTAACACGGGAGGAGTTGTTGCAGGGACTGGATCAGCTATCAGTTTTGGTCTTAAAACAATAGCTGGTAATTATACTGTAATAGCAACAAATGCTACCACTTCTTGTGCCTTAGCGATGACTGATTCGGTATCATTGACAGTAAATCCTTCTAATACAGTGAGTTTGGCTTCATCGATGCCTACACTTTGTATTAATACATTGATGACAAGCATTACCCATTCTACGACAAATGCTACTGGTATTGGAACTGTAACAGGATTGCCTGCTGGTGTAACAGCTTCTTGGGCTTCAAATAATATTACGATCAGTGGTACACCAACTGTTTCTGGAACTTTTAATTATACTATTCCGTTAACTGGTGGTTGTGGTAGTGTGAATGCTACGGGAACAATAACAGTTAATGCAGCTCCTATTATATCTACCCAACCAGTGAGTCAATTGGATTGTGAAGGTAGCTTGGTTAATTTTAAAGTGATAGCTTCAGGTACTAATCTTACTTATACTTGGTTTTATAAAAGACCAACTGATGCAAGTTTTATCATGCTTTCTGGCGTAGTTAGTAATACAACTTATCCAAATGCACCAATAAACAATGAAATAAGTTTAGCCAATGTAGGAGGTGCTCAGTATCCAAATGGAACACAATTTCAGGTAGTTGTATCAAATGGGACTTGTAGTGTTACTTCAAATACAGTTGTTCTTTCAGTTAATGAAATTTCAGCCATAACTTCACCGACTCTTATACCTTCTCAATCTGTAGTGGATGTAAAACTTTGTTATGGATCTAATTATTCCTATACAGCAGTAATTTCAAATCCATCAAATGGTCCTGCTACATACCAATGGAAAAGTCAAATTCCATCTGGGTCTTGGAATAATGTTGTAGATGGACCTCATTTTTCAGGAGCAACAACTGCTACCTTAAACATAATTAATGGTAGTCCAGCTGAATCAGCCAAATACAGAGTAGATGTTGTTTATAATAGGACTGGGGGTAATTGTAGTGTCAGTAGTTTTTCAAAAGTGAGGTCATTGACTTTCTATCCTTTGTTGACGATTCCTGTAGCAACGATTTTGCAACCAGATTGTATCACAAATACAGCTACTATTACTGTAACTGCACAAAGTACAACTGACGTTTATAGTTTTGATAATGGAGTTAGTTATCAAGCTAGTAATGTTAAATCAGGACTTACAGCGGGTAGTACTTATAATGTATTTATAAAAAATGTAGGGGGCTGTATATCTCCAGTAAAAAGTTCTAACATAAATGCAGCATCAGTTCAAGCAGTTTGGAATGGATCCTGGACAAATGGTCCGCCAACTAGCACTCAAGCAGTAGTTTTTAATAGTTCATATACTATAGCAGGAGATATGGAAGCATGTTCTTGCCAAGTGAATTCCGGAAGCGTTACCGTTAATTCTGGAGTTACTTTGAAAATAACGAATGGGGTTACTGTTTCAGGTGGAACTCTTACTTTCAACGATTCATCAAGTTTGGTCCAAATTAATAATACAAGCAATTCAGGAAATATATTTTATAAAAGAACAACTCCAGCAATCATAGATACCGATTATGTTTATTGGTCTTCCCCTGTTTCTGGATTTACTTTGGGAGCTTTATCCCCAAATACACTTGCTGGAAAAATGTATTCTTATGATGCTTTTGCCAGTCCTGAAGATTGGAGGCAAGAGTCTTCAGGAACAGTTATGACACCTGGAAAAGGATACATAGTTAGAGGACCGGAATATGCACCACCTTTACCTCCATTTCCATCCCCTTTTTCTGCTACTTTTGTAGGTATTCCTAATAATGGAACAATTACAATTCCTATAGGAGGTGTAAATACTTCAAACTTAATTGGAAATCCTTATCCATCTGCATTGGACGCTGATTTGTTTTTATCCGCAAATAGTGCTGTTTTAGAGGGGACTATTTATTTTTGGACTCATAATACAGCAATTCAATTAGCCTCAAATATAGCATTAGGAAGTGCTGGTTCTGGCGCTTATGCTTATACATCAGATGATTATGCATCATATAATTTTACAGGAGGTGTTGGTGTTGGAACTCCAGCTACGACACTAGGTTTTAATATTTCAAGTATTCCATCTGGAAAAATAGCATCAGGGCAGTCCTTTTTTGCAACTAGTATTGCTAGTGGTCAAGTAGCAACATTTAATAATGGTATGCGAGTGGATGTATTAGGGGCGAAAATAGACAATTCTCAGTTTTTTAAAAATGCTTCAAACTCTAAATCAACTGAGGTGATTGAAAAAAACAGAATTTGGTTGAACTTGACAAATACCCAAGGTGCATTCAAGCAAACATTAGTAGGGTATGTTTCAGGAGCCACAAACGATTATGATAGTGGATATGATGGGGAAAGTTATGACGGGAATGAATTTATTGATTTTTATAGTGTTTATAAAGATAAAAACTTAGTGATTCAAGGTAGAGGGTTGCCATTTGATGAAAATGATACTATACCTTTAGGGTATAGATCCGAGATTGAAGGAGATTTTACCATTGCAATTGACGAAGTTGATGGTTTATTTAAAGATCAAAATGTATTTATTGAAGATAAACTACTGGATGTGATACATGATTTAAAAAACGAGGCTTATCATTTTAGCACTGCCAAAGGTGTTTTTGATGAAAGATTTGTTTTGGTGTACACCAATAAAAAATTAGGAACGGATGAAGTTGAATTAACCGATAAAACAGTAATGGTTTCCTCTAAAAATAAAGAAGTAAAAATAGCATCTTCAAATGAACTAATTGATTCTGTTATGGTTTATGATTTTGCAGGAAAACAAATTTATAAGAAAGGAAATATAGCTTCAAATAATTTATTTATAAGCAGCTTGGTAGCTTCAAATAGCCCACTGATCGTAAAAGTAAAATTACAAAATGGGCAAATTACATCACAAAAAATTGTGTACTAACCACATTCAAAACAATTATTAGAGTTCCCATTTTGTGCAAACAAAATGGGTTTTTTTATGCCTCAAGCCAATGTAAATGATTGTAAAACCATTACTTCTGTTTTAACGTAAAAAGTTTGAAAGTAAATTTAATGCTGATTTATGTAATTTGTTTGGCAGGTTGCCAATATCAATTTCAGAAAAACGTAATTAAACGACTAAAAACGCATTACAACGACTTTTTTTTAGAGTCTTAATGCAATAACCTTTATTCGCACACAAAAAAAATTTGTAATTTTTCTTACAAAATATATTTTAAAGATTAATCACGAAATCAATTTTTATATAATGAAATTAAGTATTAGTTTAAATAGATTTTATTTCCTTTTAGTTTTTTTTTCTATTTCAGTTATAGGTTATAGTCAAAACGGACCAGACTGCCCTTCTGGTGTTTGTGTTGGTCCTGGAGGATCTTTTAGTTCAGGTAGCTTAAAAATAACTTCAAATGCTTTCTACACTAATATTACAATTAAAAATGGTAATACTTTAACCGTAGTTTCAGGCTCTACATTATATGTTGGTTCTGTAGGGACGTCTGCTACTACTCAAGTGGTAGATTTTCAAAATGGAAGTACTGTTATTATTGAACCGGGTGCATCTTTAGTTGTAAATGGTCTTCTCAATAATAGTAATAATAGTGATAGTGTTACTTTTAACGGTGTTGTAAGTGTTACAGGAAATGTAACTGCGGGAAATGGTTCGACTATTGTAGGTACTGGCGCGCTTGATGTGACAGGTTCAATTATATCTGATAAAACGGGTGCGATTTTTGGTTCTACTGATGACTGCGCTGGACCATGTTCGTTCACAACTTGTACAACTAGGCCAAATCCTCTAGGAATTGGCTTAATAACTCATCCTAATTGTAACCTCAATACAGGGAGCGTTGTTTTAAATGGTTTGCCAGCTTCAGGTAAAATGTATCAATTAGGAACAGCTGGCGCTAGTTATATTATTTCAGGTGGTTCATCAATGATTATTTCAGGATTAGCTTCAGGTACCTATCAATTTTATGTAACTACTAATTCATGTTCATCAATGAAAACGGCTAATGTAGTTATAAATGCGGCTGTCACAAACACTTGGAATGGAAGTGTGTGGTCAAATGGTGTGCCCACACTTAATGATAAAATTGTTTTTTCAGGAAATTATCCACCAGTATCAGATCCCAAAGTGAATGTAGAGGGTTGTTCTTGTAAGGTTTCAGGGAGTACAAATGTTGTTTTTAAAGCAGGGCTTATGTTAAAAATCACGAATGAGATAATAGTACAACCTACAGCGACACTAACCTTTGAAAGCGGAGCAAGTTTAGTTCAAATAAATGATGCTCTTTCGACTCCTAATTCAGGAAACATCACATATAAAAGAGAGACAACTCCTATAAGTAATTTTGATTATACCTATTGGTCTACGCCTGTAGCTTCACAAACGCTATATAATCTGTCACCAAATACACTTGGGGATAAATATTATTCTTTTGATTCTGGAATAGATAATTGGAAACAAGAAAATTCAGCTAGTGCGATGGCAATTGGAACGGGTTATATTGTAAGAGGACCTCAAAATTATTCAGCTCCTGTACCTCCAAATATTTATTTAGCTAGTTTTATTGGAGTACCAAACAATGGAATTAAATCAACTCCAATTGGAGTAACAGGAAACTCTAATTTGATTGGAAATCCTTATCCATCTGCTTTAGATGCAGACTCTTTTTTAACAGCAAATAATGGAGTGTTAGAAGGCACAATATATTTTTGGACGCATAATACAAATATAGGAATAGGAGTGTCTAATCCAGGTTCAGGAATTTATGCTTATTCTTCGGATGATTATGCTGCTTATAATTTAACTGGTGGTGTAGCAACTCAAGCACCAAGTTCCTCAAAAGCAGGAGCTGTAAATAGCAATGCTCCTTCAGGAAAAATTGCTTCTGGGCAAGCTTTTTTTACAACCAGTAAAGCAGCGGGGAATGCTGTTTTTAATAATAGTATGAGGGTTGGTGTCGGAAGTAATACGGGCAATAATTCTCAGTTTTTTAAGGATGCTTCAAATTCTAAATCGGTTGCAACAATTGAAAAAGATCGTGTTTGGTTAAATCTAACTAATACTCAAGGAGCTTTTAAACAAACCCTAATTGGATATATAACCGATGCAACAAATGAATATGACTCTGCTTTTGACGGAGAAAGTTTTGATTCTAATGAATATTTAGATTTTTATAGTATTAATCAGGATAAGAATCTAGTTATTCAAGGAAGAACATTACCCTTTGACGTAACAGATGAGGTGCCATTAGGATATAGTTCCACCATTGTTGGCGATTTTGAAATTGCGATTGGTCAGGTAGATGGTGCATTAGTTGATAAAGAGGTGTTTCTAGAAGACAGACTACTTAATACGACTCATAATTTAAAAAATTCTCCCTATTTATTTACAACAGAAGACGGGGTTTTTAATGAGCGTTTTATTTTGAGTTATACTAATAAAACTTTAGCAACAGATGACTTTGAGAATTTGAAGTATGGTGTCTTAATTTCTAATAAAAACAAAGAAATACGAATTAAATCTTCGAATGATCTTATAGATAAAATATTTGTTTATGATTTTTCTGGAAAACAACTTTATAAAAAAATAAAGGTTGATAATACTGAATATAAGGTATCTGATTTAGGTCCTACTTATCAAGCTCTAATTGTGAAAGTAGTTTTGCAAAACGGACAAACAGTAAATAAAAAAATCGTGTATTAGATTATAATAAGGAATTTATTTAGAAACCCATTATGTATTTAGAGGGCACTGAAAAACTTCACTTATTTTGATTAGAGTCGTTTTTT
>TARA_R110000868_G_scaffold24255_12_pt1 | contig 14598 bp, 15 predicted proteins | sample TARA_R110000868 | Tara Oceans TARA_R110000868 (sample SAMEA4397489) | marine metagenome | biome: Polar Biome; feature: [SRF] surface water layer (ENVO:00010504); material: water (ENVO:00002006), including particulate matter (ENVO:01000060) such as... | depth 5 m | reverse complement strand
GTCCTGTTCGAAATGCTCAACCGGCTGGTCGATGGCGACAGGCTGTCCGACGATGCCGAAACGCAGGCCGCGACAGCGCTGATCGACAGGCTGGAGGGCGGGCTGCCCATCGTGGCCGGGGTCGATTACGCCCTGCGCCTGGCCCGGGCCCGTGAGGAATTGACCGAGGATATCGAGGACTGATCGGGCACCCGGCCGGATCAGTCCTGCTACCGGTCAGCCGTAATAATCGTCCTCGGCCTCGCGCAGCTTCTGCTGCTCCTTGTGGGGCGGGAGGATTTCCATCTTCACATGGCGGCGGCGATTGGTGGAGATGACGAAGAAGCGCTTGTCGGGATAATCCAGCTTGCACTCGAGCATGGCCGAGGTGATCAGGTCGACATTCTTGAGATCATCATCCGACATGCCGAAGGAGTGCGGCAGGTCGCGGCCATATTTGTCGAGACCGGTCTCGACGCAACGCCGGATCGCGGTCCGCTTGAGGCCGGCTGTGGTCATGTGAGCGCCGAGTTCATCGCGGATTTCCGGATTTGAAACCGGATAAATGCCCATATAATCGGGCTCTTCGGGAATATGGCCGGCCTCGACAAGCAGGCGGATACCTTCCTGGATGATCTCGCGCGAATGTTGCCGCGCGGTGATGACGGCAATCGGGCGGCGCTTGAGCACGGCGTATTTGAAGATATCCCAGGACGGGCCCTTCCAGTGGGCACTGTCGAGGGCGCGGCGGACATCGCGCAGCAAGTATTCCTCACCATTGCGATCCTGGCCGTCGGAAAACTCGCGATAGGCGCGCGCCGGCGGATCGGCCCAGTCTTCCCACAGACCCGGAACGCCAAGATAGGCCTTGATATCCTCATACTCATGCTGACGCATGGCCCGTTCTTCGCCGGTCATGGTGTTGAGCAAATGGATCCGCGTCGGCAGATGCAGGATGTTTTCGTCGATATCGAAAAAATAGAAGCTCTGGCGTTCCACGAAGGCATCCTTGTTGGCATCCGTCCGTCAGACGGGCTGGGTGGCCCCGCTTAACGAGGCGCGGCACGCGATTCAATAGGCGGCGTAGGATTTTTCTTCGACGATATTCGAGCCCAGCAGCACATTGATATCCTTCTTCAGGGCGGCGCGCTTGTCATTGGTGACATAGACGGCGCGCGCCAGGCGGATGAATTCGGCACCGAAATCGCCCGCCCGCTCACAGTCGCGGATATCATCCTCGATCACCCAGAGCGCTTCATTGACCGCTTGCAGCGCCGCATCGAGACGGCTCAGCGCCTCACTGGCGGGAACGTCCTTGGCCAGTGTCTCGTTGAGAATGGCGAGTTCGGTCCGGATATTCTTCAACTTGGCCTCATCGCCGATACGCTCGGACTTGATCCGCAGGATGGTGATCTTGTCGATCAATTCGCCGGGCGCGATGGCGGTCAGGATCGTCGTCATGGTCATGGGCATTCCTTTGAAAGACGCGTGAGAGCCAGGCCTGGCGGGATGATCAGCTGTGTTGCAGGGCTTCCATGAAGCGCACCGGCTGCCCGGTCCCCGGCGCAACAAGCTCGCCATCACGCATCACAGTGCGTCCGCGAATAATCGTGCCAACCGGCCAGCCGGTGACGGACATGCCATCAAACGGCGTCCAGCCCGATTTGGACTGCGACCAGGCATCGGTAATGGTCTCGGTCCGCTTCATGTCGACCAGGGTGAAATCGGCATCCCAGCCGATTGCCATCCGGCCCTTCCCGGCAATGCCGAACACACGCTGGGCGCCGGCCGAGGTCAGATCGACAAAGCGTTCAATCGTCAGGCGGCCGGCATTGACATGGTCGAGCATGACCGGGACCAGGGTCTGCACACCGGGCATGCCCGACGGGCTTTGCGGATAAGGCTTGGCCTTTTCTTCCAGCGTGTGCGGCGCGTGGTCGGAGCCGATGACATCGACAATGCCGCGCTGCAGGCCGCGCCACAGGCCGGCCCGGTGGTAGGCGTCGCGCAGGGGCGGATTCATCTGCGCCCGCGCGCCGATCCGCTCATAAATCTCCGGGCCTTCAAGGGTGAGATGCTGCGGCGTCGCCTCGACGGAGGCGTAATCGCGATGATCAGCGAGGAAATCCATCTCCTCGGCCGTCGAGACATGCAGGACATGGATGCGCTTGCCGGTCTTGCGCGCCAGGCGGACCAGGCGTTTCGTGCTCATCAGCGCCGCTTCGGCATCGCGCACGACGGGATGGCTGGTCCAGTCGCCGGGAACCGCCAGATGGCGGCGTTCGACCAGACGGTATTCATCTTCGGAATGGAAGGCGGCGCGGCGATTGATCGCGCGCAGCACGCGTTCGACCCCCTCATCATCGGCGACCAGCAAGGAGCCGGTCGAGGCACCCATGAACACCTTGACGCCGCAACAGCCGAGCATGCGCTCCATTTCCGGCAGGATGTCGGCGTTTTCATTGGTCGCGCCGGCATAGAAGGCGTGGTCGCAATGCATCCGGTTTTTCGCGCGAGCGAGCTTGTCGGTCAGCATGTCCGGCGATGTCGTGGTCGGTTCGGTATTGGGCATTTCAAACACGGCGGTCACCCCGCCCATCACCGCGCACAGCGAGCCCGATTGCAGATCTTCCTTCCACTCCATGCCCGGCTCGCGGAAATGGACCTGAGTATCGATCACACCGGGCAGGACCAGAAGGCCGGTACAATCGACCACCTCGCCGGCAGACGCCCGGGACAAATCACCGATCGCCGCCGTCTTGCCGTCAATCACGCCGACATCCGCATGGCCACGCCCGTCATGATTGACGATCTCGCCGCCCTTGAAGATCACATCGAAGGTCTGGGTCATGGTCATGCAGTCCTTTCAAAGAGTGCCTTTGCAGCATCATACACCGTGTCGACCGTCAGGTCCGCAAGCAAGCTTTCCGGGTGCTGGCGCCGGTCATCATGGGCCTCCTCAATCTCGGCGAAACTGGCCGGCCCCCGCACCGCGTCAGTATGCCCGCCCCACGGTGCGTAGCAACGGTCATCGGAGGGACCAAACAGGCCCAGCGTCGGCGTGCCGACCGCTGCGGCCATATGCATCAGCCCGCTATCATTGCCGACATAGAGGCGGCAGCGCTCGAGACAGGCCGCCGTCTCGGGCAGGCCAAGCCCGACCAGGTCGATAAATCGGGTCTGCGGCAAGGCGTCAAAAACCGGCTGCGCATAGACCGCATCACCGGGGCCGCCCAACATCACCACACCGGCCCCTGGCATCACGCCGTCAGGCGCGGTGAAGCGGCGGATGAAGGCTGCGAAATACTCCGCCGGCCAGACCTTGAAAATCCACGATGCGGACGGGCAGATCGCCAGCCAGGGACCATCGCCGGGCAGGCAATCGGCGGCTTGCCGACGCACCGTTTCGGACAGGTGAAGTCGCGGATCAGGCGGCGGGTCGAGGGCCAGCACGCTGGCCGCTTCGGCGACCTTGGGAATGGGGGTTTGGCTCTTTTTCAGAATGCGGCGCTGGCTGGCGCGCAGGAAAAGGCTCGTCGCCGAACTGCGCAGGTCAACCGCCAGGTCCCATTTTGTACCGACCGTCTGCCGCCACAAATCCGGCCAGTGCAGCCCGGCCTTTTTCTTGGCCATCACAATGATGCGTTCCAGCCGCGGCGTCTCGGTGAAGAGCGAAGCCGCCAGCGGGCCACAGGCAATGGTGAAATACGCCTGCGGCCGGGACCGCACGAGGTGATCGAGAACGCCCGAATTGATGATCGCATCGCCGATCCGGGTCGACGTAATGAAAAGGACGCGCTCCATGGTGCCGCCCATAGCGCGGCGCGATCAGCTTGGCCAGTCAGCGGCGCAATATCGTGCGGACCGCCTCAGCCTGGATCGACGCCTCAGCCCGGATCGCCGCCTCAACTACGCTGCAAAAGCGCCTGTGCGGCCTCAAGGGCGGCATCGACGTCGAGATCGAGCAGGAGACTTTCGGGATGCAGGCGGCGGTCGGCAAAGGCGGCATCGATTTCCGCAAAACCGGCCGCCCCGCGCACGATGGCGCAATGCGCACCATAGGGTCCGTAGCGGCGCTCGTCGGACGGTCCGAACAGGCCCAGGGTCGGGGTCTGCATGGCGGCGGCCATATGCATCAGCCCGCTATCATTGCCGATAAAGAGGCGCGCGCGCTGCAGGCAGGCCGCGACATCCATCAAGCCGAGCTGACCGGTGAAATCGAGCAGTCCGGCATCGGGCAGGGCAGCATGGACCGGCGCTGCCGCCGCCTCATCGCCCGGTCCGCCAAAAATCGCCACCCGCGCGCCGGCCATGGCGCCGCCGGATGCGGTGAGATGTTTGACCAGTTCGCCAAAACGCTCCCCCGGCCAGACCTTGTAGGGCATCGAGGCGGACGGGCAGATCGCCAGCACCGGCACGCCCTCGGGCAGCAGGTCGGCAGCCTTCGCCTTCGCCGCATCCGAGAGATAGATTTTCGGATCGGGGACGCTATCAATCCCCAGCGCACTGGCCGCCTCGGCGACCTTGTGGATCGGGGCGCTGGTCTGGCGCAGGATACGCCGCTCTTTCGCCAGCAAGGCCCAGGCTGTCGCCGAACAGCGAAGATCAACCACCAGATCCCAGCTTGTGCCGACCGTATCACGCCAGAGATCAAACCAGTGAGCGCCGGCCTGCTTCTTACTCATCACGATCACGCGCTCGAGCCGCGGCACGGCAGCAAACAGCGGTGCCGCCAGCGGCCCGCAGGCAATCGTGAAGCGCGCATCGGGCCGGGTCTCGACCAGATAGCGCAAGACGCCGGAATTGATGATCGCATCACCGATCCGCGTCGATGTGATAAGGAGGACGTTGTGCATGCACGCGCAAATAACGCGCAACACCCCACTTGGCCAGTCATCAAGGCAATGCGATAGAACAGGGATGGAAACCACAGCCCCCCGCATCCACACCGCCCCTGCCCGGACCATTCTCTCCGTCTCCGGTCCGGAGGCGCGCGCGCTGCTCCAGCGCGTCATCACCGCCGATGTCGAGACACTCAAGGCCGGCCAATGCCGTCCCGGTGGCTTGCTGACGCCCCAGGGCAAGCTTGCAGCAGACTTCCTGCTATTCGCCGATGGGGAAACCGTATGGCTGGACGTGCCTGGCGCGACAGCCGAAAACCTCGCAAAACGCCTGTCGATGTTCAAACTGCGCGCCAAGGCGGAGATCGTGATCCATACCGATCTGGCAGCCCTGTGGAGTGAAAAACCCTTCGAAAACTCCGCCCCGGACCCGCGTCTGGGCGGCGCTGTCCATCGCGGTATTGGCGCGGAAGCGGGCGACACTGTTTCACTCGATGCGATTGAAATCCTGCACGGAATTCCGGCGTTCGGCCGCGATTATGGTGAGGCCGAGACCTTCCCGACCGACGTCAATCTCGACGTCTATGGCGGCATTGGCTGGAAAAAGGGCTGTTTCATCGGCCAGGAAGTCGTCAGCCGCATGAAACGCCGCGGCACCATCCGCAAGCGCTCGTTATCCTTGAGCTTTTCCGACGAAGCGCCCGCCAGCGGCACCCCCGTCATGGCCGGCACAAGCACCATTGGCGAGATCACCTCATCGCACGGCCCCCATGCCATCGCCCTGATCCGCCTCGACCGTCTGGAAGCCGCCAGCGAGCCCCTCCAGGCCGGTGGCCAGCCGTGCACGGCGCGTGTGCCGGACAATCTACGCCCGGACGCACCGGCGGCAAAAGTCTAATGAGTTCAGAGCGCTGCGCCTGGGTGAACAGCCCGGATCCGATCTATGCCGCCTATCACGACACCGAATGGGGCGTGCCGGAATATGATAGCCGGGCGCTATGGGAAAAGCTGATGCTCGACGGGTTTCAGGCCGGCCTCGCCTGGATCACCATATTGCGCAAACGCGAAACCATGCGCGAAGCCTTTCACGGCTTCGATCCGGAAATCATTGCCCGCTATGATGATGGTGATCGCCAGCGCCTGCTGGCCAATCCGGGCATTATCCGCTCGAAGCTGAAAGTCGAGGCCGCCATCACCAATGCCCAGGCCTGGCTCGATATGCGCGAAGCCGGCATCGACTTTTCCGACTACCTCTGGAGCCATGTCGATGGCAGCCCGATCCAGAACCGCTATAGCCGCGAAACCGGCCTGCCAACCCACACCGAGCTCAGCACCGCCCTGTCAAAAGACCTCAAGAGGCGCGGCTTCAAATTCGTCGGCCCGGTCATCGTCTACGCCTTCATGGAGGCCGTCGGCATGGTCAATGACCATGAAGTCACCTGTCCGCGTCATGGCGCTGTGCAGTCCTTGGTGCGCTGAACCACACCCTCATGCCGATCCGGGCGTCAGCCCCATCCGGGTGGCGTGCCAGGAGGCTTCGGCACGCGAGGAAATGCCCAGCTTGCGGTAGATCGCCTTGATATGGCTGGCGACCGTGCTTTCGGCGACGCCTAGATCGGCAGCGACATCGCTATTGCGCAGGCCCCGCCCGATCAGGCCGAGCACATCGCGTTCGCGCGCCGTCAGGCCTTCATCGGGGTCAGCGGCCGGGCCGGTCAGACGGAAATGCTCCATGATCCGGCGCGCCACCGAGGGCGAGATCGCCGGCAGGCCTTCGGCCAATTGCAGTAATTGCCGCGTCAAAAGCTCGGCCGGATTTTCCTTCAGCAGATAGCCCTGCGCCCCCGCTGACAGCGCTGCCACAATCGAGGCATCATCGCCCATCACCGTGGTCACGATCGGCACCGCCCGGGGGCAGACCAGGCGCAAGCTGCGCAAGACCTCCAGCCCGGATCCGTCAGGCAGGCCGAGATCGATCAGCGCCAGATCATAATCCGCCTCGGCAGCGGCACGCAGGCCGGCGCGCATCGTCGCAGCCTCGGTAATATGGCAGTCGGGAAAGGCCGCGCACGCAATCTCGCACAACCATTTGCGCGTCTCGCTGACATCCTCGACGATCAATATCGCAGTCATGCGGCGGCTCCTCGGCGCGGAATCGGAAAACTGGCCGTCAGCCGTGTGCCGGCGGCGGACGGCGTGATCTTGAGCTGGCCCTTCAATCCGGCAATCCGGCCGCGCATATTGGCCAGTCCGCGCCCGCCCGGCACAGCGGCGGGGTCGAAGCCGGAACCATCATCCTCGATCACCAGCTCGACCTGCTCGCCTTGCGGGTGAATCTCGACCCGCATCAGGCTGGCACCGGAATGCTTGAGCACATTGCTGGCGGCCTCGCGCAGCAGGGAACGCAGGGCATGGCCCGTCTGGGGCGGCAGACCGGTCATGTCGCGGGCCTGATTGACCCATTCCAGCGCGATTCCGACCGCGGCGAGACGCTCGGCCGTTTCCAGGCGCAGATCAGCGAGGGTTTCATCGAGCGAACGCGTGCCGCCAGAGGCATCATTGATGATATCGCGCAGATCGGTCAGGGTTTCGCGGATCATTGAATTCTTGCGGTCCTCATCCCGGCTGTGCAGGGCCCCGAGCAGGTGAGCACCGATATTGTCGTGCATGTCGCGCGCAATCCGGCCGCGCTCCTCGGTGACACCGCGGTCATAGGCGTCACGGCTGGCATCGGCATGCGCCATCATCTGCACCAGACGCTGGGCGGTTTTGACATGCGAGGGACCAAACAGGGCCCGGCCGGCCCAGGGATAGCGCAGGCTCAAACCCGGTATGTCGCCGACGGAAGGCAGCACGAGTTCAAGCCCGTCTTCGCGAATTTGCGGCTCCGCCACAGCGGCTTCGGCCCGGTGGCAATCGAGCGGATCAAACAGCTCGGTGACCAGCCTGCGCCATTGTTCGGTACGCTCCTGCAGCGAGGACTGGAAGGCGAGATCGACGACGGCGTGAAACAATTCCTGCTCGCTCAGTCCGGGACGCGGCACGAAGCGCCGCGCGACAGCATCGCGCAGTGGCAGATAGAGAAAACCGACGACAAGGAGTGAAATACCGATCGCAGCCCCCGGCCGCAGGGCGAGCAAGCCGATCAGTGCCGCGTCAAGCGCTACCAGGATCAGCGTGCCAAGGGCGTAGAACAGGATGCGAAACGCCCATTCCCCCAGCTCGAACAGACGATACTGCCGCAGGCCTGCAGCGACGCCGATATAGATCAGCAGGAAGCAGGAAAAGGCATAGCCCGCCTTGATCGGCGTCGGCTGTCCGAGCACGGATGGCAAGGCGATCAGGCCAATGAAGCCACCCGCTCCGAACAGGACGGAGAGTCCGAACCAGGTGGCCACGGCCCGGTCCTTCGGCAGACGTGCGGTGGCGAGGAACTGGCCGCCAACCGCCAGGAATATCCCGCCCATTTCGACCACAGTGACGAGGTGGATTGAGGACCAGGCCGGCATCCGGCCCAGCAAGGTCGCCACCGTCCAGAGGCAGAATCCCGCACTGCTCAACAGAGCCAGCGGGCGCCAATGGGGCAAGCGTACGGGGTAGACGAGAAAGAGCACAATCATCGTCGCGCCGAACAGGGCCGCACCGCCGGCATTGAGCCACATCAGAACCACGGCGAGGCTGCGCGGCTCGATCACCGCGCCGGACCGGCTTGCCGCTGCCAGCGTGAAGATGAGCGTCGCCAGACCACTCAGCGCGAACAGGCCCGTCGCCATCTCGCGCGGCCGCAGTGCCCAGACCCAGCCCGAAATAACCATCGCGCCCAGGCCGACAGCCAGCTGCGCCCAGAAGATCGGCGGCAGCTGCATCATTGATCCAGGGCCCATGGCCAGTCGGATTGTGATCGCGGCCATGGCCACGGCGAACAGGATGATCCCGGCCAGGCGAGCGCTCGGCGTATTGAACACTGCCAAGTCCTGGGCGGCGTGGCCCGTTTTGCTGTTCGCCGCCTTGTTGATCGCCGTCTCGCCCATTTCCGTCTCCCGCTGGCGCGCACCGCCTGCAGAACCCGCGCGCGCCCCGCTACCGGCAAGTCTTACCCGCGCGGGAGGTGCCGGCGAACTCCCCGGAACAGGGGATGGCGAAGCGGTGACCACACGGATTAACTCAACACAGATAACAGGATCGCCGTCCCAGCCAAGCGTGAACTGAAACGCGCAAGCGGGGCCGGGCCAACCCAAAGGGGGCAAATATGAAACACACACTCCGGGCCGCATTGGTGGGAATTGCCATCACGATGAGCGGCTGCAGCAGCGTCGTCGATAATTTTGTCACCGGCGGCCCCCTGGTCCGGTCCGGTGAACAGACCGGCGTCATCCAGGTTGTGAACCGGTCCGGCTATTCGCTGACCTCGGTCCTGCTCGCCCGCTGCAGTGCGCCATCCTATGGCCTCAACCGCCTGCCCGACGGCGTCCGTATCGCGCCGGGCCAGACCTACACCTTCCGCGTCGGTGCCGACTGTTGGGCAGTCCTGGCCGGACTGGCCGGACATGAAGCTCGCCGCGACATGCACGTCCGTGCCGGTAGCGGCGTCGTTTACACCGTGACCGGCTAGCCGCCTGCTTGTTTCTCCACCCATGGATCCAGAAAGGATATCCCATGAAAGCCCTACTCACCGCCAGCGCCCTGTTGCTGGCCCCCGTCATGACACTTGCCCTTGCTGGATCCGCGCAAGCGCAAACCTATGGCAGCGTCAGCCTGCGCGCCGGCTTCACCCCCGACCCGTACCGCGTGTCCATCACGTCCGGCGGAGCGATCAACGCCAATACGGTTTCATCCAGCTGCCGCGGCTGGATCGCGAACACGATGGATTACCAGGTTCACTACGCCGCCGGCTCATTCAATCTGAGCTTCTCCTCGACCTCGTCCTCGGACACCACGCTGGTGGTCCAGGCGCCCAATGGCAATCTGTATTGCGACGATGACAGCGGCAACGGCCTCAACCCGATCGTGACCATCGGCAATCCGCCATCGGGTACCTATAGCGTCTGGGTCGGGTCCTACCGGAACGGCGAATATGCCCAGTCGACCTTGTCGATCTCCGAACTTGCCCGGCAGTAAGGGCTAAGAGGCCCCAACTGGGGGGGCGGATCTGGCGGCAATCGGGTTGCGTCCCAGGCAACCCTGCCGCCAGATCACTTCGCCGGGCCCTGCCGATCAAGGCGGCGCGAATAGAGCAGGCCCAGGGCGCCATTCAGCAGAATGAATGGCACGATCAGCCAACGCGAAACCGCATCACCCCACACTGTGTCCGCCAGGAAGATCACGGCCACCCAGAACAGGGCATGCATCAGCATCAAGACCGTCAGGCGCGGTTGTGACGCCAGCAGTCCACGCGCAGCCGATTGCGCCGAGACCCCACCGGTCAGGATCACGCGCACCCAATTGGCCGCCGTCAAACCGAAACCCGCCAGAGTGATCGCGCCGGCAACCGCCATCATCCGGGGCGCAGGCCACCAGACCCAGACCGCCAGCGCCGCCAGCCCGGCGATCACCAGAATCGTCGCCGCAAAGCGCTCTGCCGCCAGGACCGGGCCCGGATTTGCCCGCCACGCGTCCACCGGAATGAGTAATTTGGGCCAATAATTCCCGAGCACGAGCAGCAAGAGTGCCAGCGCCGCGCCAACGCCCCGCTTCGCCCACTCCCGATCAATCAGGTCGAACTCGCCGGCGGCGACGATGGCCAATACGGCGATGACCAGCCCCCCCATCAGCACCAGGCTGACAGGGGATCCGTGTTTGTGTGGCTCAAGGGTCATATCCCGGTTTCCTTCTTTTCGTCCGGCACGGCGGTCGCGTTGGGCGTCGCAGTCATTTCCCAGCCAAACAGGCGCGCGAAACCCAGCAAGGCGTCTTCCAGCACAGAAATCTGCAAATGATAGACGACCGACTTGCCGTGCTTCTGAGACGCCACAAGACTGGCCTCGCGCAAGATTGCGAAGTGAGCCGACATCGTCGATTTCGACACCTCGAACTGGTCCGCGAGCTCTCCCGCGCTCAAGGGACCTTGCTTGAGCAATTCGAGCACGCGGCGACGCGTTGGATCGGAGAGGGCCTTGAATGCATTGTTCATGATTCGATATTTCGCTGATTATCAAATTGTATGCAAGCGCGAATTCATGGCGCGCGCCCATGGCCAGGCGAAACCACCTTTCCGGGCAGGCCCCGACGCCGATCAATCTGATGCCGCACTGGTGCCCTCACCGCCCGTCCGACTTCAATGAGACGCGGGAATCATGGCCGGGCCGTGATCGCCCGCGAACCCGAGCCGCATCGGGACCGGATCGCGAAACCCATTGCCCGGATCAACGATCCGGGTCACCCTGCCCGCAGCTTGGGGGAATAAGCATGCGTGGAATTCTCATCATCGTCGCGGCGCTCGCCGCCCTTGTCTCATTGGCGGCCTGGGGCCCGGGGTCGCTGGACGCGATGCGGCTCGTCAATACGCCGGCAGATCCGGCGCTCCAGCCCCTGTTCCAGCCTGTCCAGGATCCGGTGCGCACCGAGCGCGCTGACCTGCACGGCGCCGAAGATCTCGAACCCGGCCCGGACGGACGCCTCTATGCCAGCCTCGCCGATGGCCGGATCCTGGTGCGCGAGCCGGTCGGCGACTGGGTTGAATTTGCCAATACGGGCGGGCGGCCGCTCGGCCTGTCCTTCGCGCCCGACGGATCGCTGTTTGTCGCGGACGCCCGGCGCGGCCTCTTGCACCACACCGGCGAAGGCTGGGATGTCTGGCTCGGAGCGGCACCCGACGGGCCGCTGGTGTTCGCTGATGATCTGACTGTGCTGGCCGACGGGCGCATCGTCTTGACCGACGCCTCGCTGCGCCATGCCTATGGCCATCACATGGAGTCCTTCCTGGAGTCCGAACAGACCGGGCGCATCCTGCTGGTCACGGCTCCCGATGAATTCACCGAGCTGGCCGGCGGCCTGGCCTTCATCAATGGCGTCGATCATGACCCGGCGAACGGGCGGGTCTACGTCAATGAGACCTGGAGCGGCCGTATCTGGCAGCTCGATCCCGACACCGGCGAGATGAACGTCCTGATCGAGGGCCTGCCCGGCTATCCGGACAATCTTGAATTCGACAATGAGACCGGTTTGATCTGGGCCGCCATGCCCTCGCTGCGGTCACCTGATCTGGAAGCGCTACACGCCCGGCCTTTCCTCAAACGCCTCGTCTGGCGCTGGCTGCAGATTGCCGGCCTGCCTGCCCTGCCTGACCGCCCAGCCATGGCCATCGCCGTCGATCGTGACGGTCAACCTGTCTACGGCCTCACCGGTCCCGCCGAAGTCCAGGACGGCACGACCACTGCGCTGGTGTGGAATGGTGAGTTATGGATGGCGGGCCTCGACCGCGATGGCATGACCGTCTTCAGCGCGCCGGGCCGTGACGGGACGGAATAACACAGTAGCCCAGGTAAAGCCCCGGCGGGCTTGAGGGTTTCAGTTATCCGCCCATGCCCGAAGGGCGGCGCTGTCCTCACCCTCCAGCGCAAAGGCGTAATTGCGCCAGCGCTCGCGTGATGTCGTATAGAGCGCCTGGGTGACCTGGTTGGCACTGGGCGTATTAATGCGGCCCCGCTGGCGGGCGGTCTCAAAAAAGCGCGCCTGGGCCGGTTCGAATTCGAGCCCGAGCTTGCGCATTACCGGCGTCACACTGGCCTCGAGGTCATCGACCAGCGCCTCATAGCTGACATGTGCGACACGCGGGCGCCGCCAGGTCTCGAAGTCCTGCCAGAGCGAGAAACTCAGATCATAGAGCCGGTCGATCCGCGCCAGGCTGGTCATGTTGAGCATGGCATTATTGGGTTTGAAGTCCTGGACCAGATTGCTGATCGCGACGTCGAGCGGATGCCGCCGGGCCAGGATGAAGACTGCCCGTGGCAGGATTTTATGGATCATCGGCGCCCAATTCATATTGAGCGGCAGTTTATCGATATAGACCCTGTTTTCGTCGAGCCTCTCGCCCGCATGGCGCGCCATCTGCTCCAGATAGCTGGCGCGCAGCGCAGCGGGATCGCTGTCCTCAAGCCGGTCGAGCCAGTCCTCGGTGAAATTGGATTCATCGCCGCTCATCCCGTCGACAACCCGGCGCAAGGCATCGCCGAGCACGCGCTGCTCCTCGACAATCCGCACCCGGGAGTGCGACCGCAGTATCGTGTCGAGCAGGGTCGTGCCCGAACGCGGAAAGCCGACCAGAAAGGCGATATTGCCCGGCCCGGCATCAGCATCGCTCACGACACTGCGCCCGGAAGCGATTTCGGCATTCAAGCGCCGGTGCAGGCTCTCGATCCGGCGTGTGATCATGGTGTGGTCGCACGGCCCCTCATCCTCCCAAACCGTCTCACGCAACCGGTTTCCGGCGACAAAGGCGGCATGGGCCTGGTGGTAACGGCCACGCTTGTCCTCGATGGCTCCAAGGGTGAATTGACGGCTGCGGATCTGGTCAGGCTCGCCGGGCAGGTCCAGCGACTGACGGATCATGGCCCGGGCCTCGTCCAGCCGCCCGACACGCAACAGGGCGCGGGCCAGCGCGTCCAGCAGATCCGGCCGGTTGCCAAAGTCAACGCCATCGGCCTGGGCCTTTTCCAGCAGGGCCAGCATGGGGGCCGGATCGAGCGATTTGTCATGGAAGGCAGCGGCCTCGGCGATCAGATCCGGATTGTGCGGGGCCAGTTCAAGGACCCGGGCCCAGATCCGTTCAGCCTCCGGCAAACGCCCCTCGGCCGCACCGACAAGGCGGGCCAGCAGGGCCCAGGCCTGCGCATCGGAGGGTGTGATCGCCAGGGCCCGGCGAACACAGAATTCCGCGTATTCGCCGCGGCCCAGCGCCCGGGAAGCCTCGGCCAGCAGCGTCCAGACCGCCATTGATTGCGGCGCGATCCAGACCAGGGACGACGCCTGTGCGAAAGCGGCGTCAAACCGCCCGGCGGTGAACGAGGCGGTGGCTTCGGCGATACGGGCATTTCCCGCCTCGGGGCTCACACGGCTGACGAAACCGTCGAGATTTTCCGGTGCATCTTGCGCGAGCGGGCATTGCGCCGCCGCCGCGCGGAGCGCCGCATTCTCCGGCAGGGCGCGGCACGCCTGTGCCAGCAAGCTGGCGGCACGTTCGCGCTCGCCATTTTCCAGGATTGAACGGGCCAGCGCGATGGTGATTTGCGCATGGCCCGGCTGCAGCATCGCCGCCGTCATCAGGCCCGGCAGGCTGTCGCCAGCCCGCCCGGCCATCAACAGCACGGCACCAAGATTATAATGCGCAGCCGCCAGCCGCGGTTCGAGGTCGAGGGCCTGGCAGAAAGCGATACAGGCAGGGCCCGGCGATCCGGCCGCCAGACGTGCCTGTCCCTCACGCATGTAATCTGCCGCCGTTGCAATCACCGGAATTTCGCTCATGGGGCCCCTCGGACACGTTCAGTCTTGCCCGCCAGATAGCCGCGATCCCGGCGGTCAGCAACCACATGGTCTGGTGTGTATAGGGGCCGGTCAGCGCTTGCGTGATCTGATCCGGCATTTAACACACCGCCCCCGAGAGGTGGCCCTCCCCAACCTGCAGCCGCTTGCGATGCGGAGATTTTGGTGCGGGCGAAGGGGCCGCAACCGCACAACCGTCATCCCCGCGTGACGCCGCCGAGACACGAGACTAAGTTGCCGCGCTTGTAAGGTCCGAGTCCGGCCAAGTCTGGCCCAGTCTGGAGTTGCTCACATGAATGCT
>TARA_R110000868_G_scaffold74298_3_pt1 | contig 14623 bp, 13 predicted proteins | sample TARA_R110000868 | Tara Oceans TARA_R110000868 (sample SAMEA4397489) | marine metagenome | biome: Polar Biome; feature: [SRF] surface water layer (ENVO:00010504); material: water (ENVO:00002006), including particulate matter (ENVO:01000060) such as... | depth 5 m | reverse complement strand
CAGTTTGATATTGCTGGCGCCGACAAAGCGGTCGTACAGCCAGTAGAGCAGCAGGATCAGCGCGAGTAGCAAGGAGCCCAGCGCGGCAGCCAGTTCCCAGTTGTTCGAGCGCTGCATGTGGAAGGCGATGATGTTGCTGATCATCTGCCCATCGGTGCCGCCGACCAGTGCCGGGGTGATGTAGTAGCCCACCGAGATGATGAACACCAGCAAAGCCCCGGCGCTCAGGCCCGGCAGGGTCATCGGGAAATAGATGCGGGCGAAGGCCGGAATCGGTCGTGCACCCAGCGACAGCGCCGCGCGCAGGTAGCTGGGATCGATGCCCCGCATCACGCTGTACAGCGGCAGAATCATGAATGGCAAGAGGATATGGGTCATTGCCACCACCGTGGCGAACGAGGTGTAGAGCATCTCGAAGGGTTGGTTGATGACGCCGATGCCGAGCAGGAAGGAGTTAATCACGCCATTGGTTTGTAGCAGCGCGATCCAGGCAGTGGTGCGCACCAGCAGCGAGGTCCAGAACGGCAACAGCACCAGCACCAGCAGCAGGTTGGCGCGGTTTTCCGGTAGGCGCGCCAGGTAATAGGCCAGCGGATAGCCGAGCAGGGCGCAAAAAATGGTGATGACCAACGCCATGCTCAGGGTCTTGCTGTACAGCTGCAGGTAGATCTGCGTGTCCTCGCGCACCTGGATGCCGTGTTCTTGGTCGAGTTCGAGGTCAAGGGCCGTCAGGTAGTAATCATAGGTATAGGGTTTGCCTGCGCGCTGGATGGCGAACCAGATATCCGGCCTGCTCCATTTGCGATGCGATTTGAGCAGGATCTCGCCACCTTGCTGTGCCAGTTGCTGGCTATCCAAGCGTGAGATTTTACGAGCGGTGGATTTGACCACGCTGGACATGCCAGCTGAAGCACGGTTGATTTCTTCGGCTAATTTGCCGGATTCACGCACTTTGGCCAAGCTGTGCAGCTCTTGGGCAAATACGTTCAGGGTTTGTTGGTCAGGAACCGTTTTGCCGTCCCAGCGTTGCAGCTCGCTCAGGGTCAGCGGAATCAGGGTGGCCACTGTGGGGTGGTGGACACTGCGCCAGAGCATGCTGGCAATCGGTGCAACAAAGCTCAGCAGGATAAAGATCAGCAACGGTACGACAAATAGAAAGGCGGTGAGGCGCTTCTTATTGCGGGCGCTGGAGGCTTGGCTGGCTTCGGTGCGGGTGAGAGTGGACAAGCGTTAACTCCTTAACCTGAAAGCGACACCCCGCGCCAATCCGCGCGGGGCGTCCGAGGTATTACTTCAGCAACCACTCGTTGAACTTCTCACCAAGGGACTCACCGTAGTCAGCCCAGAAGTCCGAGCCGGCCTGCATACCTTTGTCCAGGTGCGCGGTAGGCAGGTGTGGTGCCGCGCTCTGATCAGCCAGCGGCATGGAAGACTTGCGGGTCGGGCCATAGGCCACATCCGGCATGCCCGCTAGCGGCTTGGAGCCGGTGGCATAGGCGATGAACTTCAGGGCTAGGTCCTTTTTCTCCGAGCCTTTGACAATGGCCCAGGCGTCGAGGTCATAGACGTGGCCGTCCCAGACGATAACGAACGGCTTCTTCTCTTGGCGAATGGCGTCATAGAAGCGGCCGTTAGCGGATTGCACCAGCACGGCGCCGCCATCGTTGAGCAGCTGTGGAGCCTGCGACCACGAGTCGAACCAGACGATGTCCTGCTTGATGGTATCCAGCTTGGCAAAGGCGCGGGCCTGGCCTTCTGGGGTGGAGAGCATCTCGTATACGTCGCCCGGGGCTACGCCATCAGCCAGCAAGGCCCATTCCATGTTGACCTGTGGGCGTTTGCGCAGGGCGCGCTTGCCAGGGATTTTGCTGGTGTCGAAGAAGTCGGTGATGCTCGCCGCCTTGGTGCCGCCGATGGTCTTCTCGTTGTAGGCGAACACTACCGACCAGACGATGTTGCCGACTGCGCACTCACTGGCCAGGGCCTCGGGGATAAAGTCCTTGTCGGCGGGGACGCCATCGATGCCGGCCGGCAGGATGTCGTGAGGGATGGTTTCTAATAGCCCTTCGGAACAGGCGCGCTCAAGGTCGATGACTTCGAAGTCGACCACGTCCCACTGAATATTGCCGGATTCGACCTGGGCTTTGATCTCGGCGACGCCACCGGTGTAGTCCTCAAACAGGACTTTGTTGCCGGTGTCTTTCTGGAACGGATCAATCACATGTTTTTGCTGGGCTGCGCCATAGGCACCGCCCCAGGATACGACGGTCAGGGTTTCCTCGGCGCTGGCGGCGAAGCTCGCCGTACCCAGTGCTGCTGCGAGGGCGAAGGTGGGAAAGCGGGTGGTCAGTGTTCTAGCCATTGCTAAGCTCCATTGCTTCTTATAGTTCAGGGTGTCGTGACGACGGGGCGATCAAGGGCTTGGCTGTCTTGCGGCAGCCAAGCCAGGGCGACTTCTTCCTTGGCACTGAGTTGCGGGGCGCTGCTGTCATTCATGTTCTTCACCACCAGCTCGGTGCCATCAGCAGTCATGAAGTGATAGCGAATGTATTCGCCGACATAGTGGCGGGTAACGAAACGTGCCATGACCTGATTGCCGGTGTTGCCGAGGCGCTCGGTAAAGCTGAGTTTCTCTGGGCGAATCGACACGGTCGTCGGCAGGCCGACTTCCGTGCAGTTGGCTTTCAGGGCGCTGATTAGGCCGCCAGCTTCAAGACGAACGTCTACGGTGTCCTCGTTAACGGCCTCGATCACGCCCTTGAGCTTATTGCTCTCGCCAATAAAGTCGGCGACGAATAGATTGGCCGGGCGCTCATACAGCACATGGGGCGCCGCGCATTGCTGAACGATGCCGCTTTCGAAGACGGCAATTCGATCGCTCATGGTCAGGGCTTCAGTTTGATCGTGAGTCACGTAAATCACGGTGAAGCCGAGCTGCTCGTGCAGGCGCTTGATCTCGAACTGCATCTGCTCACGCAGCTTTTTGTCGAGGGCACCCAAGGGTTCGTCCATCAGCACGATATCTGGGGCGAAGATCAGCGCGCGGGCCAAGGCTACCCGTTGGCGTTGGCCGCCGGAGAGTTGACCAGGGAAGCGGTTGCCGAAATCCAGTAACTCGACCAGCGACAGGTATTCATCGACCTTCGCGTTAATCACGTCTTTGGGCTGCTTGCGGATCTTCAGCGGGTAAGCCAAGTTCTCGCGCAGGGTCATGTGCGGGAACAGTGCGTACTGCTGGAACACCATGCCGATATTGCGCTGATAAGGCGCGATGCTGGTGACTGAGCGACCGTTGATTAGGATCTCACCGCTGGTTACGTCTTCGAAGCCAGCGAGCATCATCAAGCAGGTAGTTTTACCAGAGCCGGAAGGGCCGAGCAGAGTGATAAATTCGCCCTTGGCCACGTCCAGGTTGAAGTCCTTGACCACTAGGTTCTTGTGGTCATAGGTCTTTTTAACGTTGGTGAATTGCAGGAACGGTTTGTCCCCCGCTAGGTCAGCCATACCCCTCCCCAATTGTGTTCGGAACAGCTAGCGGCTTATGGTCGTTAGCTGAATGCTTGAGTCCGTCGGCTGCGGTGTTGAGCAGCGGGCAACGTGTTTGAGTGTTCAAACAAGGCAAGCACTGTGCCAGCACTGCTGCAGTGCATCGCGATCACTGCAGTACTGGCGTTTGAGCCTAGCCCAGTGGCGCGGTTGCGCCAGGCCGGTGTGGGGAGTTGTAACAGTGCGGGGCAGAAGGAAGCACTTGCCGAGATGCACTCGGCAGGTGCGCACGCTTAGACGTGATTGATATAACGGTGCACGTGCTGCGGAATTTAGCTGTTTGGCAGCAGGCGAACGGTCAGGCTCTTGATGTAACGGGTTTCGGCGATTGCTGGGTGGACAGGATGGTCCGGGCCTTGGCCGCCGCGTTCAAGTAGCTGGATATTGCGATCCAGATGACGTGCGCTGGTCAGCAGAATATTTTGCAGGTCATCTTCCGGCAGGTGCATGGAGCAGCTGGCGCTGATCAAGATGCCGTCCTTGTTGAGCAGGCGCATGGCTTGCTCATTTAGGCGGCGGTAGGCGCCTTCACCGTTCTTCAGGTCTTTCTTGCGTTTGATAAAGGCGGGCGGGTCGGCAACGATGACGTCGAAGCGCTCTTCCGAAGCTTTGAGCTGTTTCAGCGCTTCGAATACATCGCCTTCTACACAGGCCACTTTATCGGTCAGGCCGTTTAGCGCGGCGTTGCGCTCGACACCATCGAGGGCGAAGCCGGAAGCGTCGACACACATCACATCGCTCGCACCAAAGGCCGCAGCCTGAACACCCCAGCCGCCGATATAGCTGAACAGGTCGAGGACGCGTTTGCCTTTCACGTAGGGCGCTAGGCGTGCACGGTTCATGCGGTGGTCGTAGAACCAGCCGGTTTTCTGCCCGGCAATCACCGGGGCTTCGAACTTCACGCCGTTTTCTTCCAGCGCGACCCACTCCGGCACCACGCCGAACGGGGTCTCGACATAACGCTCAAGGCCCTCGGCATCGCGCGCTGCAGAGTCGTTCTTGAGCAGAATGCCGCTAGGCTTACACACCTGAATCAAGGCAGCGAGTACGTCATCCTTATGCCGCTCCATGGTGGCGGACGCCAGTTGCACCACCAGAATGTCGAAGAAACGGTCGACTACCAGGCCCGGCAACAGGTCGGAGTCGCCGAACACCAGGCGGTAGCAGGGCTTGTCGAAAAGCCGCTCGCGCAATGACAAAGCAACGTTAATACGATGCACCAGCAGCGATTTGTCCAGCACATGCTTGACGTCACGCGAGAGCAGGCGCGCGCAGATCAGGTTGTTCGGGCTCATCGCCACGATGCCCAGCGCTTTACCGCCGGCGGCTTCGAGGATGGCCTGGTCACCGGCCGCAAAGCCGCTCAGTGGCGTGGCGGCGACGTCGATTTCGTTGCTGTAGACCCACAGATGGCCGGCGCGCAGGCGTCGATCGGCGTTGGCTTTTAGGCGCAGGCTAGGCAGGGACATGCTGGGGGACTCCGAAAAAAGAGCGAAATTATAGCGGGTTAAGTAGCGTCGCGGCGGTTACAAAACACGTCTGTAGAAGTGTTGGGGTTTCGCTAAACTGCGCGCCACCTCTCATTTCGGTTTCCCCTGTCATGTCTCAAGAGCTCTCCGCCGACTATATCCGACAAGTACTGCAAGGCATCAGCGTGCCACCGCAGCCGCAGATCATGGTGGATTTGCAGATGGAACAGGTGATGCCCGATCCGGACCTGCGTGCAATCGCCAAGCTGATTGGCCAGGACCCGGGGTTGTCTGGCGCGCTATTGAAGCTGGTGAACTCACCGTTTTTCGGCCTGGCCAACCGTATTGCCTCAATTCAGCAAGCGGTTAACTTGCTGGGCTGCAATACGGTGATCAACCTGATCAATGCGCAGTCGATTCGCGGCGAGCTGACAGATGAAGCCATCGTCACCCTCAATCGCTTCTGGGATACCGCCCAAGATGTGGCCGTGACCTGCCTGAGTTTGGCCAAGCGCATCGGCTACCACTCGCCGGATGAGGCATACGCCCTTGGGCTGTTTCACAATTGTGGCATCCCGCTGATGCTCAAGCGCTTTCCCAATTATATGACTGTGCTGGAAGAGGCTTACGCGAGCGCCACCGATGAGCGCCGCGTGGTAGATACCGAAAATCGCCTGCTCAATACCAATCATGCGGTGGTCGGCTACTTCACCGCCAAGTCGTGGAACCTGCCGCTGCACCTGTGTGAGGCCATTGCCAGCCATCACAATGCCCTGGCGATCTTTACCGAAGACGCCAGTCGCGATGCGCAGTTGAAAACCCTGCTGGCGATTCTGAAGATGGCTGAGCACATTTGTGCCAGTCATCGGGTGCTTGGCAATCAAACTGAAGACTATGAGTGGCAGAGCATCGAGCAGCTGGTGTTGGAGTATGTCGGGCTATCGGAATATGACTTCGAAAACCTGCGCGAAAGCATTCGCGATATGGGCGCGCGTTAGCCCGCCTGGTTGCTTTCTGAGCATTCCTGCTAAGGTGAACGCCCCACTCGGATGGCTCCGCTGAGTACTTGTTATGCCAGAACTTCCTGAAGTAGAAACCACTCGTCGCGGCATTGCGCCCTATCTTGAGGGGCAGCGCGTCAGCCGGGTGATTGTGCGCGAACGGCGGCTGCGCTGGCCGATCCCCGAGGACTTGGATATTCAGCTGTCCGGGCAGCGTATCGAGTGCGTTGAGCGGCGTGCCAAGTACCTGTTGATCAAGGCCGAAACCGGCAGCCTTATTAGCCACCTAGGGATGTCCGGCAGCCTGCGCCTGGTCGAATGCGGCCTGCCGGCCGCTAAGCATGAGCACGTGGATATCGAGCTGGAGTCCGGACTGGCCTTGCGCTACACCGATCCACGCCGCTTCGGCGCGTTGCTCTGGAGCAGTGATCCGTTGGGCCATGTGCTGCTGAGTAAGCTGGGCCCGGAACCCTTGACCGATCTGTTCGGTGGCGAGCGCTTGTTTCAGCTGTCGCGCGGTCGGGTTATGGCGGTCAAACCCTTCATCATGGATAACGCCGTAGTGGTCGGCGTGGGCAACATCTATGCATCGGAGGCGCTATTTGCCGCCGGTATCGACCCGCGCCGTGAAGCGGGCTCTGTATCGCGGGCGCGCTATTTAAAGCTGGCGACCGAGATCAAGCGCATCCTCGCCCATGCCATTGAGCGTGGCGGCACCACATTGCGCGACTTCGTTGGCGGCGATGGACAGCCGGGCTACTTCCAGCAGGAACTATTCGTCTATGGCCGTGGCGGCGAGTTTTGCAAAAACTGCGGCAGTACCCTGCGCGAGATCAAACTGGGCCAGCGCGCCAGTGTTTACTGCCCGCACTGCCAGCGTTAGACCGGTTTAGCTGCTTAGGATTTGCTGCTGCGCCATGGCGAGACTGAGCCGAACACAATAATAAGAAACACCGAGGTCTTGATGTCCGCTAACTATCTGCCCCGTAACCCATTGGCTGAGTGGGTGGGGCGCACCGCTTTAAAGCTGCTGGGCTGGCGTGTTGAAGGCGAGCTGCCGACGCTTGATAAGTTTGTTGTCATTGGCGCGCACCACACCTCCAACTGGGATTTCGTGATTTTTATCGCGGTGAAGTTCGTCCTGCGCCTGAATGCTCGTTGGTTTGGTAAACACACGATTTTTCGCTGGCCTTTTGGCGCGCTGATGCGTCTATGGGGCGGTATCGCCATTCGTCGTGAGCGCCAAGGCAATACCGTTGAACAAGCGGTGCGGGCGTTTAGCGAGCATGAGCAATTTGCGCTGATTTTGTCGCCAGAAGGCACGCGTAAAAAGGTTGAACGCTGGAAAATGGGCTTCTACCACATCGCCCAGGGCGCAGGCGTGCCGATCGTTCTTTGTGCTATGGACTACCAGAATCGGCGAGTGTTTATCGGGCCGATTTTTATGCCGACGGGGGACGAACCAGCTGACCTCGACACGATCCTGGCGTTTTACCGTCCATTTATCCCGAAAAAACCTGAATATGCCTTTTATGGGGATTGACGGGCGTCACGCTGACAATTGTTAATGCGCTGTTATAGTTAGTCTCACCGCCTCCTAATAGCTGAAGGATCGCCCCATGAAACTGTTCCGCTCAACCGCTGCTGCTCTGGCGCTGACCACTGGCCTGCTGGCGTTGCCAGCTCATGCTGAGTTAGCGCAGCAGAACACTAGCGGCGACCCTCTTTATACGGCCAACGCTCCAAAAGGCTATTCGATGATGGGTGATCTGCTGATCGCGCGGCCATTGCTGATCGGGGCAACTGCTATTGGCGTTGTGGCTTTTGTAGTTAGCCTGCCGTTTACTGCCCTGGGTGGCAATGTGGGCGAAGCCGCTCAATCGCTGGTCGTTGAGCCAGGTAAAGAAGCCTTTGTGCGCTGCCTGGGTTGCACCACCAGCGGTTATCGCCAGGACTGATAGAGTTGACTATGCCTGGCTACCGATTTCGGCTGGCGGCCAGGTGTGATTAAAGTGAGGCCCACCAGCAAGAGAATTACTGTGGTGCGTCCGGTTTTACTATCGCAGTGCCGATGCCTCTCGGGTCACTTGCCGCCTCAACACTCCCGTCTTGTTTGTCCCAGAACAGTACCTGCTGATTACCGTACTGTCGGCCTGTCGACTTTAACTGATGCCCCAGTGCGTTTAGCGCCGAGCGTTGTGCTGCGCTGAATGTGTCTGGCTCGTGCTCGATCAGGTCTGGACGGTACTGGTGGTGATACCGGCTGACGCTGGGCCAGCGGTCGATTGGCTGCTGATCCAGATACTCCAGCATCGCCAGCAGCACCATGCTGGGAATCCGGCTGCCGCCCGGCGTGCCGAAGCTGGCAAAGTCTTGACTGCTTTCGATAAAGCTCGGGCTCATGCTCGACAGTGGCCGTTTGCCGGCGGCAATGCTGTTGGCCTGGCTGCCGCTCAGGCCATAGGCATTAGCACCTTGCACATCGGCGGCAAAGTCATCCATCTCATTGTTCAGCAATACCCCGGTACCCGGTACGGTGAAGGCCGCACCGAAGGGTAGGTTGACTGAGAGTGTCGCGGCTACCGCATTGCCCTCGGTGTCGAGCACCGAGAAGTGGGTGGTGTGATCGCCTTCTTTCCAAGGGTTACTCGGCGGTAGACTGTCGCTCGGAGTGGCGTGATGCGGGTCGATGCTACTGGCCAATTGCTTCAGGTAGTCAGGGGCAAGCAGCTGGCGTGCAGGATTGCTGACAAAGTCGGGGTCGCCCAGTAAACCGCGATCGCGATAGGCGCGCCGCAGGGTCTCGACGACCAGGTGGGTTCGCTGCACGGCGTCGGCCTGCCGCCAGGGTAGTTGCTGCAGCATCAGCAGGCTTTGCCCCAAGGCAATGCCGCCCGCTGACGGTGGCGGTGCGCTGATCAGCTCGCGGCCTTGATCAAGCTGGACGCGTAACGGCTGGCGTTCAACGATGCGGTACGCAGCCAGGTCGCTTAATGACCAGATGCCGCCTGCAGCTTGTACCGCCTGGACGAGTGTTTCGGCGACCTTGCCATCGTAGAAACCTTGATGGCCTTCTGCGGCCAATTGCTCCAGCGTCAGGGCCAGTTCGGGTTGGCGCAGTAGGCTGAACTCTTCCGGTATTTCCCCTTTTTCGAGGAATAATCGCGCGGTTTCTGCATCATTGCGCATGGCCTCAATACGCCAGCTCACGCGCTCGCGATATACCCGGTCGATGCTGACGCCGCTGCGGGCCAGGCGAATGGCTGGCGCTAGCGAGTCGCGTAGTGGCAGGCGGCCGAAGCGTTCTGCCAGTTCCACCAGCGCTGCCGGCAAGCCGGGGATGGCGGCAGCCAGTGCGCCGTCTAGGGACAGTTTTTTGTCCACTTTGCCATCGACTTTGTACAAGTCGGCATCGGCTGCCAGTGGCGCACGTTCGCGCGCATCAAGGAAGCGATAAACGGGCGACTCGCCTGCTTCACGCAGCAGAAAGAAACCGCCGCCACCCAACCCCGAGCCGTAAGGTTCGACCACCGCCAGGGCGGCGCTGATCGCCACAGCCGCGTCAAAAGCATTACCGCCTAACGCCAGGGTTTCCTGGCCCGCCACGGTGGCGGCGGGATGCGCCGTGGCAATAGCAATGTGTTCAGGCTGAGTGGCGGCCTGCAGTTGCAAGGCACAAAAGAGGCCAAGCGCACCGAGTAGGTTGCGCCAGAGGAGGGGGCCGCGTATCAAGCGGCCGATCTTCATGCTTTACCAGTAATGATCAGGTACTTCTGCATCAGCTCATCCTTATTCTCGACATTGTTCTCGTCGAGTGGAATGCAGTCCACGGGGCAAACCTGTTGGCACTGTGGCTCGTCGTAGTGGCCGACGCACTCGGTGCACAGGTTGGGGTCGATCTCATAAATTTCTTCGCCTTGGGAAATGGCGGCGTTAGGGCATTCGGGCTCGCAGACGTCGCAGTTGATGCAGTCGTCGGTGATGATCAGTGACATGAAATAACCACTCCTGCTGCAACACAGGGTTGCAGCCTTGAAAGACGCTTAGAGGCGATGCTGCAAATTGTGCCGTATCACGGCCGCGCATGCACGCGGCTTGCCTCGCTGTGCGGCTTAGCGTTTGAAGCGTTCGTTCAGTGCGGCGGCCACAGCCGGGTGCACGAAGTTGGAGATGTCGCCGTCCAGGGCAGCGATTTCTCGTACTAGCGTCGAGGAAATAAACGAGTATTTTTCCGATGGGGTGAGAAATAGACTTTCCACGTCGGGAACCAGCTGGCGATTCATATTGGCCAGCTGGAACTCGTATTCAAAGTCGGAGACTGCACGCAGTCCACGCAAAAATACGTTGGCTCCTTGCTCCTTGGCAAAGTGTGCGAGCAAGGTAGAGAACCCCACCACCTCAACGTTGGGCAGGTGTTTGGTGACTTCCTGGGCCAGCTCTACGCGTTGCTCCAAGCTGAACAGCGGGTTCTTCTTCGGGCTGGCGGCTACCGCAATAATTACGCTGTCAAACAGCTTCGCGGCCCGCTCGACCAGGTCGCTGTGCCCCTTGGTGATGGGGTCGAAGGTGCCTGGGTATAACACTCGATTCATCGTGACGTCCTGGCGGGTCCGTTGGGGAGTCGGATGGTAGCGCAGTGATTCATCATGGCCAAGTCGGCTGCGGCTGAACAAGACTATTCACGGGCGCAGAGCGGCCCGTGAATACCTTGCCATCAGCTAGTTTTCAGGCGCTCGGCAAGTTTTGTCGCGAGTTTGGCGGTTAGGCCATATATCGACAGCTGTGGGTTGGCGCCGATGCTGGTGGGAAACAGCGAGCCGTCATGAATCGACAAATTGCTCAGTTGATGGTGACGACCCAGGCTATCGGTCACCGCGTGCTGTGGGTCTTCACCCATGGCGCAGCCACCCATCACATGGGCGCTGCCCAGGCGGGTGCGGTAGAGCTCCAGGCTAAGGCTGTCGATCAGGGTTTTCGCCTCGCCCAGTGTTTTCACGTAACCGGCGTCAGCATGCAACGGCAGCACGGCTTTAGCGCCGGCAGCGAACTGGACCTCGGCCATGGTATGGAACGCACGGCGTATCCCGTCCCAGGTGTAATCAGTCATCTGATAGTCGAGCACCGGGCTGCCATCACCGCGCAGCTCGACTTTGCCTTCAGCGCTGTTCGGGTGAAAACCATCGCGCATCAGGGCTAGCATCACATTGGTATTGGGCAACTGCTCCATGCGCATGGCGTTGTCGATGCCAAAGCGGCCGAGCATCGTGGCAGTGATGGCGGGTTGTAGCGGCGGCACTTCGAGCTTGTAGGACAGTCGCCCAGCTGCGCCGTCATCCCACTGGAAGTGGTCGGAATAAATTGACTGCGGCGCGCCATAGAACGGATTGATCACCTGCTCGAACAGCGCGGCCGAGAAATTCACCAAGTGCAGGTAGGTGCGTTTACCGGTGCGTTGATGCGGATCGGGAGCGCCCGAGCGCATGAGGATGCCCGGCGTGTTGATGCCACCGCCAGCGAGCACGTAGTGCTTAGCCTTAACGGTGATGCGGCGGCCGTTGGGCGTGACACTGCGTTCGTCCATGCCCAGGCATTCGATGCCCGTGACCTTGTCGCCCTCGAGCAGCAGGCGTTCGGCGCGCGCCAAATAGAGCAGTTCACCGCCTTTTTCCAGAGTCGCCGGAATGGTGGTGACCAGCATCGACTGTTTCGCGTTGGTCGGGCAGCCCAGGCCGCAATATCCAAGGTTCCAGCAGCCGCGCACGTTGCGCGGAATCACATGCCATCCATAGCCAAGTTTTTCGCAGCCGCTGCTGATCACGGCGTTGTTGGCGTTCGGTGGCACGGCCCAAGGCGCGACGCCCAAGCGTTGTTCCATCTGCTCGAACCAGGGCGCCATGTCTTGCGCGCTGTGACCTTTGACGCCATGTTCCGTGGCCCAGTGCTCTAGGGTCTGCGTGGGTGTTCGAAAGCTTGAGGTCCAGTTGATCAGCGTGGTGCCGCCCACCGCGCGACCCTGCATGATGGTAATCGCGCCATCCTTGCTCATGCGGCCGATGCCTTCTTGATACAGCTCGGCGTAGGCCTTGTCTTCGAGCATCTTGAAGTCGTCGCTGGTTTTAAGCGGGCCTTCCTCGATCAGCAGGACCTTAAAGCCTGCGGCGCTGAGGATTTCAGCTGTGGTGCCACCGCCTGCGCCGCTGCCAATGATGGCGACGTCGGCGTCAAGGGTCAGGTCGCTGTCCAGTTGCGAACCGTTATAGGTTTTCCAGCCGCTGGCCAGGCCTTGCTTGAACATGTCGGGTACAGGCATTTCGGATTCTCTTATGGTGCTGGACCGGCGTGCGGCTGTGCGATGGGTGTCGCAGTGCTCATCCCATCCTGCTTATGTATGGTTTTAGACAGTCGGTGGGCCGGGGTAGCCGCAGTGCGCCCACGACTCGGCGCGGCTGTACCAGCTCATCATCACCAGTTGCAGCAGTGAGGCATGGCCCATCTTCAGCAGCGCAAGAGAGCTGTTCTGCCAGCGTTCAAGAAATGCCACAACATCTGCCGGCGCTGCGTTTTGCCAGCTGCCCCATACGCCGGTGAGTGGCCCGCGGGTGAGGGGTAGAGTCAGCACATCGAACAGCTGTACGGTCAACTTGAGCAGTTCGGGCGACAGGTGGTTGAGGCTGTAATCAAGGTTCTCGATTGTGGCGCTAATAGCCTGCGGCATTTGCGCTGGATCCACCGCGCCGGCAAGCATCACGGGTATCAGTGCCTGCAAAAAAGGCAGGTCAGACTCGCGAATCACCGCAAAGCCGGCTTTGGGTGTGTTCGCCGAACAGCCGCTGAGGGTGGCAGTCAGCCCTGCTGTTCCGAGCAGTGCTGTGCCCAACAGACCGACCTTGAGCAGGCTGCGGCGTGACAGGTTTGGCGAATCAAGCGTGGTGTCGTGCATTTATTGTTTTCACCCGATCAGGCCACTGCCCTGGTATGCCAGGGCAGGATGAAGTTAACGAACGAACAGTTTGTACACCAGTTTGTGTAGGGCTTTGCCGTAGGGCGGGTAGATCATTTTTGCAGCGTTGAAACGCTGCTTGATGAATACGCCCTTGGCCTTGCTGAAGGTCAGGAAGCCTTCATGGCCGTGGTAGTGGCCCATGCCGGAAGGGCCGACACCGCCGAACGGCATGTCGTCTTGGGCCACGTGCAGCAGGGTGTCGTTGAGGCACACGCCACCGGAGTGAGTCTCGTGGAGTACGCGTTGCTGTTCGCTCTTGTCATAGCCGAAGTAATAGAGCGCCAGCGGGCGGTCACGTTCGTTGATAAAGGCAAAGGCATCTTCAAGCTTGTCGTAGGGGATGATCGGCAGCAGCGGGCCGAAAATCTCGTCCTGCATCACCTTCATCTCATCGGTCACATTCAGCAGTACGGCATATGGCATGCGCCGACCCTGGGCGGCAGGGTAAAGCGGGATGACGGTAGCGCCCTTGCTTTCGGCGTCCTGCAGGTAGCCATTGAGGCGCTGCTGCTGACGCTCGTTGATGATTGCGGTGTAATCCGGGTTGTCCGCAAGCGTCGGGTAGAAGCTCTGCACCGCCGTGCGGTAGGCCTCAACAAAACCATCTACGCGGTCTTTCGGCACCAGCACGTAATCCGGGGCCACGCAGGTCTGGCCAGCGTTCATGGTCTTGCCGAAGGCGATACGCTCGGCTGCATCAGCCAGGGGTACGTCAGCACTGACGATGGCCGGCGACTTGCCGCCCAGTTCCAGGGTGACTGGCGTAAGGTTCTCGGCGGCGGCGCGCATCACGTGTTTGCCGATGCTGGTGGCGCCGGTGAACAGCAGGTGATCGAACGGTAATTTGGAGAAAGCCATGCCCACTTCGGCTTCGCCCATGACTACGGTCACCAGGTCCTCGGGGAAGACCTTGGTCAGCAGATCCTTGATCAGCTGCGAAGTCGCCGGGGTCGACTCGCTCATCTTGATCATCACCCGATTACCGGCTGAGAGTGCGCCGACCAGCGGGCCGATGGCGAGAAACAGCGGGTAGTTCCACGGCACGATCACGCCAACCACGCCGAGCGGTTGGTAGATCACCTTGGCGGCGGCCGGCATAAATTGCATGCCGACACTGCGCCGTGAAGGTTTCATCCACTTCTTGATGCGTTTGGTGGCGTAGTGGATGCCATGCAAGCTGGGCATCAGTTCGGCAAGCAGGGTTTCATCGGCGCTGCGGTTGCTGAAATCCTGGCTGATGGCGCTGATCAACGCTTCCCGCTCGCTGCTGAGTAGCTCGCGCAGCGCGTTGAGCCACTGAATGCGCTGTTCCGCCGAGGGCATGGGGTTGGCTTTGTATGCCTGGCGCTGACGGGCAAAGCTGCTCTCCAGCTGGCTGATTTGCTGTTGGCTGTTGTGCAGGCTTTGTTCGAGATAAGAGACGTCGGCGACCATCATGCTGCTCCTTGGCGTTCTGGCAATGCAGTGCCTCAGATGAATTGAGACGACTGCCAAAAAGGTATGCTGGATTTTTAGAGCAATTGCTCTAATCTGTCAAATAACCTGTTGCAATCAGCCGACGAGCGCATATCAGTGAACTGAGCACCTGTGCTTGGGTTCGGCGC
>TARA_R110000868_G_scaffold75979_7_pt1 | contig 14624 bp, 13 predicted proteins | sample TARA_R110000868 | Tara Oceans TARA_R110000868 (sample SAMEA4397489) | marine metagenome | biome: Polar Biome; feature: [SRF] surface water layer (ENVO:00010504); material: water (ENVO:00002006), including particulate matter (ENVO:01000060) such as... | depth 5 m | reverse complement strand
GCTCAAAACTTTGCCGCCTTAAGATCATTAGTCACTTCAGGTATTCAAAAAGGACATATGAAAATGCACCTGATGAATATTTTAAATCACCTTGAAGCGAGTGAAGAAGAACGCGCTCATATTAAAGACACGTTTAAAAATAAGGTTATTAGTTTTCGCGATGTACGCGCTGAACTGGCACTTCTTAGGAAATATCAGTGAGTCGCTACTCCAACGATAAAGGGAAAACTTTGCAAAACGATCAAACAAACAAAGAAGAATTCACATTATCAGCTAACCCTATCGTTAAGACTGATAAGCTAGACCAATATTATCACGGCCACGGAAAACTTTTATTATCGGGAGAGTACTTTGTCCTCGACGGTGCCGAGGCTTTGGCTCTTCCTACAACTGTTGGCCAGTCATTATCTGTTCGCTACTCACCATCATTTAATCCAGTCCTATCGTGGAAAAGTTTTGATCCCAAAGGTCAACTTTGGTTTGAAGCCAAATTCGAGTTTTGGAGATTTAATTTGGTAGGTAGCGAAGACACTGAAGAGACCAAAGTGTTGCAAGGTCTTCTACGTGAAGCAAGAAAACAAAATCCACATTTCCTTCGTGACGAAGTTGATGTTTTTGTTGAAACTCGCTTAGGCTTCCCGCTTGATTGGGGCCTTGGCTCTAGTTCAACTCTTGTCTTTAATATCGCGCAATGGGCGTATGTAAGTCCGTTTGAACTCTTGTTTAAAACCATGCGCGGCTCAGGTTACGATATCGCCTGCGCCCAGAGCGAAGGTCCAATTATTTATCAAAAAAATACAACAGGTCCTAAATGGGCGCCGACGGCCTTTGATCCAAGCTTTAAAGACAACCTTTGGTTCGTTTATCTTGGGCATAAGCAAAACTCTCGCGCGGCTATTGCGAAATATAGAGAAAGCAAAAGCAAGCCTGAACAGATCTCTCGTATCACAGAACTGACTCGCCTCATGGCGCAAGCTCAAACTCTGCAAGAATTTCAAGCCGCAGTTATAGAGCACGAAGCCTTGTTGTCAGAGCGCCTTGGTCAAAAAACGGTCAAGGAAGAGAAGTTCTCTGATTTCAATGGTGTGATGAAGTCACTTGGTGCCTGGGGCGGAGACTTTATTCTCGTGAGTAGCGAGATGAAGCAACAAGAAGTGAAAGATTATTTTAAAGCGAAAGGTCTGGATGTGTGTTTGCCGTATCGCGATTTAATCCTGCCACCACATCAAATGGGTGGGCATACTAATGGCAAGCAAAATGACCTTGTCCATTAATTCTGGAAATCTTTCGTGGTCAGCCCCGTCTAATATTGCGCTGGTTAAGTATTGGGGCAAACGCCCGGTTCAGCTGCCAGGGAATGCGTCTTTAAGCTTTACCCTTGATAAATCAAGAACACTGGTTAAAGCCTCGTGGCAAAAAGTTGATAGCAAGGAAGTCTCACTAGATTTTCTCTTTGAAGGTCAGCCTATGCCAAGTTTTTCAACAAAGGTTGAGAAATGGCTAGTTTCTATTAGTGAAGAACTTCACTTCTTAAAAAATTTGAAACTAAAATTTGAAACGAGTAATACTTTTCCTCATTCGGCGGGGATTGCTTCTTCAGCTTCTTCTATGGCTGCTATGGCCCTGGTCGTTGGAGAGCTGGCAAAGGAACACGGTCAACTTGATTTGTCCGAATCCGAATGGCTTTTGAAGGTTTCTCATTTTGCTCGTCTAGGTTCAGGCAGCGCTTCTCGCTCACTATTCCCACACGCTGCCACGTGGGGCGAGGTGAGTGAGAACCACGGCAGTGGAGTTAAAGAGCTTCATAGTGTTTATCGCAATTTTGGAGATGCCATTTTAGTGGTGGACTCTAAAGAGAAAGCGGTCAGCAGCACTCAGGGGCACGCTTTGATGAATGATCACCCTTATAGAGAATTACGTTTTTCTCAAGCCAATACTCGTGTGAAGCAATTACTTGAAATGATGCAGACTGATGACTTTGGAGCTTTTGCGAGTCTGGTTGAACTTGAAGCGCTTGAGCTGCATGCTCTTATGATGACTTCCAGTCCTTCTTTTATTTTAATGAAGCCCGCCACTCTCAGTATTATAGAACAAGTTAGAAAGGCTCGAGCTAGTGGAGTGGAAGTTTGTTTTACTCTCGATGCCGGTCCAAATATTCACCTATTATATCCAAATCGAGCTAGAGCACAGGCTCTCAAGCTGGTTGAAAGTATCAAAGCTCAAGGTCTTCTTGATCATGATCAATGGATTGATGATTGCGTGGGGTCAGGCCCTCGAAAAGAAGCGTAGATGGAACCTCGTTCATTTTTCTCCAAGGTACTTTTATTTGGTGAATACAGTGTTATTCAACATTCGATGGCCTTATCGATTCCCTATAATCTTTTTGAAGGAAGACTAAAGTTTCCAAGAGATAAATCCAAAGGGATTGACCCCGAACTAAAAGCATTTTGCCAGTACTTAAAGAAGCTTCCAGAGTCTAATATAGATACAAAGAGCTTTGAGTTTGACTTGTCTCAGGGATTATTTTTCCATTCCACCATTCCACAAGGTTTTGGCGTTGGCAGCTCCGGTGCTCTAGTGGCGGCCGTGTATGATCGCTACGCTAAGGAAGTCATCAGTCTTGAAAATCTCTCAGTGCTTAAAGACCATTTTGCTCGCATGGAATCTCATTTTCATGGTTCTTCATCTGGTGTTGATCCCCTAATAAGTTATCTTGGGCAAAGTCTTTTGATTCACGGTAAAAAAGATTACCGCGCGGTTGAGCTTCCTAAGTACACAGGCGGAAAGGGTGGGATCTTCCTGCTTAATACTGGAAGGCCACGTCGAACTGAGCCTCTAGTGAATCTATTTTTAGAAAAATGTCGTCAGCCGGACTTCATTGAAAACTGCATGAATAAACTCATCCCCATTAATGATAGCTGTATTGAAGCCTTTCTTGAGCAAGACACTAAGACCTTACTGGAACAGATGGCGGCCCTATCCAAACTTCAGTACGAACACTTCGCTCCTATGATCCCTCAGCTGTATCAAGAGACGTGGAAGCGCGGTCTAGAAAGTGGTGACTTCCATTTAAAGCTTTGTGGCGCCGGTGGAGGTGGCTTTCTTCTGGGAATAACCAAAGACTTCGCAAAATTAGAAGAAGTCCTGCCTTCGGCCGAAATTAGAGCACTTTTCTCATTCTAATTCCGGGTAATTAGAGCTTTCCACTCAATTATTTTTGATGTCTTTCCGAAGAGCTGAAGGTGAGAGCTTTCATATTTCTACTCTATTTACTGAGTCTTTGTGGCGTCGTTTGCGCGCAAGAGTTAACTGATGAATATTGGCAAACGCGCTATGATCAAGTTTGCGGTGAGGGTCAGGCTCAGTTTTGCGATCGCCTTAAAAACTCCAACGGCACTTGGGTTAAGCCCAAGAGAAATCTCGTTGAAGTACTCACCAGATCTTCAGCTTCCATTCGCGATATAGCCACTAAGTTTGATCTCGATCCACGTATGATTGTGGCACCCATTCTTGTCGAAAACTCCCTTAACGTCCAAGTCGATGATGAAATTCAGAACTTTCTCGTAGGTGCCGGAGTTCTTAGCAGTGGCGAAGTTATGGGCAGAACCATGTCGATTGGTCTTGGTCAGATTAATGTCAGCGCCGCCATCGAAATTGAGCCTCTAGTTGCAAGAATTGAAGGACGCGAAATGCGCTCTCAGCAAGAAGTGGCAAGAGCGCTGTTAACTCCTGAGGGGGCATTTACCTACGCCGCCGGTATCGCAAAGCATGTGATCGATCTGTATAAAGAAAAAGGGATTGATATTAGTGATAAGCCTGAAGTTGTAGCCACTCTCTATAATATTGGTCGCTATGAAGAACGAGTTGAACGAACCGTTAGTGAAGGGCGCCAACCAGGTGTTAATTACTTTGGTCTATTCGCTGAAAAAAACATGAAGATTATCGATAATATCATCTCCGGTACAGAGACGATGATTCAAGATGAGCCGAGCTGGTTTGATCAAAGTCTTCATTTCTTTGGCATTGGCGGAAGAGATATCTATCTTAGATCTAAGCCCGATCAGTGCTCAACTGCAGGACGAGGAAATAGTGGTCTCTATAATCGCTCACAGTCTTTAATTCAGCATGAAGTCGTAGCCGTTTCAAGTGATATTAACGATCATGAAAAGCTGGGTGAAGCCTACGGCTGTGATGCTGAGAAATGGATTCTCATTCGCGATGAAGATGGCAATGTGGGTTGGATCAAAGAGGGATCGTTCGTCTATCCACCAGTAAGCTCCATCTCTATTGGGTTTTTTGAACGAAGAGGTCTTAACTCTTGCTCTAATGAATTAAAACGAAAGTTTCCCGATCAATTTATCGAATCAAGTGATGGCCAATTAGTTTTTAAATTTTTAAGTGAAAAAGAATCAGGCGAAGTTGATTGGACTAAGCCCAATCATAATGAATATGCTTGTGGTTCTGGGCCGCAAAATAACGGTTTTGCCATGGGTGGTCCTGGCATGGGTGGCCCCGCTATGGGAATACCTGCCCCTGCATCTAGCGCCAATAGCAAAGCCGAATTAGAACGACGTTTTAATATTATTAAAAATTTTAAAACCGCTGTGATGAGTAAGCTACAAATTAGCGATTGGAATAGTTCTTCTAACCCATACAAATTAGCTTTTGGTGAAGAAGCGTCGGCGCAGCAATGTCAAAGTCTTGAACAGCGTTTTGCAAATGGGTCTTTTATGATGGGAGCTCCAAATCCTGAGGCTCAAAAATATATGGTCTCGTGCCAATTACAAAAAATTGAGAGGTGTCTAGCGGGATCGATTCCTTGTAATGCTGATAATGTTACGAGGTTAATGTTTAATGACTCAGCCTTTACGGTAAAAGATCGGCCGAGTTTTCAGGACCTTACGAATATATCGCAACAACTCGCTTTCCTGAACTATATGGATTATCGCGATCCGGATTCCGATAAATGGAATGCAGAAGTGAAACAACTTGCGATTCAAACAATTGAGCGATGCCAAGAAGTATTTGACTCGCTTCCAAACCTAGTTCGAATGAAAGATATATTTAAAACAATGCACGCATCTGCCACTGATATTGAAGAGGGGGCGATCATTCCTGGATACTACGGTGGGTTTGGTGCTGGCGGCGTTGGAAGTGCAAGAGAAGCCTTATCGCAACATTTAGAAAGTCTAGATCGTATGTGCCAAGATGTTAAAATGATTTTAGCGCCTGCCAATCAAAGTATTTCAAGTGATATAAATTGTAATCCTAATATTATTGAGTCAGATTTATCGAATAATATGGGCATAAGTAGTGAGATCCTACGAACTATGATCTCACAAAATCCAAGCGGCTTTGAAGATAATCTAGAGCAAAGAATAAGTGCTCTAGCAACGCTTTACCCCCTTAGGTACCCGTCTTCAATGCAAAATAATGGAATGGGAATGAGTGCTCCTGGAAATTTCTCCCAGCCTGAAGAGGTAGCGGAAGATCCACTCAAATGTTCTTATGATCCTTTTAAAAACTCAGAGTTGATTCAAAAAATATTGGAAGTCGATTGTGTGAAACGTGCCTACGTTCCAGATCCATGGCTTGTAAACCAAGCTGTTGGTAAGCCAAAAGATGTCATTTATAAAGAGCGCCGAGACACAGACAAATTTGTGATAGAGTTAAGGTAATTATGAAAAAACTATTATGCATTCTAATTTTTTCGCTTTCTCACACCGCTTACAGTGGAGAGTGCAAATCTGTGCAATTTCCATTTTCGCAAGCTCAAACTAAGCAGGACGTCGCTAATATATTAATTCATTCTAATCAAGATGATATTGATCAATACCTCTTTTTTGAGCTAACGACCAACGCTGAGTCTAAACTCTCTCCACTCTTCTTTGATTATCTCATTAAAAAAGAACAGGATAAAATGAAGCGTGGTTTCTACAAAACGTTGGAGTGGGCGAGTAAGGATGACGAAGGGGTTAAACGCGCGCTTAAGCTCTCAGAGATTTGCACGCTTTATCAAAAAGTGAACTAGAGATAGGGCAGACACTCAGTTTGGAATTTCTTTAAATTCTCCGGTTTTCGACAAAATGTCTCTCTGGCTGGGAGTGGATATTTATCTAAAAAACTCTCTTCTTTTTTGTCTGGCGTTGCCGGAGCTGCTGTTGCTTTGGCGCTTGGAGTTGGTGTTGCTGCAGGCGTCGCAGTCGCAGTCGCAGTCGCAGTCGGAGTAGGTGTTGGGCTTGGTGTGGCAGCGGGTTTTGCTTTTACCAATTGAATTTTATTAATTTCTTCTAAAATTCCTTTTAACTTATTATCTGAGCTTCCGCTTTTTGTCAGGCGTGAATCGTAATCGGCTGCAATTAATAACTTAATTTGTTCTAACATGGCCTTGGCGTTGGCATAATCTTTTTCCAAAGCCTCATGACTTCTTTTTAAGGCTTGATAATCTTTTTGATTTTGATCAAAATCTTGCGGATTGATTTTTGCTTCAACTTTATCTAAGCGTTCGCTTAATGATTTGATTTGAGCACTATTATTATTGTTAAGTTTTTCTTCTAATATTTTAATTTTTGCTTTGAGATCTTTGTTTAAGTTTTGAGATTCATCGAAGTTCTTTTTTAGCTCGGTAAAGGCTTTTGACAGCTTTTCCAGATAACTGCTTGATTGATCGATCCGGTCAATCTTTGCCAGGTTGATATCAGACTTATAAGGCTCGAGCTCCTTTTCGCTAGCGGTTTCTTGAGCTCTAAGCTGAATTGTGACCAATAAGGCGGCAAAGAATATCGTTGAGATAGCATATTTCATCTCTTTATTATGCCTAATAGTTCAGCTCCGATAAAGCAGTATGAAGCGCTTAGCTGCCATAATCTTAAGTTTATTTCCGATTCTTTTAGTTGTCTTTTTTGCCGACCATGGAGTGTTGCGTGCACCTGCCTCAGGGGGACTAAAACATGTTGTCTTTGACCTAGATGGCACATTGGTTGAATCTCTTGGTCATAATATTCCAGGAGATATCGTCCTAGAAAGTGGCGAAGCCTATCATGTCTTCCCTCACGCTCGTGAACTAGTGGAGAAAGTTTGGAAAAGCGGAGCGAAAGTACATTTTTATTCGGGTGGTCCCAATGAACGCAATCTAGATCTTCTTTCAAAACTTAAATTAAGTAATGGTCAAAGTTTTACAGAGATAGCTTCAAGTATTTTAGGACGAGAAGATTTGATAGACCTAGGCGAGCATGTCGAAGGTGAATACTTCACCGATCGCTACAGAAAAGACTTAACTAAAATTGGTGATCTCGAGAGCTTGATTATCGTTGAAGATAATAAATTCTTCCCCTTAGATCAGGCGCAAAGAGCCAGGGTTTTAGAGCTACCTATTCACGATGGTGGACCATTAAAACAGTGGCGTGGCGAGCGTAGGCTAACTTGGGCGTACGAAGTGATGGACGATGTGCTTGCTGGGAAACCACTAGAAGAAATAAATCACGTAAAAATTAATGAGACTATTATAGAGTCGATGAGAAAATTAGGCGAAAGTGTTCGTGGAGATTTATCCCGACACGGCTGTGCCGGGATATTCTATTCGTTACAATTTAGTTTGTAGGTGAGACTTCTTTAACGATCTTCGCCATGTCGCGAGGATTTGTGTAATCAGTTGATTTAATCAGGCGCTCTTCATCATTTTCAACATTTTCCAAAAACTTTTTCCAATCACCTGTGGCCATTCCGGCGTGAGCAAAATTGGATTCGTATACCAGTGAGCGATCAAAGTCAGGAAGAACAGTTTCAACCATTGAACGTTTGGCTTGAATTCTTGTTACTGGAGATTGCATCAAGATGCGCTTTAAGATCTCTTGTTGTTGCTTGTACTTTGTTTGAAGAACGTAAGAATAGTCAGCGAAGTTACCTGTGATTGCATCATTGGCCGTAAGTTGTTGTGAAGTCATAACCCAACGACGGGCCACTTGTGTTCCAACGAGTGCAGCTAAGATACCAACTCCACCCGAGCAAGGAACAAGTCCTTTTTGTAGGTGATTAAATTCAAGAACAGTTTCTTCGTGGACAACTCTGATATCTCCACCAAGAGCAAGCTCAAGTCCTTGAGCTTCTGCACCCTTACCAAGATCAACGATAAAAGTCTGTGGTAGTAAGTGCATTGAATAAACGATCTTTTGTAGCTTTTTAAAATATTTCTGAAGTTTCGCAGCATCCATTCTAGCCGTTTCTTCACGATCAAAACCGGCACTGAAATATCCACCAGCACCGCGAAGAATAACTGCATTGATTTCAAGGTGTGATGATAGCCAAGCCATCATTCCTTCCAACTCAAAAAGCATTTCCATAGTGATGGCATTTCTTCTTGCTGGTCTTGATAACTCAATGGTGAGGCTGCGAGTAGAGGGGTCGAGTGTTACGTGCAATGTCTTGTAATCAAATACGAGCGTCATGGCATTACCTTCCTTGGTTTGAGCCTTGCCTTCAGTTGAGGAATGAATTTAGCGACCGATCCTTGGTCACAACATCTTTGCCTCACAACAAGTGTTTCAAACTCCGGGGGTAGATGTCAAAGACCCCTGTAGTAAAAAAAGTCTTAACTAATCTAACTGCACTAAAAGAGTTTTAAATAGGGGGAATGACTGAAAGGATTACTCGGAGATAGGGGCGCTAGGGCCAAAGTAGGACCGGCAAGAAATACCGGTCCTTTTATTAATTAACCTTCTGACAAAAAGCGCTCAGCGCGAATAGCAGCTTCACAGCCTGAACCAGCGGCGCTAATGGCCTGACGGTAGTAGCTATCTTGAACGTCACCACAAGCGAAAACGCCTGGGACATTTGTGTCTGGGTGCTTGCCAGCAGTCTTAATAAATCCGTGATCATCAAGATCAATCTGACCAGCTAAGAACTTAGTGTTTGGCGTGTGGCCAATACCCATGAAGAGACCGTCTGTTTGACGTTCAGTGACTTCACCAGTTTTATTGTTTTTAACTTTGATTCCTTTCACACCATTATCATCGGCCAAGATTTCAGTAACCTCGGTATCCCAGATGATTTCAATCTTCTCATTATTAAAGGCACGAGTTTGCATGGCCTTTGAAGCGCGGAATTCATCACGTCTATGAATCATGAAAACCTTAGAAGCAAATTTTGTTAGGAATGTTGCTTCTTCAATCGCCGTATCACCACCGCCAACAACGTGGACAACTTGGTTTCTAAAGAAGAAGCCATCGCAAGTGGCGCAACCAGAAACACCTTTACCAATCAAAGACATTTCATTGGGAAGACCTAGATATTTAGCTGAGGCACCAGTCGAGATAATAACCGTCTCGGCCATGAACTCTTTCCCATTTTCGCAAACAATGTGGAAAGGGCGCTTAGAAAAGTCGACTTTTGTTACCATGGTGCCGAGATATTCGGTCCCAAAGCGCTCGGCTTGTTTTTTGAAATTAATCATGAGGTCTGGACCCATGACGCCCTCAGGAAAGCCTGGGAAGTTTTCTACATCGGTCGTTGTTGTTAGCTGTCCGCCCGGCTCGTGACCTTCGATGACAAGTGGTTTTAAGTCTGCGCGAGCAGCATATAGAGCAGCAGTATGGCCAGCAGGACCAGAGCCAATAATTATGACTTTACGGGTTTCCATCGTGGTTTACCTTTTTTGAATGATTAATTTTTTGGGGCTTAGCCCTCTTGAAGTTTCTTCTTAATATGTTCTGGGCGATCGTCTTCTTCAGCATGCATTTCGTAATATGCCTTAACTGACATAAGATCATCTGGGTTTTTTGCTTCGCGAGTCAGCTTGTACTGTTCCTCAGAGATAGGACAGGTATAAGTATAGATTTTCTTGTACGGTTTGCGTTTAGCCACGGATATCCTCAGATTCTTAATTTGTTATGTATATATATGAAATTTCGCGCCACTGTGCAACTGAAGGGCTATTTTATTGAGGATTTAATGCTGCGCGCACGGACACAGACGTAGACCTTTCGGGCAAGTGTGTTAGAATTTCTATAACCTCTTGTGAATACAAACAAAGAGCGGGCAGACCTTCACGGAAGAATGGAAATGTCGAAAGCCTTTTGGCGAAATTGCTGCTATCTGTTGGCCTGGATGAGTCTAGGTTACTCTTCGTACACCCACGCACAATTCTTCCATACAGCAACTGTTGGCGATGTCAGTAAGTCTGGCAAAAGCATCTTACTTAATCGCGGCATGGTTGAAGGCTTGAAGACTGGCGTGCGCGCGCGCTTTTACCGAGACGAAGGGCAGATGGACTTTGTCGGGGTGGGCGAAGTCGTCAAAGTTAACGATAGCTATTCCTTTTGGTATTTCAATAATATTCCAGAAGATCAACGACCAAGGCCCGCGCAAAAACTTTTCTTTGCGATAGAAGAAGATGTTCTCAAAGGGCGAAGAGCGCTCAAAATTGTTCAAACCAAATCAGTTATGGCCCGCGATCGCGATGAAGTGAGCGAAGAAAACTTAATACCAGAAGATTTGATCCAGAAAAAGGATTCTCATATTCCCGGTGAGCTGGCGGTTAAGACTAAGGCGACGGTGGATTACGATGCTCAAACTCTAGAGTCAACACAGTGGAGCGGGGGAGGAATTCCTCAGATCGTTGAAGAATACCCAGGTGAATTAGATTCAGTTAGACCAGCGCTTGAGCCACAGCTCTCCGATACAAGTGAGCTTCGTGCTAATGAAAGTGAGAGGACTGCTGGTATGATTATGGATGGCTCTGTAACTAAAGCACGAGTTTCAAAGCTAAAAAGTAAAGATGGTGTTATCGCTGGTAAAGTCAGAGGCGACGGCTATCTAAGTGATTCAATTCCAAATGAGTTTGAAAAATATCAAGACGAAGTATTGGCTCAAACCAAGCTTGCCTCTGAAACTCAGGCGCGAGTTAAGAAAAATGGTGAGATGTGGTCGGCCGGACTTAGTGATAAAGAGCTTCGCCGCACACTTATCGAAAGTGGAGTTATTCAAGAGCGTGAGCGCAGAAGAAAGGCTGCCGCCAATTTAGCCTCACATCATATCAACCTTCGATACTCGACTTCGATCGCTCCAAAGACGACAGATATAGACCCAAATCATAGTGGCAATAATTTTGGCATGGCCCTTGGATACGAGTATCTGCTTGAACACGCTAGTGAAAAGTTTGCTAACTGGTCTATCGAAGGGACGATTGAGCGCGGAATCAGCTATCAAGATATTGGTGGTTCAGGAATCAATGGTCGAATTGCTTGGGGAGCGCTAGGTTTTGGCCTTCACTGGTATCCCTATTATAAACCGACTGCTATTCGAAAATTTATTCCATTTTTTGGCATTGGTCTTAAGCGCGGCAATGGCGACCTACAGTCGGGTTTTCTTAAGCAATCTTACGAAGTTCAATATCTAGGTACTGATCTTCACGCAGGACTTCGCTTTAGATTTAAGGCTGGTGATGAGCTCAATAGTACTTCTTCGATGGGGATGGGATTTTTCGCCATGGCCTCGATGGAGAATAATAGAATTAATATAACGACAGGTCTGCAGGATGATATCGACTCTGTCTATGATGTCAGTGAAGTGCGCTATGCCTTTGGTATCAGTGCGTTCTTTTGAGGTTTAGTTATGAAGTTATTTTTAACTATGGTTTTTGCTCTTTGCAGTTTTAAAAGCATGGCTTTGGAAATTGATGAGAAATTAACCGTAAGACTTTTGCGATTATCAGTTTCAAGAAAAACGATTCTTCTCAATCGCGGACTTGAAGATGGTCTAGTCGTAGGGGATCACGCTAAATTTTACTTAACCACGGGAGTTGTTGCTCGTGGAGTCGTTCAAAAAGTAAGTCCTACACGCTCGATTTGGTCTGTTTACCGAGTTGTCGATAGTGATGTGCTTCGAACTGATCAAGTGCTTAATCTTAAGATTTCTCCACCGGTAAAGCTTACGGATGATCCTTCACAAAGCTTTATCTCACAGGCTACAAAACTTGATGAAGAAACAGGCATCCCACTTGCTGATGGTGCTAATGATATTGTTGGTGCTGATCTATCAAAAGAGGAAGCAGGAGAGTTTGCCACTGTTGCAGTTGGGGATAATGCTCCAAAATCAGCTCCATCAGACTTCCCATCAGAAATGCCTATGAACACCTCCGGCGAAGTCGTGGTGAGATCGGGTTCAGGTTTGTCACCGACAAGAACACTTGAAACATTTGGTATGGTTCATTTTAATGCGCTATCAACCTCATCTGATCTTGGTGAAGACGGAACAACTTCTGGTTCTGATTCAAGTGTTGATTTCTCACTTGGGATTGAAAAATATTTTAATCGCACTTCCGGATTTCTTCGCGATCTCTCGATTTTTGGTTACGTTCATAGTGCTAGTAGTGCAAGCTCTTCGGCCCAAGGTACGGAAGTATCTAGCAGTGTGTTCGAGTATGGGGCGGGACTTAACTATCATTTCTTAGCCGCGCCATTGGCTTATCATGCCATGATTGGTTATGTCGGAGTGGCCATGGGGATTGGCTCCACAGAAGATACCATCACCGACACAACTGGCGCTGCTAGCGAGCCAGCAACTCTAAGTGGTTCAGCTAACTTCTTCTCTCTTGGCGGGGGTATCAAATATTATCTGCCAAATGGCTTTGGTATGCGCGCTTACTTAGATTATTACAGAAGAGGCGAATCTTACGTCATCGAAGACGAAGAAGGCGAGTACACGAAGGTGGTAAGTGGGCCACGTGTTCAGCTTGGTCTGTCCTACCGCTTTTAAATATGGGACTTGTTTTTTTGTAGTCCAAGAAGATTTTTTAAACGTGTCTTGGTTCGCCATCTAAGCTTTGTGAAATTGGCCTTGGCACGTTCTAGCTTGTAAGCAGATGCTAGTTGATCGAGGCAATACCAGTCATTGACGCCAGTTCTAGCAATATAGGTATAACCCTGTTGCTTCATAAAATCGTGACATTTTAAGCATTCACCCTTGGAGTTATCTTCAAGGCACACAAGATTGGGACGATAAGTTTTAAAATCGAGAGTTTCTAAAACAGTGAGTTCATGCCCTTCGACATCAACAGATAAAAAATCAATACCTGTTTTAAGCTCGGATTCCTCAATGAGCTTCGTCAGTGTTTTGCACTCGACTGTATGTTGAATTACTTTTCCGCCGTGTTTTTTTACATGCCCAATAAACTCTTCAGAGCTATCGATTCTGGAAAGGCCGTGGAGATTACCTTCACCTTCAACACAATTGAAAGTTACTTCTTTGTCATTAGAGATCGCGACTTGTTTGATATTACCGTTAGGACGATTTTTTTTGAGCTCAGCTTGTAAGAGAGGATTTGGTTCAACCAAAATACCACTCCAACCTTGATCTTCTAAAAGTTTGCTATTACTGCCGGTGATGCCATCGTTGGCGCCAATATCAATAAATGTTCCGCGATCTCTACCCATTGTATTTTTAACGAAATTGAGGGCAAATAGGTCTTCATTAAACTGACAATAGCTTTGCATTAAGGGCTCGTGGAGAAGGTTTCCACTATAGTCGGACAATTAGGAATTAACTGTCAATTTTGCCAGCGCGTCGAAGCAAGATATCCTCTTCGGTGCGTGGTAATTCGTGGCGCCAGATAAGTTCACGACTAGCGGCATCGAGAGTTTTTGAGGTAAAGGCTGGGATGATTGAAGGCTGTCTAAGCGGTCGTTTGGTGGCATCAGCGCTGTAAGTTTGGTTGTTCTTTAAGCATAGCTCGCGGGCCACTTCTTGCACCATGACTCTAAAGGTTGTGTACTTTCCACCAACGATAACTCTGACCCGTTCATGGGGAGAGAACACTTTATGTTCGCGTGCGGTCTTGCCCAGATCATTGGTGTCACTCTCTTTTACCAGAGGCCTGACCCCAGCGAAAACCCCAAGGATGTCTGTCTGTGTGATCTCGTTATCGGGAAAATAATCCTTTAAGGCATCTAATAGGTAAGTGATTTCTTCTTGGCTTGGTCTTAAGTCAAACATCTCGCCGTTGATAACTTTTTCGGTTGTCCCAACTAAAACGCGATCATGCCACGGTATAACAAAAATCACACGATCGTCTTTTCCAACCATGACTAAAGACTCGCTAACCGGAAGTGCTTGCTTGCTAATCCATAAATGAGAACCCTTAGAAGGTAACAAGCATGGTTGCCACTTAAGTTCTGGTAATGAGCCCAACATCTGGTCGGTAAATGGTCCGGTGGCAAAGACTACGTCTTTGGCCATAATTGTTGTTGTCTCGCCAGTTAATTCATCTTTTAAAGTGGCTATAAAATGATCTTGATCGCTGGTTGGGATTTTTAAATCAATCAAGGCCACATGATTAAAAGCTCGGCACTTTGGATTTAATACAGCGTCGTAAAGTACTTCTAGAGTTAACTTTCCATCATCAACGACCGCATCATAATAGATACCAGCGCCCTTAAGTCCTTTTGTCCGTATACCGACCAAATCCTTAATCGTTTGCGCGGCTGAAGCCATCTGATGGGGACGATTTTGGAAGCTGGATAAAAAGTCGTAAAGGAATAAGCCAATTTTAAGCATCCAAAGAGGACGCTTTGAATCCGAAAATGTTGGCAAATAGAACTTTCGCTCTTTTGCTAGATGGGGGGCCAGCTTAA
>TARA_R110000868_G_scaffold95522_3_pt1 | contig 14625 bp, 20 predicted proteins | sample TARA_R110000868 | Tara Oceans TARA_R110000868 (sample SAMEA4397489) | marine metagenome | biome: Polar Biome; feature: [SRF] surface water layer (ENVO:00010504); material: water (ENVO:00002006), including particulate matter (ENVO:01000060) such as... | depth 5 m | reverse complement strand
CATGGAGGGGTTTGATCTTCTCCGTAATGAAAAAAATATGCAGGTCATATTTTTGGCGCATACACAGATCAAACGGTATGACGATCCTCTCGTCGATAGCTACGACCGCTATATGCTTGATCTTCACAAAGGCGGTGCGGCGATAATCTCGGAGTGGTGCGACCTTCTAATGTTTGCGAACTACCGTGTAAACACCGTGAAGTCGGATGTGGGCTTTAACCAGAAAAAGACCCGAGCCGTTGGTGCTGGTGAGCGTGTTCTACACACTCAAGAGCGTCCCGGCTGGGTGGCCAAGAGCCGCTGGGCATTGCCCGAATCTATGGAACTAAACTACGAAACTTTCTCAACCGAACTTGCAAAAGCAATGGAACCCAAAGGAGAATAACTATGGCTGAACTACATGGATTTGAGTTTAACCCTGATGCCGTTACGGATCGTCCTGGCAAGACGTTGTTGCCTGTTGGTGAATACGTCGTTGAGATAACCGACAGCGACTTCAAGGACACTAAAAACGGCCTTGGCAAATACATCAACTTTGAGTTTACGGTCCTCGACGGAGAGTACGTTGGCCGTAAGTTCTATGAAAACCTGAACGTCGTAAACAAGAACGATAAGACTGTTGAAATCGCAAACCGCGCCTTGAAGGACATACTCCGCGCAACCAATACGCTGGGCAAGCCGTTCAAGAACACCGCTATGCTGCACAACATCCCCATGAAGGTGCGTGCCACTATGGGGAAGCGTAGCGACAACGGTGAAGACGAAAACAGATTTCGTTTCTTTGCTGTTAACGAAAGCGTCCCGTCAGACGCTTCCGCCACGCCAGCGACGGCTGCGCGTGCTGTTCCTGCGGCTTCGGATAATGGTCCCAAGAAGAAGCCTTGGGAAAAGTAGCAAATAGGGAGCCGGGGGTGTAATGCCCCCGGTTAATCTTTGGCTTTGATAAAGGAATTGATACGCTCGTAAGTAAAATCTTTGGGAGGGCTTTAATTATGTCATCTCGTTTTTTTTGTGTACCTGTGTTGATTACTTTAGCTGCCATCATTAACCAAGACGCTACAACCGGCATAGTCTTTGGAATGTTTTTGACTTTCCTTGCGGGTGTCTTTGCGGCTTGGCCCGTACATTACTGAAAGGAACCTAACAATGAGTACGACCATCAAGGTATGCCCGGTCTGTTTGGTGTCCTGGTACGCCGACAAGCCTGAGAAGCACATGATGACTTGCACTCAGCCACGCCCGCAGGCCGAGCAGACGCCCTATGAATTGGACGCCGAGGCTCCGAACATCCAGACCGTAACGCTGACAGAAGCCGAAATACAGGCGTATGAAATCGCGGAGATTGAGAAGCGGTCTAAGGATGACGACGACGAACACCCGAATGGACTCGCGGACCAATCCTGTAAAGACCGCGCCACCCTCCTGCGCCTGCTACGTGCCAAGCCCGCAGCAAAGGACGCAACATGACCCGCGCACCGACTGAGATGGAGACGAGGGTGGCCGAAGCAATAAAATTTGCAGACTATTCCAAACCTACAGGCGGTCTTGGCGCGACTTATTTAAGTTTAGCCCGCGCCGCAATCCGCGCACTCAAGGAGCCGTCCCATACTGTCACCAGCAGCTTAGGCGTAGAGCCTTCTCATGTTCTCTACACCATCAAGGATGGCAGTATCCCGAGTGGTGGTGTTGGCAACAGCGGTGGGGGCGGAGGGCGTATTCACACATACAACATCGAACCAAACACAACGCACTACGTAACGATAGGTGCCGGTGGCGCTAAAACCACACAGGAGCCGACATGACCCGCGAACCGACTGATATGGAAGAGCGCGTGGCGCGGGCTATTTGCACTGAAATATGTGAAGACCACCTTGCTTCTGGTTTTGCTGGCCCGCAGGACTTTCAAAAGGGCCTCGACGTCGATTGGCCGGAATATCTACCCACCGCCCGCGCCGCGATTCGGGCGATGCGTGAGCCGACGACTGAGATGCTGCGTGAGGCTGGTCTAGGCGCTACTTCTAGCACTGAGGACATTGCGTATATGTGGGAAACCATGATCGACGCAGCCTCGCCGCAGGAGGAGTAGATGTACTGGATTCTATATCGCGCAGTAATGCGCCTTGCTCACAAACACGGCTGGCACTATGCACCGCAAAAAAACATGCCATTGCCGAACACTTCAGCGCCGGGAACTTATAGTTGCTGGTGTACTTGGTGCGGTCTGCGCGGGACTGTTTATAAACCGACAAAAGAACAATCTATGCAGTTGATGCGTTGCACGTCGCAATTAATACACGGCGCGTTGATGCACAGCGTAACTCCGCCGCAGGAGGAGTAGCAATGAACATGCGGGAGAAGATGGCGCGGGCGATGACAGCCATTCAATCGTCGTGCGGGCGTGAATTAACATGCAAAGGTGCGGAGCCGTGTTCTTGCACGATGGACGTTGTAGACGCCGCCCTAGACGCGCTGACGGCCAACCCTGGCGAGGCTGTGTTGTCAGAAGGGAACTTATCTTGCGACTATGGTTCCTGCGCCATGCAGAATGATGATGCTGGCGAAGTATTCACAGCCATGATCCGCGCTATCAAAGAAGGAAAGTAAATGGTCCCTATTAATCTCCCTGACCCGACGCTTATGCGTATGAATGATGCGCTTGAGAAACAGTATGTCTCAGAACAACGGGGATACATCGGCGCGTCTTCCATCGGCTCGGCGTGCGAACGGCGCATCTGGAACCAGTTCCACTGGGTCAATGCGGAGAAGATGACGGCTAAATCCCTTAAGGCCATTGCGGACGGCCACCACAGCGAAGAACTGATGGCCAGCCGCTTGAGGCTGGTGGACGGCATATCACTCCATACCAACCAGGAAAACGGCGAACAGTTTGGGTTTGAAGACGGCCACATCCGTGGTCACCTGGACGGTATCATCTTCGGGCTGGAACACTCCCAAGAACAACACGTTTGGGAACACAAGTGTGTAAACGTCGAGAAGTTTGAGAAGCTGATGAAGCTAAAGAACAAGGACGAATCACGCGCCTTGTTGGAATGGGACGAAGTTTACTTCGCCCAAGCCCAACTTTACATGCACTACTTTGAAATGAAGTGGCACTATCTGACGGTCTGCACGCCGGGTAGCCGGGATGAAACGGCGTGCTTCACGCCATTCAATCCAGACGCGGCCAAGCACTACATAGAACGCGCCAACAAGATCGTTAGCGCCGATAAGCCCCCGCCGCGCATATCAGAAAGCGCGGCATGGTTTCAATGTAAGATGTGTCCGTTCACGGACAACTGCCACGGCGGTAAGATACCAACGCCGAATTGCCGCACTTGCGTACACTCAACGTCTACCCAGGACGGCAAATGGATTTGCGAACTGCACAAGCAAGGACTAGATCGTGAAGTACAGAAGTCTGGCTGTAAGGATCACTTGTACAACCCTGGCCTGATGCCGGGAACGCAAACTGATGCCGGTGAAGGCTGGATTGAATATAAACTCAACGACGGAAACATAATTAGGAACCAAAATGCTACAGTTACGTCCCTATCAGCAACAGGCGGTTGATTCGGTATTTGAGTGGTTTGAGGGCGATGGTCACTCAGCCAATCCGCTGATCGTGCTACCCACAGGCACGGGCAAGAGCCTTGTGCTGTCTGAGATATGCCGCCGGTCTATTGCCGAATACGGCGAGATGAAAATCGTGGTTGTCACCCACGTTATGGAACTGATTAAACAAAACCATGACGAGATGATGCGCCAATGGCCCGAGGCTGACGCTGGCATCTACTCGGCTGGTATCGGTAAGCGCCAGCACAAGCCGACTGTGGTGTTCTGCGGCATCCAATCCGTACATGCAAAGGCCCACCTGTTCCAGAAGGTGGACTTCGTAATTTGTGATGAGTGCCATTTAATACCTCGCAAAGTTAACACGATGTACCAGAAGTTCCTCAATAGCCTCCGCGTAGCCAACCCGCACATGAAGATCATCGGCCTGACGGCCACGCCATACCGGATGGACAGCGGGATGCTGCACCGGGGCGACGGGGCGCTGTTTGATGACGTTTGCTACGATTACAGCGTCCTCGATGCGGTTAAAGAAGGCTACCTTTGCAACCTGATTACCAAAAACACTCGGCTGGAATTGGACACTAGCGGCGTTCACACCAGGGGCGGTGAGTTCATCCAGGCTGAACTGCAAGACGCGGTGGACGAAGAAGGCATCAACCGCCGAGCCGTAGAAGAGATGATTGAGTGGGGCCAGGACCGCAACCATTGGCTGATCTTTGGCTCCGGCGTGGAACACTGCCGCCATCTGGCTGACATGCTGAACGAAGAGGGCGTAGATTGCCGCACTATATTTGGCGACACGCCTAAAGACGAACGCGCCGAAACGATTGCAGCATTTAAACGCGGTGAGGTACGTGCTTTATGCTCAATGGGCGTACTGACAACAGGTTTTAATGCACCGCAAGTAGACATGATTTCCGTCTTGCGGCCTACCAAGTCCCCAGGTTTGTACGTACAAATTGTAGGGCGCGGTATGCGTATTGCCGAGGATAAGAAGGACTGCCTGATCTTAGACTTCGCCCGTAACATCCAACGGCACGGTCCCGTAGATCAAGCCAGGGTTAAGAACAAAGACCACCGGGAGAAGACTGGGCCGAGCGACGGGACGTTGGTTAAGAACTGCCCCCAATGCCGTAGCGTTGTGCATTTGTCCTGTATGCAATGCCCCGACTGCGGCTACGAGTTCCCCCGTGAGATTCAGATCGTGTCCAAGGCCAGCGAACTGCCTGTTCTATCGAGCGGCAGTCCTACGCACTGGGTTGATGTTGATAGCGTCCACTACGCGACCCACCGCAAGGTTGGTAAGCCTGACAGCCTCAAGGTCACTTATAGCTGTGGGTTCCTAAAATATAGCGAGTGGGTTTGCCTTGAGCATTTTGGATTCGCGGCTGAGAAGGCCAAGGCTTGGTGGCGTCGTCGCGGAGGTGGTAATCCTCCCGTTTCCATAGCCGAAGCGATTGCGCGGCAGCATGAATTAACGAAGCCAAGTTCTATACAAATTAAACGCAACGGTAAATTTGATGAAATTACAAACTACAGGTTTGATGTGCTACGTGTGTCACAGGGAGAGTCGAGGCTTTCGGTTTGACCCGAAAGCCGTAAGGCTCATCGGCCCGGTGCTGCACTTTTGTTCAATGAGATGTATGGGGGACCGTATGATTGATCCAACGGCAAACGAACTAAAGGCAATGGAAATGTCCAGCGAACGGGCGGGGGAATACCTTGGCTGGTTGAAGAAGACCGACATGGCTGAGTTCAGCAAGAAAGAGTGGTCCGATCTTATCGAGGTGATCGTGACCGGATACTTTGAGGGGATGCAGAATCTGGCTGAAGAAATGTTAGAGATTGATATTTAGCCACACCCCAGCCGTTCTGACCACACCACCGCGTAGTCCATCATCCAGCGTGTCGGATCATTTAGGTCCGGCGCGGGGATCATTAGGCACACCGTACTTGGGTCCATACTTGGCTTGGATGCGGTCCCACACCCGCTTACGGTCAGCGTCGGTAATAGGAACAGCAACCTTAGCAATGACGTCCAGCGTTTCTTGTGCGTTTTCAAGGGCTTGTTCCGACCGGCCAGCGTTGATTAGCTGGCGGTCCCTGAACCACCCGAAGATAGCCCCGAGTGCCCCGAAGACCGCCTTAATCAGACCGATCATTTAACGATGGCGGTCTTGGTCACAAAGCGCAGACCGATATTAACCAGCGCCAGGATGGTCGTCACCACGGTCGCCTGGACTTCAGGCGTCAGGCCGAGGTCGACCTTGAACACACCGGCTAGGGTGGCGACGGTGGCGACTACGTTAATCCACAGGGTTTTGCTGGCATAAAATTTGGTCATTTAAGCCTCCTTGAATAGATCAGTTACACGCTTCGCACGTTGCGGCGTCTGCTTGGCCCAGGCGCTATCCAGGGCTTCTCTACGGGCTGCATTGTAGTCCCGGGCTTGCAGGGCGGCCAACATCTTCTTGAACTTCAGCAGCGCACCTATACCCATTTGGAAGGTCATATTGGCTATGGCCCGTTGAACGTCTGGGGACTTGGTTTCCAGCCAGGGTAATGCCTTGGCAAGCTGGGCGTTAACTCGATCAATGTCGTTATCGAGCATAGCCATAGCCTCATCCTGGGTAATGCCAACGTCATCCAGGTTCCGGCCATACCCTAAACTTAACTTTCCAGCGGGGCACAGATAAGGTTTTAATTTAAGACCTTCATCTCTTTGCAGATCAGAACGCAAATCCTCTTCAAATGACATGTTTCCATACCTCACGAGTTATGATTCTTTTTATACTCGTTTCACTAATATTATATTGACGAGAAAGTGAAGCTAAAACCCCATGTTTCTTTGGTGTATTACGAATTGCTCGCACATCATCAGATGTAATTGTTGTTTTATAATGTGATTCACCCAAACGTATTGGTGGTTTTGATTGTGTTCCATGCCTTGCGGAATCTTCTACATTTTTAATGTGTGTATCCCAACGCAGGTTTGAAACATCATTATTTCTAAAATTACCATCATTATGACAACATTCCATACCTTCTGGGCACGCCCCTACGAATGTTTCAAGAACGAGTCGATGGATTCTGAACGTATAAGTTCTATTATTAAGTCTAAGAGAAACCGCAATTGCAGATGGTTTTCCTTTTTTAGGTTCCCTATCAAATCCTTTTATGAACCCGCCATTAACATTGGCGCGGGAACCTTTACGTGGATTAACACTTCGGATTCGTCCTTTATTTGAAATAATATAATCTTGGAACCCAGTTATGGGTTTCCATACTTCCTCGGCAATCAGGTCTTCTCTTAGCCCTTCCACGGCACGCCGTTAGCCAGTAGCCAGCCCACCATCGCAATCAAAATACCCACTAAGCCCCACATGATCTTGTCCAGCCGGTTGTGGATAGTCTTGAAGACCTCTTTGATTTCACCATAGCGTTCAGCGCAAATCTGCTCATGGAGGCTAAGGCGCACTTCCGTAACTGTGGGGTCGGTCATCGGGAAAAGCTCCGCATGGCGCGTTTAGCGCGAATGGATGAAATTGTTGGGTGTGTGTAAACGGGGCCACCTGCGGCGTAGGTGTTAGCAGAAACTTGTTTTGGCATTAATTTGGCAACGTAGTTTTGAGTTTCTGGCGGAACAAAATTAATCCAAGGTTTTCCCGAAGATTCTGATTTTTTAATTGCCGCTTTCACCCTACCAATGCCACCATTGTACGCAGCGGCGGCAAGAATTGGGTCGTTAAACTCTTTAAGGAGGTTGTCGTAATAGGCACCGCCTAGTGCTTTATTGTATTCTTCATCGTTATAAAGGCGGTCACGATCATACTCCAAACCAGCAAGTGCAGCAGCTTCTGGCGCGGTATCTTCCATAATTTGAGCAGCACCAACAGCCCCGACAGGGGAGATGACGGTATCGCCCTTCTTATCAAATTGCCCAGTGGCACTTTCAATCTTTAACATTTTTTCAAATGTAGGATTGATGGTCGCGGTGTCTGATTGCTGCGCGTCAATACCGTCTGTGTTTACGGGCGCAGACTGTGATTGCTCTTGTTCTTCAGGTGCAGACTGTGGCTGCTCTTGTTCGTCAGGCGCAAGTGCGCCTTTTGTGCCAGCTATTGCAGGTGCAATAAGTACGTTTTCGTCAAATTTACCGCCGCCAGCTATAGAATCTATTAGAGCCTGTATCTTTTGTTTTCTAAGTTTGTTGGCCAGAACCTTAGCGGCTAAAGATGTTACAGCAACCCCCCCGGCAATGCCTGGGCTTAAAACAGCGCCAGCACCATAGGCGGCTCCCTTGGCTATGCCGAAGCCTGACAAAGAAGGTGATAATTCACCAAAAGATTGTAAAGGGCTGCTTACTATGCTTTTTATAATTTTTTGTTGATCTGGAGAATACATATTAAATTTAGATGGGTTTTTTATAATTGATCTAAATTTTGTAATTATGTAATCAGGATTATTAACATCTTTAGACGCCCTAAGAATTTCATTTATTCCAGACATGCGAAGATTTTTAGATGCAAGATTTCTGGCATCCAACAAATCAGTCACTGCTGGGTTTTGTTGAGACTTAAAAAATTCATCAATTTTATTTAATGCAATTTTCCCAACGCGGCCCGCATCAGGGTCGTTAGCTTTAAAAGCTAAATTTGTTTTTTTACTAATACTTCTTCTAATAAGCTCTAATTCTTTTAAAGTTTTTCCAGAATTTTTTTGACTTTCTATATAATTAAGAATTGGAGTTATTTGAGGATGTAAAATAGGGCTATATTCTGCTTTTATAGCAGTGGTCAAATCATCAGCTAAAGAATCAAAACGATTTGCAGAAATTGAAAAATTTGAATTAAATGCTTTTTCGTAAAGTTTTTTAGAAGAATCTTTAATTTCAGTTGCTGTGGGTGCAGCACCTTTAAACTTTCTAAGCGCACCCAGCGCGAGAGGAACCCCAAGCCCAGCCTTTAATCCAGCCGTTTCGTCTCCCGTTGCTTCACTTGTAAGCGCACCAGCTTCAGCGGCTAGTAACTGGGTCTTGGGAGCCGTGGCAAGAAACTTACCAGCTTTTTCAGCTCCTACTTTTAACAAAGCCTTCCCAGCGCCTACGGGCGTAAGAACATTAGCGGCTGTCTCAGCGCCCGTTTGCAATAAACGTTCACCTTCAGTTTCCGCTTCAGGAACACCTAATTCGTCTAATTTCTTTTGCACCGCATCTTTAGAAAGTTTGTTTGCAAGATAAGAGCCACCTAAGCCACCTATCAAGCCAGCGAGGGGCACCGTTACGGGTGCAAGAGGACCGCCCAAAAGACCGACTTGGGCGCCTAAAGCAGCGCCTCCAGCAAAGCCAGCGCCTGAAACTAATCCAGGCGCGGCACCGCGAAGTGCAACACCAGCTTTACGTTTTAAATCTTCCAAACCTGAGCGTTCTTCAGGCTTTGATATATCTTCGGTTCCGCTTACCTCTTCATCTTTTGCTTCTTGATAAGCACGGGCAACCGTATTGAATTTATCAGAACCTTTTTGGTCTGCATGTTCAACAATCCATTTGGCGTATTCTTCTGCGGTTGCCATTTCTATTCACCTGAAAGAATTTTGTCAGCAGCCGATCTATTTTCAGAAATTGGGTTTTTACTTTTACGTGAGTTATTTTTATCGCTTTTATCTAAATTATCCCTCAACTCATATAAATAATCGTTAACTGATGGTCCTTCATATCCTGCTAAAGTATCGTTTTCTTTAAAATATTTTGCTTCCGCTTCTTTTGCTTTACTTGCCGAGTCAATAGAAGACGTTAACATATCTAATCTTCTTAAATTTTCTTGGGGTGATACTGCTGGATTAAAAACTCGTTGTAAAACACCCTCGCCTTCTTTTTGAGCAAATTGTGCACCTAAAGTAGCGCGAAGGTTTGATTGGGCAACACTGTTAATCATATCTTGTACTGTTACAGTTTCAGGAGCAGCAAAACCCCCAAGCCATTTAGGCATGTTGTCCGAAGTCACAAATGAAGCCACAGCTCCAGTTATAGGTTTTTTATTGGCGATGGCATCAGTTATAATATTTCTTGCATCAGCCAAATTCTTTAATTGGCCTGCGGCTACGCTAGCCCCACCGCGACTTAAAAAGTCCGCATACTCTTTTCCGTAATTTGTATCTATAGCTTCCTGTCCTTTAGACAAAATTTTCTCTTTAGATTTTTGCTGAATTTCAGCAAGTTTGGCGTATGTATCAAGATCACCCGCCCTTTCTTTTGCACGCAACACTCGCGCATCTTCTATTTGTTTAATACCCAACATTCCGCCTTGGCCGATTGATCCAAGGAAACTTGCTCCTGGCTGCGAAGCCGCCGCCATTGTCCCCAACCCGGCCTGAAGAAGTCCCATGTATTTGTCTTGTGAAGACAGTTTGCTTTTATCTTCAGTGAGTTTTTCTTCAAGAAGTTTGAAATAATCCTTCTTTTTTGAAACTTCTTGAGCAAGGTTTTGCGGCGCAATAGTTAATTTGTTAGTTATGTCTGGAGAAGACATAAGTTTACCAGCGCCAACAGTAGTGACGGGTGCGCCTTGTCTAGGTACGCCTTGTCTAGGTGTGTCTTGTCTAGGCGCGGCTTGTCTAGGGTCAACAGTAGGTGCAGCAGTAGGCGCAGCGGTAGGGGCATCTGCGGATTTTTGTTGGTTTAATTGCTGCATACCAAGAAGACGCTCAGATGGGTCTTCTGAAAAAATCAGTCGTCCAATTTCTGAGTTTTCTAAATTTTGGTTTTGGACAGGTTCTTGTAATTTTTTTTCTTTTGCTCCATAAAGCAATCTGCCTAAAGAACTTTCTCTAAATGAAGGTAGTCCTGGCGAATAAGGTTGTTCGGTAGGCGCAACCTCTTGCGGCGAGCCTTGACCACGCATGGCGTCCAGGGCTTGTTTAGCCCTTAATCTTGTGACCGGATCGTATGATGTAGTAGCAATCCGAAGCAGTTCAGTCGGGCTTTCTGGCAGGTAGCCCTGGTTGCTACTTACATCACCCCCAGCCGCATACCCCCTCACCGCCCCGCCACGCGCCATAGCAGCGACCTTATCAGCATCGGCAGCGCCCGACATCAGGGCTTCCGTGGACGGGTTCTGCGGCGCTTCCGGTGCCGCCTGACGCTGCGGAATTTCGGGCTGTTCTTCCGGCCCTTGGCCCAACATTTCCTGGCGCACAGCGGCCATAAAACCTGGGTCTATTTGACTCACGCCCGTACTGTCTCCGGTCATCTGCGGCGGCTGGGGAGCATTAGCGCCGCCCTTCATCGCGTTCAATGCAGACATCGCAGCCATACGCTGCTGTGGCGTAGTACGTGGGTCGGTCATCATTGCCATCAGCATGTCTGGCGACTGCTGCTGTTGCATTGGATTGAACGCCATTATGAAGCCCTCGCAAACATTCCAAGACCGCGCTTCGGCAACTTGCCGTAGCTGACCTTCTTCAGTGAACCCTTTTTGATTGCTCCGCCTTTGGCCTTCGCAAGACCATAAGCGCCAACGGCAGTAGCAGCCAATCCACCCAACTGACCTGCAAGGCTTGCACTAGGAGCAGAAGTAGTGGTCGATCCTGTTGACCCGCCAGCCGGGGTGTTTGACGCGATATTGGCCGCTTGGCCGACGTTGTAGAACGGTGCGGCGTTTTCCGCACCCACCTGCCCTCTGTTCGCGTCAATGACGCGCTGTTGCTGGGATTGTCCAGATTCACCAACAGCCTGTAATGCGGCAGAGTCTCTAAGATTCATGCTTTGGGTAGCTTGGCCTAAACCAATATTAGCTTGGCCAGCGGCAAGCTGACCCTGCTGATTGGCTTGCATCAAGTTACCAAGCCCAGCGCCAATACCGGCTTGGCCTTGGCCAACGGCAAGCTGACCCTGCTGATTGGCTTGCATCAAATTACCAAGCCCAGCGCCAATATTGGCACGGCCCTGACCAACAGCAATTTGATTGGCCGCGTTGGCTTGCATCAAATTACCAAGCCCAGCGCCAATTCCAGCCTGACCCTGACCGGCGGCAAGCACACGCGCCAAGTCAGCTTGGCTGGCTTGAATGTTGGACTGACCAATATTGGCCAATCCTTGACCAGCGGCAATCTGGCGGGACGCATCAGCCGCAGACAGACCTGCTCCCGCTTGACCAACGCCGCTAATACCACTCGCAGCGCCTTGCAGAAGCTGCTGCTGCTGGGTGCCAAGACCACCAGCCGTACCAGCCAACTGGCCGTACCGCGCCAGATCGCTTGCTGAAGCCGTAAGGCCCTGACCATAGCCAGCCTGAAGCGCCTGGGCTTGCTGGCCCAGAATAGCCTCTTGAGTGTCTCGCGCCGCACGACCAACTAGATCACGTTGGCGGGTTGAGCCGTAGCCACCGGCCTTGATGAAGTCGCTGCTGATCTGCGGAAGGATATTCTCAGACAGGTTCCGCGCCCCAAGCTGGGCAATGCGATTTGTTACCTGCTCGTTGTACGGGTTCATGTACTGATTAATATTCTGGGCAGACGACTGGCCAGCCGCTTGTAGATACGGCGATGCCGCCGACAGGCCGGTGGGGTAGGTAGATTCCCCGTACAGGCCCGTAGCGGCGGCACCGTAAGGCTGATATTGGCCAGCGGTATTGGTGCCAGCCGCTTGCTCAAACAAACCCGTGGCGGCGTTAAACTGCCCCTGACCGGCTAGACCGGACTTCCCCGCAGCGGCTTGGTCGTAGTATTGACCGGCTTGACCATAGGCTGGCGCACCCGCGCCGTAGATGTCCATACCGGCAGCGTTTCCGTAAGACGCGCCAGCCTGACCATAAGCCGGTGCACCCGCACCGTAGATGTCCATACCAGCGGCTTTGCCGTAAGCCGCGCCAGCCTGACCGTAAGCTGGTGCACCCGCGCCGTAGATGTCCATACCAGCGGCGTTAGAAATGTTAGCGCCACCACGATCCAAACCAAATTGGCCAACGCCCTGACCAGAACGGATTTTAGCATTAGCTGCTTCAATATCGGCGTTTGTGCCAGCCGTAAGCGGCACGGTTGGATCACGGTCAAACTGCTGCGTTTCTGCGTTCCACGTAGCCCCATAAACAGTAGGCGGACGTCCTGCTAATTCAACAAGGCTAGGGAATATGGCGTTCCGAAATCTTTGCGTAGCCTCATCAGGTAAATTCGTTACTTGTTGATAAGTTGTATTGGCCATTTTCTATCTCCTACGCCCGTGCGCTTTTTAACAAAGAGCCAAGACCCTTTTGTTTAGGCGAGGCTTTGCGGGGATTCTTGCGACCCGCACTGCTGCGGATTTTGTGTTTGATTTCCTCAATCCGCTTGTGGCCGGTATCATTGTCGCCGTTGCCAAGGTCTGAGACGGTAGCGGCGTCGATTACGTGTTCGCCGTTTGAAAGCATCGCCGGAATATCGTCGCTCTTGCCGTCGCCGGGGCCAGCAATCATGCCGCCGGTACGGGCGTTCAGATAGCCAAACTGCGCGGCAGACATAAGCTGCGGCATGGAGGCGGACTGAGGCAGACCCATGCCAACGTCACCGCCATCGGCGTACGTTTGCATCTCTGGCGCGTAGTTTTGATAGGTATTCATGGGAGAAACAGCTATTTGCTGCTGTTGGCTCGGCTTTTTCAACCAAGAGAAAATATTGTTGGGGTCATACGTAAGTGTCGCCCAAGCCGGGGGCGGCGCAGTCGCGGGGGTGCCCTTGTTCGGAATGGCCGCACCAAGGCCAGCACCCAAAGCACCATACCCGGCTGTGGGAATTGCTTTTGCAAATCCCGCAATCCCACCAGGGTTCATAGCCGCGCTGTTAAGGAATTTAGAAGACGCATCATTAGTAAAAGAAGCAGCCTTTGAAAACCCTAATCCCCCTAAGCCAGAACCTTGGTTCAACCCACTAGATAATGCGTTTTTAAATCCACCACTAGCAACATTACCAATCCCAGACGTTACGCCTGAAATAGCGCCCGTCGTCAGCGCCGACTTCCAAGAGTCGCCCGTCAGCTTAGACACAGCCGCGCTGGCCGCAGCGGCACCAAGGGGACCGCCGTACATAAAGCCGACTGTAGATGCACCGATTTTAGCAACGGACTTTAGAATCTTTCCAAATAAACTGTATTCAGGCAGACCCGTAACCGGGTTCATGCGCCGACCACCCTGCATGTAATCCAGCATGGCGGATTCATCGGGCGAGATGTGGGCGAGACTGGTATCTGGCCCACGGCCATATGACTCAATCTGCTTGGCCGCGTTTACTAAACCCATAGTCATGATCGACTCGCTAATATTTGTATAAAGCGTTGCGCCCAGGTATTAAAGTCAGAGAAATCATATGGATTTGGCAGAACTATACCATTAAGCGACGGCAAAAGTAACGCCGCAGCGCCCCAGAGTTTCCAATCTTCTGACCTTTGGATGTTGGGCAAAAGGCCGAATTTGTCCATATACATGGCCATAGCCCCGGTCCATTCCACAGCGTTTAAACCCTGCGGGGATATGACATGGGTACCCATTAGGAGGTGATCCTACCATCGGCTGGCCTGACTTGGGCAACCGTGTCGCCCATCTCGTAGTTGCCGCCCACGACGTTGCTTTCAAACTTAAACCGCATCTGACGGCGCTGCTCACGGATGTACACAACCTGATCTTCCGCCGAGGTAGCCGTCGCCGGGAACGATACGGGGTCGCTGGTGACCTGGGTCGCACGGGCGTTGGAATACGAGCCGGTGACTTGAACGGTCATATCCCCAGACTGCACAAAGTCAGGCTCAAAGTAGTCCACGTATAGACCCCGGTTACTGCTGCCCTGCATCTCGGCTGGCCAGATAGCGTTGGTTTCAAAGTACGACTGGATGGCCAATATGTCGTTGCCGTCAATGTCGTCCGTGCCAAATTCATGCTGCCAGAGTTTGTACTTAAGGGTGGTCGCGTCGGCCACAGTCCCCGTCATCAACGGCGAACGGAACACACGCGCAAACTGGCCGGTAGAACGGCCATCATTCGGAAGCTCGGTGTCGTACCAAACCGCATACCCTAAAATGCGTGATAGCCG
>TARA_R110000868_G_scaffold404922_2_pt1 | contig 14626 bp, 15 predicted proteins | sample TARA_R110000868 | Tara Oceans TARA_R110000868 (sample SAMEA4397489) | marine metagenome | biome: Polar Biome; feature: [SRF] surface water layer (ENVO:00010504); material: water (ENVO:00002006), including particulate matter (ENVO:01000060) such as... | depth 5 m | reverse complement strand
ATTTTTAATCTTAAAATTTCTTCTTAAAACTATCTATGTGATTCGCTTTCATCACAGTATTTATATTTGAAACATCCAAACCACTAACATTATCAGCAGGAACCACCACCACTCTGAAAATTTGATTATCGGTCCATACAGGATCTAACAAACCAAAATCTGTAGTACCATCCAAAAATAATCTTACATCATCTTGCGTAAAATCAAAATTATATATTAGTGTTCCATCAGGGAATTCAATACTTTGAGGGATTAATCGCCAGATATCTTGTCCGTTTAATGTTTCCCACAACATATAAACTAAAGTAACATCAAATGGATTTACTTCAAATCCATAAGGTTCAATAATTTCATAATTATTAGCTTGGTTAAAGTTTACTTGAATTTCAAACGCATTTGATACTATTATTCCACCATCAATACCATTTGAACCATCGAAACCAGGAGGTCCTTGATCTCCTTGACAGGAAATTAGTAATAATGTAGTAACAAATAAAATTGATAAGATTTTTTTCATGATTTTTTATTTTCCTTAAAGTTACAAATCGATTTGTAATGACATGTAAAAAGTTTATAATTTTTTTAAATTAAAATGACAGCTTGTCAGTATTTTTTAGTTGGCATAATCATTGACTTTATCACCCTGAAAATAAAAATGAACATTCAACACAATTTATAAAGTAAAAATATTATGAGTAAAATTATTGGAATCGATTTAGGAACAACCAACTCTTGCGTATCTGTAATGGAAGGTAACGAGCCTGTTGTAATCCCAAATGCAGAAGGGAAACGTACCACGCCATCTGTAATCGCTTTTGTAGAAGGAGGCGAAATAAAAGTTGGTGACCCAGCAAAACGTCAAGCTGTGACCAACCCAACTAAAACAGTTTCATCCATTAAACGTTTTATGGGGAATAAATATTCTGAATCTAAAAAAGAAGCAGACCGTGTACCATATAAAGTAGTTAAAGGTGATAATGATACTCCTAGAGTAGATATTGATGGTCGTTTATATACCCCTCAAGAATTATCGGCTATGATTCTTCAAAAAATGAAGAAAACTGCTGAAGACTACTTGGGAACAACTGTAACTGAAGCCGTTATTACTGTGCCTGCTTATTTTAATGATTCTCAGCGTCAAGCTACTAAAGAAGCTGGTGAAATTGCAGGTTTAAAAGTTAGAAGAATTATTAACGAGCCTACAGCTGCAGCGTTGGCTTATGGTTTAGATAAAAAACACAAAGATCAAAAAATTGTGGTTTTTGACTTTGGTGGAGGTACTCATGATGTATCCATCCTTGAATTAGGAGATGGTGTATTTGAAGTATTATCAACTGATGGAGATACCCACTTAGGAGGCGATGATGTCGATCAAAAAATAATCAATTGGTTGGCAGATGAGTTTAATACTGATGAAGGGATGGATTTACGTAAAGATCCAATGTCTTTACAGCGTTTAAAAGAAGCTGCTGAAAAAGCTAAGATTGAGTTATCATCTTCTGCCCAAACAGAAATAAACTTACCGTATATCACAGCTACTGCAAGCGGTCCAAAACACTTAGTTCGTTCATTAACACGTGCAAAATTCGAACAATTAATTGACGATTTAGTAAAACGTACTATTGCACCTTGCGAAACGGCTTTAAAAGCGGCAGGATTGTCAAAAAATGATATAAATGAAATTATATTAGTAGGTGGATCAACACGTATCCCTGCAGTACAAGCAGCAGTTGAAAAATTCTTTGGCAAAGCGCCAAGTAAAGGTGTAAATCCAGATGAAGTGGTTGCTGTTGGAGCTGCTATACAGGGTGGTGTTTTGTCTGGTGATGTTAAAGATGTATTGCTTTTAGATGTAACACCTTTATCACTAGGTATCGAAACGATGGGTAATGTAATGACTAAGCTTATTGAATCGAATACGACGATTCCTACCAAGAAATCCCAAGTATTCTCTACTGCGGCCGATAATCAACCTTCTGTAGAAATCCATGTGCTACAAGGAGAACGTGCTATGGCAGGCGATAATAAAACCATCGGTCGTTTTCACTTAGATGGTATTCCACCGGCAAGACGTGGAACGCCTCAAATTGAAGTCACCTTTGATATTGATGCGAACGGTATTATTCATGTGACTGCGACTGATAAAGCGACAAATAAAACGCAGGACATTCGTATTGAAGCGTCTTCTGGTTTAACTGAAGAAGAAATCAAAAAAATGAAAGCAGATGCTGAAGCAAATGCAGAAGCAGATAAAATTGCAAAAGAAAAAGCTGAAAAATTAAATGCTGCCGATGCGATGATTTTCCAAACTGAAAGTCAGTTAAAAGAATTTGGTGAAAAATTATCAGACGATAAAAAGAAACCAATAGAAGAGGCATTGGAAGAACTTAAAAAAGCTTACGAAACAAAAGATGTTGCTGTCATTGAGCCAGCTTTAGAGAAAATAAATGAAGCTTGGAAAGTAGCTTCTGAAGAAATGTATAAAGCACAGGCCGATGCGCAACAAGGTGGCGGCGATGCGGCTCCGGGACCAGATGCTAGTCAGAATGGTCAATCTGAGTCGAGTGATGTTGAAGACGTAGACTTCGAAGAAGTCAAGTAGCCTGTACTGTAGCGAAGTCGAAGTATAGACTTCGAAGAAGTCAAGTAATATATTTCTCAATAACTGTAAAAAAGCGCAACCGGAAGTGGTTGCGCTTTTTTATTCAATATTTTCAAATAGAACTGGCTTGAACTTTATTATGCGTGCATAATATTTATTATATTTGTTTTTTTTTCAATTAAAATTTTTATAATGGCAAGTAATCTATCCAAACTTCTTAAAATCAAACACCCCATCATTCAGGCCCCTATGTTTTTAGTATCAAACACATCCATGGTTATTGAGGCTATGAAAGGTGGCATTGCAGGTTGTATTCCTGCATTAAATTATAGAACACTTGATGAATTACGTATCGCTCTCAAGGAATTAAAAGCGGCTAAGGTTGAAGGAGGTTCTTTTGGGTTTAATTTAATTGTAAATAAATCCAATCTCAAATATAAAGGTCAGCTAGAGGTTATTTGTCAAGAAGGCTGCGATTTTATTATTACCTCATTGGGAAGTCCTGAAGAAACCATTAGGCAAGCACATAAAGTGGGGATAAAAGTCTTTTGCGATGTCGTCGATTTAAAGTTCGCTCAAAAGGTTGAAGGTTTAGGTGCCGACGCGATTATAGCCGTTAACAATGAAGCCGGTGGACATAGAGGTAACAAAAAACCAGAAGAACTTATAAGAGAACTTGTTTCCAATTGCAATATCCCCGTTATTTCAGCAGGTGGTGTTGGTTGCAAAGCAGATATAGATAAGATGTTAAGCTATGGAGCTGCGGGCGTTTCGGTTGGAAGTCCATTTATTGCTTCGTTGGAAGCAAGTGTAACCGATGAATATAAACAAGCCTGTGTTGAATATGGAGCGAAAGATATTGTGGTTACCGAACGTATCTCTGGTACTCCTTGCACAGTTATAAATACACCCTATGTTCAAAAAATCGGAACCAAACAAACCTGGTTGGAATCTGTTTTAAACAAAAACAAAAAGCTAAAAAAGTGGGTCAAAATGGTTAGATTCTCCATAGGAATGAAGGCTACTCAAAATGCTGCAAAAAAGGCAACTTACAAAACCGTTTGGGTCGCGGGCCCTAGTATAGAACATACAAAAGCAGTTTTACCAACAAGGGACATTATTAAAAATCTTATTAAGTAATTAGTATTGATTACTTTACATCGAGTCTTTTAAATTATGTTTAGTCTAAATTAAAAATGATAATTAAATTTTAGTATTCTACAGTTTCTTAAGATATTTAAGAGGAATTCTTATTTATTTTAAATAATCAAATTTGAATGTCCGTATTCATTCATAATACCATTTTTGTCATTCAGAATGGAGCGAAACGAAATGAAGAATCTATTGAAAATCAATGCGGTTCCTCCTTTGTCGGAATGACAAAATTATTATATTTTCAGACTTATGACAAATTACGGACATTCAATAATCAAATGATTTTTTATAATTATTTTAAAATTATAGATTAAATTATTTTATAAAAAATATATTTACACTTCGTATTTTTTAAAATAATATTACTAACTACTTTTTAAACTAAATTATGCATACTGAAAATTCACCAACTAAATGGAGTCAATTTATTCCTCTAGCAACTGTTTTCTTTTTCTGGGGATTTGTTGCGGCCAGTAACGATATTCTAATTCCTGTATTTAAAAAAGCATTTGATTTAACACAGGGACAAAGTCAATTGGTTTCATTTGCGTTTTATATTGCCTATACTGTAGGATCACTTATTTATATGGGGATTTCATTATTAATAAAAAAAGATATTGTTAATAAAATTGGCTATAAAAATGGCCTCGTCTTAGGGCTCATTATTTCAGCTTTAGGAACCTTATTATTTTACCCAGCAGCTAATACAGGATCCTTTGCGCTTATGCTATCTGGTTTATTTATTGTGGCTTTAGGTTTTTCGTTACAACAAACCGTAGCTAATCCATTAGCTATTGCACTAGGGCCAATTTCGACTGGCTCACAACGCTTAACATTGGCAGGTGGAATTAATAATCTTGGCACTACCATTGGGCCGCTTATAGTCAGTTTTGCCATTTTTGGAACTTCGGTGGGCAAAACAACAAATATGAGTATTGAGAGTGTGAAAATTCCTTACTTAGTTTTAGGGTTAGCGTTTTTACTGGTTGCTGTTTTATTAAAATTTTCTTCCTTACCAGATAAACCAAAAACTATTCTTGAAGTTGTAAGTAGCACAGGAACCAAAGCAAGGTCATCAGCTTTAAAATACCCTCAATTGGTTTTGGGTATGGTAGGTATTTTTGTTTATGTAGGCGTTGAGGTCTCTACCGCAAGTAATTTACCGGCGTATATGGAACATAACTTAGGGTTTGCAATTTCAGAGATTGCCCCATACATCTCCTTGTACTGGGCAAGTTTAATGATTGGTAGATGGACAGGTGCCGTTGAAGCATTTACCAATGATATTAGTTTACGTAAAGTATTGCGTTTTGTGGCGCCATATCTTGCTTTTGGAGTCTTTTTAGCAGTAAATGCGATTGCAAAACATAACTTGACGCCTTTTTATGTGTATGCTCTTATAATTTTAGTGTTAATTGCTGCTGATATAGCAAGTAAAGGAAATCCGGCACGAATGTTATTGATATTTTCACTGTTGGGAATTTTAGCATTGGGCATTGGAATGACTACGGATGGAATGATTAGTGTGTATGCTTTTACAAGTGTGGGGTTATTTTGTAGTACGTTATGGCCATGTATTTTTACACTTGCAGTGAGCGGGTTGGGCAACCATACAAGTCAGGGAAGCAGCTTTTTAATTATGATGATTTTTGGCGGTGGTGTTATAAGTTTATTGCAAGGTTTACTTTCAGAAAGTATTGGTATTCAAGCGAGTTATATCGTTGGGGTACTTTGTTTTGCATATTTGGTTTTTTATGCATGGAAAGTTAAAAGTATTTTAAAAGCACAGGGAATTAATTTTGACGAGAAACTGGCTGTAGGGCATTAAGATAAAATAGAATTCCGAAGCATTGACTTCTCCCGCTAACGTAAGCGGAGGATATCGAATAATTTTGTAACCTTGTCCAGCTCCATGCAAGGCCCATTTTCAAACTTTTGCTTAAAAAGCACGGGTGCAATCCTGGTTGAGATGTTTGCGATGGCTTCAGTGGCGGTCCGCCCTTGGTGGAACCCCGTTCAGAATATTTACTCTGCCAAAAGCACATCTGCTTAGAGTCTATTTAAATTATAACATATGGAACACGATGTAATTTCAATGGCAAGTTCACAAACATCAAAGGAAAGAAAACCAATGTAAGGGACTGTCAGTGGATTCAAAAACTGAATGGTCTTGGTTTGTTTTCCAGTAGCTTTCTACTTTCTACCCGACGGACAGACAGAACAATTAAGGACGTATTGCAGGCATAGGGCCAATTTAATTCGCTCGAGTGCTTCCACCTCTAAAAAATGCAAAAGTACCTGCGTCTTTTAAATCCGACTCGATGTAGTGGCAAAGGATATTTGTGGCCTTACCGGGCTTTCGATTATCAAGGCTATTTGTGATGGTGAAACGAACATTAACAAATTTTAAAAATTTCTTCCCAAAGGGAATGTTTAAAATTTTTAATGTAAGAGCGTAGTGGTTTACATACGTTCTCAATTTTTTAATTGACTTATTATCAAATAATTGTAAAAATTTAAGACTCTAGTTTAAATTAGCGTTGTTACTGAAACACTTGTATAATAAAGGTTTTCATAACCTAAATATAAGTTGAACCTAAAGGTTCACAAATTTAAGAGCTTTTAAACCCTTAAAAATGTAAAATATCATCGCACAATTAAACTAGAGCCTTTTTTTATTCGATTATTAATCGTAATATTGCAATATAATAATTAAAGAGATGGGATTAACTAAAACCGAAATATTTACAGACCAGCAAAACAACATCGCTGTTATTGCAAAAGCTATGGGCCATCCCGCCCGAGTCGCTATTTTGCAACATCTCATTAAAATGAATAGCTGTATATGTGGTGATCTGGTCGATGAAATTGGCTTAGCGCAACCAACCATATCTCAACATTTAAAGGAGTTAAAGAATATCGGAATTATTAAAGGAAATATTGAAGGTACCAGTGTTTGCTATTGCATTAATTTAGATAAATGGACAGAAATAGAAACTCTTTTCAATTCCTTCTTAAATCAAAAACCTACTAATTCAATCAATTGTTGTTAAATAAACCTATTGTTTCATCGCTTAAATAAACATCAAATGAAAACTGAGCAAGAATTAAAAAACATTGTAAAAACTAAGTACGCTAAAATTGCAGAACAAGGCAAAATAGAAAACGCATCATCGTGCTGTGGCGCTACAACACCATCCAACAAAGTCTATAATATTATGATGGACGACTACTCTGAGACTGACGGCTACATAAGTGATGCAGATTTAGGTCTTGGATGCGGACTTCCAACGCATTTTGCTAAAATCAATAAAGGAGATACGGTTATTGATTTAGGCTCTGGCGCTGGCAATGATTGTTTTGTAGCCAGACATGAAACCGGTTCTGAAGGGAAAGTGATAGGTATTGATTTTACACCCATTATGATTGAGAAAGCACGCATAAATGCTGAAAAATTAGGCTATAATAATGTAGAATTTAGAGAAGGTGACATCGATAATATGCCAGTAAGTGATGATGTAGCTGATGTGATAGTAAGCAATTGCGTTTTAAACCTGGTGCCTAACAAACAAAAAGTGATTGAAGAAATTTATAGAGTTTTAAAACCTGGAGGACATTTTAGTATTTCAGACATTGTTTTAGTTGGTAATTTGCCTGATGCCTTACGAGAAGATGCAGAAATGTATGCTGGTTGTATAGCAGGTGCCATACAAAAAACTGAGTATCTTGAACAAATCTCAAATGCAGGTTTTTCAAGCTTAAAAATTCAAAAAGAAAAGCCAATCACCATACCAGATGATATCCTTAGCAAATATCTTAGTCAAGACAAGATTAAGGAATTTAACACAAGTAGTATAGGTATTTTTAGTATTACTGTTTATGCCGAAAAATCAGGAAACAAAAACGAAAAACCAAAATTAAAATTATCTGAATTACAAGAAAACAGTAACTCATGTTGCACATCCACTAGTGGCTGCTGTTAATCAATAAACAACATAAATGATGGTATTTGAGACCTTAAAAGACTCCATTTTATCTTTAAACCTTGATAGTATTCCTGATAAACGCAAGGAAATATTGCAACCTTTAATTGATTTTATTAGAGCTAAACACACTAATAAACACCCTATTCGATTAAACTTTATTTGCACTCATAATTCACGTCGAAGTCATTTATCACAAGTTTGGGCGCAAGTGATGGCACATTATTTCAATATAAACCATGTATTTTGTTATTCTGGTGGAACCGAAGCAACTGCAATGTTCCCCATGGTGGCAGAAACCTTAATAAACATGGGCTTAATAATAAATGCTCTTTCGGAAGGGAAAAACCCTGTTTACGCTATTAAATATTCTGAAAACGAACATCCAATTATAGGTTTTTCAAAAACCTACGACGATTCTTTTAATCCGAAATCTGAATTTGCGGCAATCCTGACCTGCTCAAATGCTGATGAAGCTTGTCCATTTATTCCTGGTGCTGAAAAAAGAATTCCTATCACCTTTGACGACCCAAAAGCGTTCGACAATACACCACAGCAAAAAGAAAAATACAACGAACGAAGTATTCAAATTGCTACCGAATTAGGTTATGTTTTTTCACAAATTAAATAGAAAGTAATGGCTACCAATAAAAAATTAGGATTCCTGGATAGTTATTTAACACTTTGGATATTTATTGCCATGGCCATTGGTGTTGGTTTAGGATATTTTATGTCTTCCTTCCCAAAACTGATAGATTCTTATAGTAGCGGAACCACAAATATCCCTATTGCAATTGGTCTTATTTTAATGATGTATCCGCCTCTGGCAAAAGTGAATTATGCCTTGTTGCCAAAAGTATTTCAGAATGTCAAAATTCTATCAATTTCTTTAGTATTAAATTGGATTATCGGTCCCGTTTTAATGTTTATACTAGCTATTACATTTTTGCAAGACTACCCAGAATATATGGTTGGTTTAATCTTAATTGGGTTAGCTAGATGTATTGCCATGGTGTTGGTTTGGAATGATCTGGCTGAAGGCAGTAGCGAATATGGAGCGGGTTTAGTGGCCTTAAATAGCATTTTTCAGGTGTTTGCCTATAGTTTTTATGCCTGGTTGTTTATTACCATACTTCCACCCTATTTTGGATTTAAAGGTGCAATTGTCGATATCTCCATAGCAACTATTGCAGAAAGTGTTGCCATTTATTTAGGGATCCCATTTCTCTTAGGGCTATTAAGTAGGCTGTTTTTAGTAAAACTTAAAGGGGAAACTTGGTACACCCAAAAGTTTATCCCAACTATTTCTCCTATAACTTTAATTGCCTTATTATTTACAATCATCGTTATGTTCTCACTTAAAGGAGAATTGATCGTTCAAATTCCAAAAGATGTTTTAATTATAGCTATTCCTCTGCTTATTTACTTTGCAATCATGTTTGTAATTGGCTTTTTTGTAAGTAAAGCTATGGGGGCAGATTACGATAAAAACGCCGCCATTTCCTTCACGGCCGCAGGTAATAACTTTGAATTGGCTATTGCTGTTGCAATCGCAGTATTTGGTTTAAATTCTGGCCAAGCCTTTGCCGGTGTTATCGGACCATTAGTTGAAGTTCCTGCTTTAATTCTTTTAGTACGGGTTGCTTTCTGGCTTAGAAAAAAATACTATATTAAACCTGTTAACTCGTGAATTTTGCTTCAAAAAGATTTGCAAAATGCTTGAGTAATTTTTCTTTTACTTCTTCAACAGGAACCTCTTTAATTCCAAGCTCAACATTAAGAGAAGTCACGGCTTTACCGCGAATCCCACATGGAATTATATTATCAAAATAGCCTAAATTGGCATTTACGTTAAGCGCAAAACCATGCATGGTCACCCAACGACTGGCACGAACTCCCATAGCACATATTTTACGGGCAAATGGTGTGCCTACATCCAACCAAACACCAGTTTCTCCTTTACTGCGTTCAGCTTTTAAGCCATATTCTGCAAGTGTGAGAATAATCATTTCTTCTAAAAACCTAAGGTATTTGTGAATGTCGGTAAAAAAATTCTCCAAATCTAAAATAGGATAACCCACTATTTGTCCTGGGCCATGATAAGTAATATCGCCTCCTCTATTAATTTTATAAAAAATTGCTCTCTTTTCTTGAAGTTGACTTTCATTTAAAAGTAAATTTGATAAGTCGCCACTTTTACCCAAGGTGTATACATGGGGATGTTCAACAAATAGAAAATAATTATTCGTCGGTAACTGTAATTCTTCTCGTCGGTTTTTAATCTTAGTATCTACAATGCCTTTAAACAACTGCTCTTGGTAATCCCACGTTTGTTTATAGTCTTTGTATCCTAAATCTCGACGTTCAACATACTTATTCATAGAGTGCAAAATTACAATATTTTTTAAGTTTTATCTTTTAGGATTATTTAATATAATTAAGGCTGCAATAACGCCAGGAACCCAGCCACAAAGCCACAATAGAAATACAATAAAAATAGAACCGCAACCTTTATCTATAACAGCTAAAGGCGGACAAATAATAGACAGTAGAACTCTCCAGAAACTCATTTTGATTATTTTTTAATTGATGATTAAATATATGACGCCTTTCAAAATGAGTTGTTACAAATTTTTATAAATTCATAGACTTGTTAAGGCCATTAAAGTTGCTCAAAATATTAGGGTACACATAAAAAACAACTAAGACTTACTCAAGATTTAGGCCGTCTTTAAAAACCTAAAAAGACTCTGATTGGTTACTTCATTTTTTAAATAAATTATAGTAGATTCGTAACATGAGGTCAAAATGTATTTTTCCTTTTTTACTATTTTGTTCGTTATCCATAAACGCTCAGTATAAGTTTACTGGACATATAGATAATAAAAAATGGCACAACTATGTGTCTCTTTCCCTAATAGATGATTACAGAAAAATTACAGGTGTTTATTCTGAACAAATTATAGCACGTGTAAAAACCGATAGTACTGGTTTTTTTATGTTTTTTGGGGATGAACTTGAAAATGAAAATAGAATATATAGAATTCATGTGGATAATTGTTTTGACGAGGAAAACGACAATCTCTTTAATAGACAATGTAACGCAAGTAAAGAACTTGTGTTTATTGCAAACGATACAGACACCATTGAATTCCCCTTTTCATTTGAAAAAGAAATGTTTTGTGATGTAAAATCTAAAAACACTAAGGCAGATGCCTTTATTAAAATAGATTCTTTAAAAGATGAAATGAAATTTGCTTTTAGTGAATTTAGAAGCGACGCCAACCGAAAACTCAAAAATAAAAAATGGTTTAAAACTTTACAGGAATTTGCGCAACAACTTCATGAACCTTTAGCTGAATTATATGTTTATGAATTATTATCTGATCGTAGAAGTGATTTTCATAACTACTATCTTGAAGACTTGAAAATCAATCCGTACTATGATGATTTGCTAATCCGACTTATTCAACAGTATCCAAATGCATCCTATACAAAACAGTATAAAACAGAATTAAGTTCAGACCAATACATTCTTTCTCAATCCAATGAAACCGAACCTGTTTCTTGGATTTATATTTTAATCTCTCTTTTGGTTATATCTATAACAGTAAATATTTATTTGTGGGTGCCCTTCAAAAAAGTGAGCTCTAAACCTTCAATAAAAATAAAAGATCAACTTACCAATCAAGAACAAAATATTCTTAATCTAATTTTAGAAAACAAAACAAATAAGCAAATTGCCGATGCATTATTTGTAAGTATAAGTACCGTAAAAACACATGTAAATAATATCTTTAAAAAGTTAAATGTACAATCCAGAGAAGCTGTTAAAGAACTATTTAATAGTTAGATAAACTGGGTACTAGTACTCAATTCAACCCATTAATACTTTCATAATACACAAAAAATAATCAACTTTGAATTAACTTAAAAAACTTATTGTTATGACACACACAATTAATTATTTATCTCGAATTAAAGGCAGGTTGCTTTTGGCAGTATGCTTATTTACTTACACTCTAGGCATTTCACAAACTGAAGATGCCAATAAAAACGTAGGCGTATTATCATTTGACACGGTTGAAATAGACTATGGCATTATCCCACAAAATGCAGATGGTGCCCGCACGTTTACATTTAAAAATACCGGGACTGCTCCTATTGTTATTTCCCAGGTAAAAACATCCTGCGGCTGTACCGTACCATCCTATTCTAAAACCCCAGTTTTACCAGGAGAAACAAGTGAAATTCAAGTTAAATATGCGACCAACAGAATTGGTGTTTTTAACAAAACGATCACCGTCATGTCAAATGCCGATGAGCCAAACAAATTACTTCATATAAAAGGTGAAGTAAAACCAGCAAATTAAATATAGCTCTGTATTTAAAGATATTTTTACAATCTTAAAATCTACCTAAAAGTTGTGTGCTAATTTTTTGAAATAGTGTAATTTTGCACTCGTCTACCAAAAATGGTAGTATTTAAAATTAATTAGCATGCAACTTTCTGAACAAGAATTAGTAAGACGAGAAAAATTGGCAAAATTACGCCAATTGGGAATTAATCCATATCCAGCCAATTTATATCCTGTTGATCACTCTTCGAAACAGGTAAAAGAGCAATTTCAAGAAGGTAAAAAAGTTACCATTGCGGGTAGACTTATGGCCATAAAGTTGCAAGGAAAAGCATCTTTTGCTCAAATTCAAGATGCTGAAGGTAAAATTCAAGTATATTTTAATCGTGATGTAATTTGTCCAGGCGAGGATAAAACCAAATATAATGACGTCTTTAAAAAGCTGTTGGATTTTGGAGATTTCATAGGTATTGAAGGAGAACTTTTTACAACCCAGGTTGGCGAAAAAACAGTTAAAGTTGAAGACTTCACCTTATTGAGTAAAGCTTTAAAACCTTTACCAATGCCAAAGGAAAAAGATGGTGTTATTTACGATGCATTTACCGATCCTGAACAACGCTATAGACAACGCTATGCCGATTTAGTAGTAAACCCACAGGTTAAAGATGTTTTTGTAAAGCGCACTAAACTTTTTAATGCGATGCGCAATTTTTTTAATAGCGCTGGTTATTTTGAAGTTGAAACACCTGTATTGCAACCTATTCCTGGAGGTGCAGCTGCGCGACCATTTATGACCCATCACAATGCTTTGGACATTCCACTTTATATGCGAATTGCCAATGAGTTGTATTTAAAAAGATTGATAGTTGGTGGTTTTGATGGCGTCTATGAATTTTCAAAAAACTTCAGGAATGAAGGGATGGACAGAACCCATAATCCGGAATTTACGGCCATGGAAATTTATGTGGCTTATAAGGACTATAACTGGATGATGGATTTCTGCGAACAATTGTTAGAACATTGTGCTATTGCTGTTAATGGAACAACGAAAGCAACTTTCGGTACCTATAATATAGATTTTAAAGCGCCCTACGCTCGAGTAACAATGGCAGATTCGATTAAGCATTTTACAGGGTTTAACATTACTGGGAAATCGGAAAATGAAATCCGAAATGCAGCAAAGAACATGGGTATTGAAGTTGATGACACCATGGGCAAAGGCAAGCTTATCGACGAAATTTTTGGAGAAAAATGTGAAGGCAATTACATACAGCCAACCTTTATCACAGATTACCCAAAAGAAATGAGCCCCTTATGTAAAGAACACAGAACTAATCCAGAACTGACAGAACGTTTCGAGTTAATGGTTTGTGGCAAAGAAATCGCCAATGCGTATTCTGAATTAAACGACCCTATCGACCAACGCGAACGTTTTGAACATCAATTAAAATTAGCTGAAAAAGGAGATGATGAAGCTACAGAATTTATTGACGAGGACTTTTTGCGTGCTTTAGAATATGGCATGCCACCAACATCAGGAATGGGCATTGGTATGGATAGGCTCATTATGTTTTTAACCAATAATCAATCCATTCAAGAAGTCTTGTTTTTCCCACAAATGCGACCAGAGAAAAAAACTCCAGCAATAAGCGACGAAGGGAAAGAACTTTTAAGTTTACTTAAAAAAGCGGAACGTTTAGTATTAAATGATTTGAAATTGCAATCTGGTTTATCTAATAAAAAATGGGATAAAACCATCAAAGAACTTACAAAAAACAATCTTGCTAAAGTTGAAAAGACAGATAATGTGATGTTTGTTGAAGTTGTATAGCTCAGACAGATAAAACAAAAAAATCCAGTAAAATAAATTACTGGATTTTTTTAACTAACCAAACTAACTAACAACTTAACCACCCTAATATTTCTAACACATACTTTCGTAAGGACAGAAATTTTCAGGTAAATAATCTTTAGTATTAAAATTTAATTCGACATCTTCTTCAATTTCGAAAAGTCCAATTGTATTCCAATCTATATCGTGTAATCCTTTTAATGGATTAAACCCCTCAGGTAAATACTCTTTTGTATCAAAAGGTGTTGCATCTTCTTCATCTAGCGTAACTAATTCAATGGTATTCCAATCTAAATCATGCATCCCTTTTAATGGATTAAACCCCTTTGGCAAATACTGTTTTGTGTCAAAAGGTATTTCCACATCTTCATCTAATTTAACAAGCTGCATATCAAATATCTCTGCATCCTCGCAATCTAGGTCACTCATAATAGAGCATAACTCATCTTCTGGAATTGTATCATAATTATCAGACATCTTACTAATAGTAGCAGATGCACTAACGGTAAAAAATAAACTTAAAATAAGTGCTATTCGTATCATAATCTTAATAAATTAATTTCTGTGCAAATTGACGACTAATAAGTTGAATAGTTACCTTTATTTAGAAATGTTTAACACAGAATAACATATTTTATAACTTCTTTAAGAAATTTAAAAACAAGTGTTAAGAATT
>TARA_R110000868_G_scaffold104557_2_pt1 | contig 14629 bp, 14 predicted proteins | sample TARA_R110000868 | Tara Oceans TARA_R110000868 (sample SAMEA4397489) | marine metagenome | biome: Polar Biome; feature: [SRF] surface water layer (ENVO:00010504); material: water (ENVO:00002006), including particulate matter (ENVO:01000060) such as... | depth 5 m | reverse complement strand
ACACTGATATCTCCATCCCGCCGATACCGCCGGATATCGCCCCGTCCTTCTCGTCGGAAACAAGCAGGTACACCGCACCGGCATGAAGCGACAGCGCAACAAATGCCGCCACTGCCAGGCCGCCGGCGGACGGCGCCTTTATCGCACCGCGATTCGGCCTGTTCCGGGTCGCGTATAGCACCAGAGTCCCCAAATGTTTGCCCGTCCTTCCTGATACAGGATTTCCCGGGCCGGGTCAGCCCGCATCCATTTCCTGCTGCATCTCGGCAGGCGCATCGGCGGGCAGACCCGGTTCCCAGGCGATGGTTATGTCTTCCCGCCATGCAAATTTTTCAAGATGCTCGACAACGATATACTGCATCACTTCCAGGCCCTTCGGTTCCCTCGACTGACAGAAAAACGAAAGGGCCCCGTTCTCGGCAACCAGCATGCACAGGCCGGGCGGCATCTCGACCCGCCCGCGCGCGCTGTCGTAATCGACCGCAACCTTGTGCGCAAAATGCTTGCACAGTTGCTGTAGGTACCTGCTCGCGTTCTCCGTCTCGATCTTCGTGAAACACTGATGCATTGTTTTCATTCTCTCCGTTTACAGTTTTCCATTTATCGGACTGCGCTATCCGGTGCCTGCAAGATCGGCCGGACTGGCGATACCGTCGGTTACGACAAAAGGCGTGCCGGTCGAACATTGTTCGACCCGCCCCACGACCCCATATGCCTGCCGAAGGGTTTCGCTCGTCATCGCCTGTCCGGCGGGACCGCAGGCCAGCAGGCGGCCATCGCTGAACAGCGCTATCCGGTCGCAGTGGCGCAGCGCCAGATTGATGTCGTGAAGCGCCATAAGACAGAGCCCGCCCTGGGCTTCGACGATTCGGCGCACCACCATCAGCACATTGAGCTGCCAGCGCAGATCCAGCGCGCTTGTCGGCTCGTCGAGCAGAAGGATTGCCGGGCGCCGGACGATGACCTGCGCCAGCCCCACCATCTGGCGCTGCCCGCCCGACATCTTGTTCAGCGCCTGAAAGGCTATATCCCGAATACCCAGCAGATCGAAAACATCTTCGACCGCCGCTTCGATCTCCGCTTTCGGCAGGTCGGGGCGCACCGCCCGATACGCGCTGATCACGGCTTCGTAGGCGGCCAGCGACGTTCCCTGGGGAAGCGTCTGCGGCAGATAGCCGATCCGCCCCGCCCGCCGGGCATGGGACAGATCGCGCAGCGCTTCGCCGTCGAGCCGAATGTCGCCGCGATAGCTCTCGAGCCCCGCGAGGCTCCGCAGCAGAGTAGATTTCCCGACGCCGTTCGGCCCCAGCAGCCCAATCATCGAGCCGGGCGCAAACGCGGGCAACGATACATCCTCCAGCACCGTCTTTCGGCCATAGGCCAGACAGAGGTTCGTCACCGACAGATCCACCATCAACGGCCCCGTTTCTGGGTCATGAGCAGAGCGAGAAACAACGGAATGCCGATCAACGCGGTCACGATCCCGTCGGGGATCATGATGCCGGAAACCAGGGATTTGCTGACCACCGATGCGCCGGACAGGATAAAAGCACCGGCAAGCGCACTGCCCGGCAGATAGAACCGGTGGTCTTCGCCGAAGGCCATGCGGCTTATATGCGGGCCGACCAGTCCGACAAATCCGATTACGCCGGTGAACGCGACCGCGACGGCAGTCAGAATGCTGACGCGGAGCAGCACCATCAGCCGCAACCTGTCGACCGACAGGCCAAAGCTTTTCGCATATTCCTCGCCGCCGCGAAGCGCCGTCATCTTCCAGACCTGGCGAACCGACAGCGGCAGACAGACCGCAAAGACCACGGCGACGATCGCGACTTTCTCCCAGGTCGCACGGGCGATACTGCCCATTGTCCAGAATACGATCTGCTGCAGACTGTTGCTGTCGGCAACGAACTGGATCAGCGAAATCAGTGCCTGCAATGCGAAAACCATGGCGATGCCGAACAGGATCACGGTATCCGCGGTCGCTCCGTACATGCCGGACAGGGCCTGGATAAGCAGGATGGACGCCAGCGCGCCGACGAACGCACAGACCGGAACAATATAGTTTTCCGGTATGGAAAGCGGGGTCGCGAGATCGAACACGATCGCCAGGGATGCGCCGAGCGTCGCCGCGTACATGACCCCGAGGGTCGAAGGGCTCGCCAACGGGTTGTTGAGGACCGTCTGCATCTCGCCGCCGGCCAGCCCGAGACAGGCGCCAACGATAACCGCCATCGCCGCGAACGGCAGCCGGACGTCCCAGATGATGACGTGAAGCGCGGTCGAGAGCGACGCCGGATCGACCAGCCCCCGCAACACCAGACCGAGAGACAGGCCCGCGGGCCCGGACATGACATTCACGACGATCGTGACAACGAGTGCGGCAAGCAGCAGACCGAGCCAGCAGAGCCGTCTGAGCATGAATCTTTTATAGCGAACGGCCAGCGTCTGAGACGCTGGCCCGTCGGTCGGTCCGGTGGTTTCGTTGTGCTTCATCAATGGGGCTTTTCAGGAGGTTTGAGCGACGTCCAGTAAACGCCGTCGAGCGGAACGGGCTGGAAACGCGCGAAAAAGGTCTCAAGGGTCTTGCGCGGAGACACATCCCGGAATTTTTCAGGGTGAAACCACTTGGCCATCGCCTGGATGGCCGCGACGTTCATCGGCGTGTTGTAGAAGTGATGCCATATGGCATGGCTTTGACCGGTCCTGACCGCATCGAATTCCCGGACTCCCTTGCGCGCCATCGCCCGCACGAGCGAGGCTTGCGCCGCCTCGGCCCCGGCGCCGACACCGAGCACGATCCGTTTCGGAAACCTGTCCTCCGTTCCGGCCGCCCCGATTGCGGTGCCGATATAGATATCGGGCTGGTTGACCAGCAGGTATTCCAAGCTGACCATGCCATGCGTCCCGGGAATTTTCGCGCCAACGTGGTTTCGCCCCCCGGCAAGTTCGATGAACCGGCCCATCATGCCCCTGCCCATCGCGGAACAGCATTGCTCGTGAAACCCGACATGGAGCTCCATGAAGACGCTCGGTTTTCTTTCAGCGTCCTTTAACCGGTTGCGGACGAGGTCTATCTGCGCCGTATAGAAATCGAGGAACTCGGACGCCTGTGTTTCGCGCCCCATCAACCGACCAAGCAAGGCCAGGCTCTTCGGCGTATTGACCAGCGGATCGATGCGGAAATCGACAATGATGACGGGAATTCCGGCGGCCGCAAGCCGATCGAGGATACCCTTGTTACGGGCGCCGGGACCGTGCCCGCTGCCAAGCCCGAAGATTGCAACATCCGGCGACAGGGATATCGCCTTTTCGAGGCTGAAGGATTGCGCCCCGCTCTGCCCGATCAACGGCACATCGGCGAGTTTGGGAAACTGCGCGAGATACTGCGCATATCCGTTCGGGTCCAGCCGGGGATATTCGCCCATCATGCCGACGATCCGTTTCACCGGGTCGTCGCGGTCGAGGATCGCAATCGTCGGCAGGTAACGACCTTCGCCGAGAACCAGCCGCTCGACCGGCACGCTTACCTCAACCGTCCGCCCGGCGATATCGGTCAGCTTCACTTTCTCGCCCGCGATTGCGGAAGAGAGGCAGGCGATGGTCCCGATCACCACCGATATTCGCCCGATCAAACGCCCCATGTTCAACCTCTCCTGTCTGGGCGGCACGGTCTAGAAAGTGACATTTGCGGTCAGCAGGAACGTTCTGCCCTGTTCCTTGAACGCATTCGCCTGCGTGTTGTCAGTATCGGCGGACGTCGCCCGGTCGACATAGGTCGTGTCGAGCAGGTTTTTGACATCGAGCCGCAGCCGGACAAATCTGTATCCCGGCGGCGTCCATTGTCCGTATATCCCGGCCACGAAATAGGCGGGCCGGTGGGCTGCGGAATTGTCTTCGTCGCGGAATGCGTATTCCGCCGATGCCCCGAGGCGCAACCCCGTGTCCATGAAGGTGTGCGCGCCGTCGACCGTCAGAATGTCGCCCATCTGAAGGCCGTGGAACGACCCACTGCCGCTGACCAGCAATTCGCCGTTCGCCCGGAACTTGCTGTGGGTAAATGTGGACCGGATAAACCCGGCGCCGTAATCGTATTTGCCGGCCAGGTTGAAGCCGCGCGAGTCGAGATCCCGCGACGTGCTGCGCCGCGCGTTGCCCCGCTCATGACTCCCGAATATCTTGTTCAGGAAAAGATGGGCATCCGCCGAAAAAGGCCCGTTATCCACCTTTGCGCCGAGCTTGTAGTTCCAGGAACGCGACGATGTCAGTCCGTCGTAATTCCACCGGCTCGCAAAATTGTAGATCGCGGATTCGCCGAGCGGGATCTGGCCGTAGGTGCTGCCGACACCGGCGTAACCGGTAATGCCCGACACGACATCGTACTCGGCATTCGCGTTGGCGCTTGGGCCGCCAGCCGTTATTTCGGTGCCGTCGATTCCCTCGAACCATTGCTGGTCGTAGCGTCCGCCAACGGAAACCCGGAAGCTTTTCGTCAGTTTCAGCCGCGCCTGGACGAACCCGCCGACATTGAGCGAGGTTTCTTCGTTCTGCAAAGGCACGCCGGCGCCCGCAAAACCACCCGACAGGTCGCCTTCACCCCGGTCGCGGTAGAAGTCCATACCCGCGGTCACGTTGCCCGACCCCACCGGCCCCAGGTTTGTCGCGAATGTATTCGCGGCCTTGCCGCTGTAACTGGTGGTGGTCGACCCAAGGTGGAAGCGGTTGGGGCCAAATGCCAGCCGGTCGATCGACAGGGACGACTGGTTGACGCTGAGAACGAGTTCCGGATTAACCGTTTCGGTCGGGGCCTCATCCTTGTAGGAAACGCTCAACGTCTTCCGTTTATACGCGTGCTCCGTGGGCGGCGAGCCGTTCACGAGCGATCCGAAATTGGACCGGTTCGGACGAATGCCGATATCCTGCGTATACCCGCTATTGACCTCGACACGGCCCCCGGACGTTCCCGTCCAGCCGAGCTTGCCGATAAAGTTCTTCATCTTCGGGGCGGTCCCGACGACTTCCTTGTTATCGCCGTCTTCGTAACTGTTGCCGTTTTCGTAGGTGCCGTGAAACAGTCCCTCGAAATTGTCTTTGCGGGTCGCGAACGTGAAAATGCCGCGCTTCGTCGCCGAGTTGGAATCGTAGCTGGATTTCAGATATCCGCCGAAGATTTCATCGGCCGCCACGATATCGCGCGCATCCTTGGTTTCATACGCGATCGATCCGCCGAGCGAGCCCGGGCCGACATCCGCGGGGCCGACGCCGGTTTCGATACGGACCGATTTCAGAAGACCGGGATCGATAATCGCGGTGCCGAGGTGGTGAAACGCCGAGTTGACCTGGCGGGCGCCGTCTATCTTCACGTTGAGGTTGGTGTCCTCGATTCCGTTCACATAGGATTTTCGGGATACATCCGATCCGCCACCCACATTCACCGCGGATTCACCCTGAAAGACCTCGCTTATATCCGTGGGGTTGGCATGATCGATCTGTTCGGAATTGACCTGAACGCCACCCGGCGCGACTTCCGTCGCCGTCACGGAAATCGGATCGAGCACAGCTTCGTTCTGCGCAAGCGAGGGATGGGCGATAAACAGGCTGGTCACTGCTGCAAGGGCTGCCCCATACCGGCGGTTCCTGGTGTCTGAAATTTGGGATATCGGCGCCCGGGTATTTTGGCTGAACATTGTCTTCCTCGGCTTATTAAGCGTTCTCGAATTGAGAATGCTTCTTAATACCGATTGAAAAAGGTACCTACCACACTGATTGTCTTTGATAAAACGATAAAAATGTATGCAAAATAACACAATTCCATATCCTGCTCTTGCCAGCTGCGCCGGTATTGCGATTCGCTGTGGAAACAATCCGTTGGCATTTTCTAATTGCGAATCATTCTTATTTACATGATATTGGCGGGGTGAAGCGATCGGGCGCAATTTTGCCGAACCGGGAACGGAATGAAAAAACGAGATCAGATTTCAGTGGATACCAGGGGCCTCCGGGTTGCCGACCGACGGGTGACCCGCGCTATCCTGATCGAGATGGCGCGCGAGACGTCTGCACGGACATTCAGGATCACCGCCCCCGCCCTCGCCTACCGCGACACCGCAATTCTCGGACGATTAAGCAATTTTCGCTGCCATTCCGGCCTGCACGTTCACGCTACCGACACGCTTGAAGCCCACGATCTCGACGCGGGATGGGACATGGAGCCTTCCGTCACGATTGCCGTCATGCTCGAAGGCCTGCTTGATGTCCGGCTGGACAACCAAACGATGAGGATCGGAAACGAAGACCGCCCGAGTGGCCATGCATGGTCGCTGACGGAGGACACCCGGCTGACACGTAAATCGCGCAAGGGCACCCGGATCCGAAAGGTCGTGATAACAATCCCGCGCGACTGGATGGACGAGCTGGCTCTCGACGCGGCCCTACCCAACCGGAACCTGGCCGACTTCGCCAATACCCACCGGGCGAACATTACCTGGAGCCCGTCGCCCCATGCCGTTTCGCTTGCCGAACAGATACTGAATCCGACACTCGCCCCGTCGGCATTCCAGAATATGTCGACCGACAGCCGCGCCCTCGAGATTGTCCGGGAAGCGCTTACCAGCATCGTAACGCCTGAAGAGAGTGCGCTGCGAAGCGCACCGCCGAGAACAAAGGAACAGGTCCGGGCGCAGACGATCCGCGCCTATCTTAACGAAAACCGGGCCCGGAACCCTACCCTGCAGCAAATCGCGCGCGACCTCGGGATGAGCGTTGCTTCGATGCAGACCGCGTTTAAAGCGACATACAATTCGACGATTGCCGATTTCAGCCGGGAATTGCGTCTACAGAATGCCCGAGCGGCCATCGAACGCGACGGCATCAGCGTCGGCGAGGCCGCCTATATCGCCGGCTATTCCAATCCCGCAAATTTCTCGACCGCCTTCAAACGTTTCTTCGGTCTGTCTCCGTCGGACGTGAAGGTATGACCGCACGATCCGTATCCGTGAAATCCGGCCCGGGTTGTCCGCGCATCCGAAGCCGCCGGGGCCGGCCCGGAACATTATCGATACCCGGCCAACCTACATTGCGATTAATTCGCATTCGTATTATTAAGCGCGCGATTTCGATGCGTCCTCGGATCTGGTCCGGCGCGGCAGACGGCAGAGCAAGGAGTTCGACAGTGCGGTTTCTCACGTCCAGCCAAATGCAGCATCCCGGGCGGATTGCGCGAAGCGCCGGTGCGCGACGGATATTCCCGTGCGCGATGCTGATAATACCGGCCGTCGTCGCCGGCATGGCCGCAGTCGCTGCGCCAGCTTCCGGGAGCGCCGACGACACGGTGCCGGAACTGCATGTCGAGCTCAACAAGCTTGACGACATGGAAGGCCGGTGCCGCGCCTATATTCTGCTCCGGAACCGCACGGGACAGGCATTCGCGTCGCTTAAACTGGACCTTGTGATGTTCGACGAAGCCGGCATCGTCGCCAAACGCCTCGCCGTTCAGGCCGCCCCACTCCCCGTGTCCAAGACGGCACTCAAGGTATTCGATATCAAGGGGCTCCCCTGCGCCAGAATAAGCCAGATCCTCGCAAACGACATCCTGGAATGCCGCGGCGCAAAACTCCCGCGGACGGACTGCATGGATTCGATCACGACATCGTCCCGCACCGCGACGCGCTTCATCAAATAATCCACACCCCCCGAATATACCGGTTTGAGAAGGTACAATGGACAACCAGACCCTGAATACAGCAGCGGATACCGCCCCCGTCGCATCGCCGGCAGCGACACCGGACATGCTGACCGCCCTGACCGACCTGATGCAGGTCGGCGGCCCCGTGGTCATGATTCTGTTCGCCATGTCCGTCTTCGCCACAGCGATCGTCCTGCTCAAGGTCTGGCAGTTCCAGTCCGCGAAGATCTTCACGCTCACCGGGCCGCGCGCCGTGCTGGCACTCTACAAGGCAGGCACGCCCCTGAAAGCGCTGGACAGGGCAGACCGGTCGCGCAATCCGGTATCCCACATGCTGGCCGGCGCCATCCGCGGCCGGCGACGGCAGATACCGGAACACCTGGTGCGCGAGGAAATCGTCCGGCACGGCGCGCACATTCTGGAGGCACTCCGGTCCTGGTTGCGACCGCTCGAAGTGATCGGATCGCTGGCCCCGCTGCTCGGCCTGTTCGGCACGGTGCTCGGAATGATATCCGCCTTCCAGGGGCTTGAAGCCGCAGGCAACAAGGTGAACCCGGCCATTCTGTCGGGCGGGATCTGGGAGGCATTGCTGACCACCGCGGTAGGACTTGCCGTCGCGATGCCGGTGGTGGTGGTCCACAACTATTTCGACCGCGCCATCGAACGGCTTGCCCACGAGATGGAATCGCTGGTGACCCAGATATTCACGGAAGACCTGTCGGCCAAATCATCGGAAAAGGACCGGACGCATGAACCGCTCGGACGCGCCGCCGCCATCGCTGCTGGGGAATAGACCTCCCCGGCGCCCGCTGACGATCGGCCTGACGCCGCTGATAGATGTCGTCTTTATCCTTATCGTCTTTTTCATGCTGGCGTCGTCGTTTCATCAATGGCGGTCGGTGACGCTTGAAGCCCCGTCGCCGGGTGGCGCCGGATCGGCGTTCGAAGGGACGATGCTGATCGAAGTACGCCCGGAGAGCGTCCGCCTCGCCGGCCGGACCCTGTCGGTCGAAGACCTGACGACGCGCGTTTCCGAACGCCTGGCCGAAAAGCCCGATCAGCGTATTCTGATCAGACCCGCCGGCGACGCCCGCGTCCAGGAGATCATCCGGGTCGTGGACGCAATCGCGGCCGCGGGCGCGCGCAATGTGTCGCTGGTCCAGGATGCCGGGCGATGAGGCTTGCCGACCGGAACGTCCTGCGCCGCCGGGCAAGCGACGACGACCGCATTATGCCGCTCATAAACGTCGTGTTTCTGCTGCTGATTTTTTTCATGCTCGCCGGACAGCTTTCGGCGTCGGACCCGTTCGAGATCACACCGCCGGAATCCATCAGCATCGCCGAAAGCGGCGACGAGGAGATGCTCGTCCTTGTCGGGAAAGACGGCCGGCTCGCCCTTAACGGCAAAACGGTGGGCGAGCGGGTTCTGATCGATACGCTCCGGGCCGCGCCCGAAGCGAAACGCGAACTGATCAGGCTCAAGGCCGACAACAATGCGCCGGCGGCAGCCCTCGTGTCCCTTTTGGGAAAACTGCGCGAAGCAGGCGTGCTCAGGATTCGGCTGCTGACGGTCCGGGGCGACAGCTAGCGGGCCGCCGGTCCGCCTCTTTGTCCGGCTTGTCCCGGACCGTCAGTGAATGGTCATGCCGGCGTCGGACCGGGCAGCCGAGAAGCCATCGGACGACGGCCTGTCATCATCGGCAGGGCGCGACATGCTGCGCGGGCGGGGTTCCGGCACCGGATGCCGCTGCAACAGCAGGCCCTTGCTCGCAAACGCCATCGCGAGTTCCGACAACGGCTCCATGACCAGGCGGACGCCGGCCGGCGCGAGATACCCGGCAAGCGACTCGAACGCGGCAGGGGCCATGCCGTTCTGCATATCGGCGACCAGACGGACAAAGGCGACCTCGTCGCGGCTTACCCCGATGCAGTTCTGGAAATGCAGCGAAAGATGCACCTTCAGCGAGGACGTAAAATGGGTCATGAAGCGGTCGAAAACGAGGTGTGTTTCGGCCATCCCGGCAAGCTCGAATGCCCGGCGCAACTGGGTGTAGTAGTGGTTGGCGTCCTGATGCGCATCCTGGCCGGCATCGGGGCCGCCCCGGCGGCAGGCCTGGGCCCAGGTCCGGATCGTCCAGACAAGAAACTGGTCGCCGAACCCAAGGGCGCTCATGGTTTCCGGCACAGTGGACGGGGCGCGCCCTACCCGGTGGTTGTTCATCGTCTTGCTCCCTTCTTACGCCGTCGATCCGATCGGGGCCGTCACAGCGGCGGCATTGCTGCGGCCGCCGAAACGCGGCTGAAAGACCAAGGCTATCCATGCCCTGCTTTTCTGTCAATGCAATTGCAACTCATTCTCAATTTAAAAACCGAAACAACCGGTAATGCGGCGTTCGCACCGCGTTGCAGAGGGCTCGGCGGCGGGAATGCGCGGCCCGATGGTCCGGAAACCGCCGGCGGCGCCCTTCAGGTATCGGTCGGGACGCGCCAGGACGATTCCGCGTGGGCCTTGGATGTCACATCCACGACCACCCCGTTCGGATCCCGGTACTTGCGTTCCGATTCCGGGCCGCCGCCCACATTGAGGATCTGACCGTGATAGGTACCGCCGGCCGCTTCGACCGCCGCGCTGGCTTCCGGCACGTCATCGACCAGAAAACCCATGTGATGCAGCCCTAGGTAATCCGGTCCGCGCTCATCGGGCGCGTTGTCATTCGACCGCAGATGAAGCAGAGCAAGCGACACCACGCCGTCCGACAGCATGATCGCCACCTTCGACTGCCGCACCCGCTCCATCCCGAAGGCGGCCTCGTAGAATTTTGCGCTTTCCTCCAGGTCCCGGACGCTCAGCGCAAGGTGTCTCAGCTTTGCCATCGTCGTTCTCCCCGACCGTGCGTGTATTATCCACGCCGAATAGTAGGTCCGGGAAGAGCCCCCTGAAAAGAGGAAATCCGTCCGGCGGGAAAAGCCGGAACCGAAGGCAAGCTCAGGCCGCGTCCTGCCACCGGGCGATGGTCACCGGATGCATGTCATAGATCGCACGGTATTCGACCTCGAACGCGTCGGTCAGCGAAATGCCGTCCGCCTCGGCGCGGTCAGCGGCGAGATCCTCGGCCACCTGCCGGGCATGGGCGTCGCGCTCCGCCTCGGTCCAGCAGCGATAGAGCGGCCATTCGTCGGAATATTCGTTCACCCACTCGCAGCCCGTCATTTCCGCGAGCAGCGAGTGAACCAGGTGGTCCCGGGTGTCGGCGAACAATGTCGCACCCCGGATGAATCCTTCATCGTCGGTCGACGCCAGGAATGCCGTGCCGCTGACCCGGTCGCGAATGATGCAGCCACGGTGATTGAGGCTGATCTCCAGCGGGAATGCGCGCCGGCTGTTCCAGCCGTAAAGCTGGCTGAGGGGAATTTTCCGGGTCGGCAGGAAATCGGTATGCATGGCTTGATCCTCTCTCTTGGCTGATATCGCAGCCGTTGTTTCGCCGGGCTGCGTTTGCAGCCGTTGTTTCGATGTTTTCAGATTACCTTCCTTATTCGTCACTTTCCGGGGTATAAAAAACACGAAGGGGAGACCGTCATGGCCTACACCAAACTGCGTGACATGCTGGACCTGGCACTGGAGCTTCAGGTCAGCTCGATCGGCCTGACCATGGACCAGATGATGGAACGCACCGGCCGCAGCCGCAAAACCACGGAACGCATGCTGCAGGGGCTTGCCGATATCGGGCTGGAGGCGGAACCCAGCCGGCTGGAAAGCGACCATCACCTGACCAAGCGCTGGCGGCTGAAAGCCAGTATGCCCGGCCCGGTCCTGACGTTGCAGCCGCATGAACGCGCGGCGCTCGAACGCCACCTTCAGGCCCTGCCCGACGGCACGGCCACCCGCGCCCTCGCCAAGCTGCTCGGCAGCCAGAAACCGCTGTCCAACCACCTCGCCATCGACGCGGAAGAGCTTATCAGCCGCACCGCCCATATCGGACGCACCGGCCCCCGCACCCAGGCGGACGAGGCGCAGATGATGGTTTTCGAACGCGCCATCCAGGGATTCGAAAGGCTGGAGATCCGGTACCGCGCCCAGGGACGCCCGCGGGCCAACTGGCGCATCGTCGATCCGCTGGGTCTTTTGTTCGGCCGGTTCGGATACCTGGTCGCGGCGCGGCGGGATATCCCCGTGACATACCGGCTCGACCTGATCGAAGAAGTCAGGCCGACCGGCGCCATCTTCGACGCCCGCCGCGACTGGAACATGAAGGACTGGGCCGCCGACAGCTTCGGAATCTATCACGGCGACGACATCCTGGATATCCGCCTCCGCTTCAGCGGCGAAGCAGCCAAACGCGCCGAAAAGGTGCGGTTTCACCCCAGCCAGAAAACCCGGCGATCCCGCGGCGCACTGATCGTCGAACTGCGCTGCCAGGGCCACCGCGAGTTGATCCACGAGCTGTGCCACCCCGACTGGCTGGGCCAGGTACAGATCGAATTCCCGGAATCTCTCAGGGTCGAGTTCGATGGGTATCTCGAACAGTTGCGCAGTGTGACGGGCTGAAGGTCCCTCCGGTGCCGGGGCTTGATCGCCCCCATTGACGGGGCTGACACAGAGGGTCGGGTAAACCGGACGGTACGCAACATGTCTTTTTCAGGATGTTGTTCGTTTTCCGTTTATCTTTGTATTACACTCTGCCCGGATCAACGTTTCTTTCAACTTTTCGGCGAGCAGACCGGGACCGCACATCGTAATACATTCCCATATTCGACCCTCGGCGGTTTACCGCCGCACGAGTATTCCACAAAAGTTGCCACCGCAACCATCCGCACCTGAAATGCATTCGGGGCGGCCAGACAAGGCACAATCAAAGATGACGACGATTGACGGGCAGCAGAAATGACCTTTTTCTGGAAACTTCTCTTGGCGAGCATCTCGCTGATCTGTGTTACGGCCGTTGCGGTCGGATCGTTCGTCCAACTGGACATCCGATCGGTGCTCGTCCCGCTGGCACTCCAGAGCCTTTCGAAGGATGTCCGGGCGCTGTCGACTTGGGCCGGAAGCTACGTCAGTTCCAGCCACTCCGACGTGCTTGCCCTGCGGAGTGCCACGGAAGTCGACGGCATCGTCAGGTCGCGCAGCGCCGGCGGTATGGATCCGGAAACGGGCCTTACCGAAGAACAGCTCCGGCGGTCCCTCGAACGGTTCTTTATCAGTTTCCTTGACGCCAAACCGCAATATTCCCAGGTCCGCCTGATCGGGATTGCAGACGGCGGGCGCGAAATTGTCCGCATCGACCGCGCATTGAATGGCGGCCCCATCCGGGTCGTCGCCGAAACCGGGCTACAGCCCAAACAGGACCGGCCCTATTTTGCCGAGACGCTGAAACTGGAAGCCGGGGCGATCTACATGTCGCCGATCGATCTCAACCGCGAATTCGGTGAAATAGAAAAACCCCATGTGCCGGTTTCGAGAATTTCAACACCGGTATTCGGCGCGGACGGCAAACCGTTCGGCTTTCTGATCGTCAATATCGACATGCGGACGCTCTTCACCAAGCTGCGATCCTCGGTCACGGCGCCGACGGCACTGTACATGGTCAACCCGGACGGCGACTATCTGATTCATCCCGACCCGGCACGTACCTTCGGTTTCGATCTGGGCACACGCCACCGCATATTCGACCGGTTTCCCGGCCTCGGAACCCTGCTGGAAAGACGTGACGATGGCGGCTTCAGGATCGCCGACAGTTCGGGAACGCGCTTCAGTGTCGCCATAGCCCCCGTGAATGCCGGAAGTGTTCCCCTCGCCTACCTGGCCGAAAGCGTTCCGGAACCGGCATTCCTGTCGATCGTTTCCGAACAAAGTTATTCGATTCTGAAGATCGCCATCGCCGCATCGCTGTTCGCCATCATGCTGGCATTCCTCACGGCGCGATCGATCTCCCGCCCGCTCCAGAAGACGGTCGCAGCCGTAAACGCATTCAGCCGCGACGAACCCGCCGCGCTGCCACAGGCAAAATCCGGCGAATTCGCCATATTGAACGGGGCACTGCGGAACCTGATGGAACAGGAATCCCTGTCCCGTGAAATTTGGAAGTCGGCGAGCGACGCCATTATCACCATCGATCTCGACAGAATCGTCACGTCGTGGAACCCGGCAGCGGAACGAATGTTCGGCTACGATGAAGAGGAGATGATCGGCCGATCCGTCGACGCCATAGTGCCGGGATCAGACAAGCAGGAAATGCTCGACATCCGGTCCAGCATTATGTCCGGCGGGAAGCCAAAGCGGCATGTCACGGTTCGCACTACCCGCAGCGGGCAGAACATAGATGTCTCAATCACGAGTTCCCCGATACGGGACGTCAGCGGGACTATTATCGGTATTTCAGGGATTATTCGCGACATCACAGAACAGCGACGCCTGGAGGAAATGGTCCGAATCGCATTCGAAGGAATTCCGGTAGGCATCATTATGTCTGACGAAAAGGGGCGTTTCAGCCTGTTCAATTCCGCCGTGGCGACGATGTTCGGCTATGACGCCGACGAGTTTTCAAAACTCAGCGTTGAGGACCTGGTGCCGGGCGATCTGAGAATGACTCATATGGACGATCGCGCCATGTTTCAGGCGAATCCCGAGAAGCGGAGCATGGGGGTGGGCCGCGACCTGCAGGCATTGCGAAAAGATGGCACGACCTTCCCCGTAGAGATCGGACTGAGCCCCATCGTGAACGCGAAAACCGTTAACACGATTGCATCCATCGTCGATATCAGCGACCGCCAGAAAGCCGAAGCGGCGGCCACTCGGCACACGGAAGAACTGGAAAGGTCGAATGCCGAGCTGGCCCAGTTCGCCTATATTGCATCGCACGACCTTCAGGAACCGCTGCGCATGGTGGCCAGTTTCTGCGACCTCCTGCAACAGGGCTATTCCGACAAGCTGGACAAGGACGGCCA